>Ga0100403_1001701_pt1 | contig 19142 bp, 23 predicted proteins | sample CryGeymet201501t_FD_83663 | JGI IMG/M metagenome (GOLD analysis project Ga0100403, IMG submission 83663) | Groundwater microbial communities from Crystal Geyser aquifers in Utah, USA - Crystal Geyser metaG 2015-01t | ecosystem: Environmental > Aquatic > Deep subsurface > Groundwater | place...
GAAAAACCCCCAGGGTGTTCGCGGTGTCTTACTCCCGTCCAGCCGAAGCTGGCAGCCCTGAGGGTTTTTCCTATGTTGAATCGTTAACTGCACTTTTTAAGACTTTTTTCGAACGCCACAAAGATAATACAATTTGGAGGATTGTCAAGAATAATTTATTCTATTTTATTGATAGATCATATGGAAGCTTATTAACCATCTTGGCATTAAGGTACGAAATGAATTCCTTCATACTTATTGGCTTAACTCCCTCCTATTCCCACATTTTTCACAAAGATCATCATTGACCGTGTTTTCACGGCCACATTTGGGGCAAATCCATGACTCTATTTCTTTGTTTTCCTTTTTTACTATCACATCTTCAAGTTCAGGTACATCTTCGTCTCCGGCAATTTTTTTAAGCAACCGGATTATTTCCACCTGATTTTTTATGGTGACATCTACCTTCCAATACCAGAGCAACACCGCCCTAAACAAGAAAAACAAGCCTATTACTACGGCAACAATAAACAATAATTGTATTCCACTAATATCATTCCAACTCATATCAAAAAATTTTAAGGTTAAACAGCCCCCAAATCTACAAAAATATAATTGATACAACAATGACACTTTTGGGACAAAAAAACCCTCTACCGGGGAGATAGAGGGTTTATCTGTACAAAAATAATATGCTTATGCAGGCACTTCACCGTTAATGAACGACAGAACACCTGTACGAGCTGCAACTGATGTCGGGTTATTGAATATATCGAAACGGGTATCAAACGACCAGTTGTGTTTGATATCATTTGCAGTACATTCATTGTTATACCGAACATCGTAAACAACACCGGGGAGGTTTCTTGATGGAATGGAGAACCTCTTCTGATCGGCACCGTGAGTATATTCAACCATTTTTCCTTTAAACCGTGATTTAAAGGCCATGGCCAGAGCTCCACGATTGATCAGGTAGGTTTTCAGGTCAGGGGTGTTTACGGTATCGATGTTGAACAAGTCGAAATACTTACGCATTGCCTTGAACTTGGCAGCATCACCCTTACCATTGGCGTTAATGGCCTCCATGATCGCGTTGAACTCTTGGTCATATAGGTTAGAGCCAGACAGGATGAAAGGATTACTGAACCTGTTCAGTATACCCACACGGATCAAGTATGCGAACAGGTTAGCATCCCAGCTGGTAGGATCGATGTAAGTTTCGGTACCTACCACAGTCCCCTTTCCACCCGTCACCTGGTTGGTTCCTTTGTATGCCTCAATTTTTGCAATTAAAGTCTGGGCAACAAGCTCATCCAAATCTTTCATTCTCATTAAGAATCCTTTAGCGATAACGTCAGTCATGCCAAGCATGTTTGTTCGATGCACTTCCTCGGTCACAGAGAATCCGGTAGTTTTTGCATATCCAAGAGCATAAGTCTTATTATCGCTCTCCAATTCAGCACCACCAATAGTACACTGATCTGCAATATCACCAGGTGTCGTGGTAACCGGCTTAATCCAGTGTATTTTCACATCCCTATCCTTTTCAGGATCCTCCAGTTCGGTGACTTTAGCGGTTTGTTCAGCCATCACAGCTTTTACCACTTCAACATTCGCTTCAAAATCAGGCTTAATCATATTATCAGTCCACATATTATCCATTTTAATGAGGACGTCTGCGAGAACTGACTTTGTGAAATCACCGGCATAGAGCTTCAACACACCCATACTCGCCCCGAGTACGGTAAAAAATGATCCAAGAAAGATCATAATAAATACAAAATACTTTTTCATGTTTACAATTTTTACAAGGTTATTACTCTTTCTTACTTGCTTCCCAGGCTTGAGCAATAGCACTCCTTTCCTCATCGGTTTTGGCATTAATGATGGCATCATCATATTCATCACGAGATTTTGGAACAGTTACAGATGGAGGAACACCTCCTTCGCCTCCACCAGGACTACCTTTTGGATTCTGTTTTTTAAACTCATAATACAGGCTTGCCTGTTCCTTTGCATGCTCAGACAGCTTTATAGCGTGTCCTTGCTTGTTTTCGAGGCGTTTGCCTGTTGACCTGTCGATCAAAATGAAATCATCACCTGCAGGCTCGTAATCGTACCCATCAAACTTTGATAGGAAGTCTTTTTCACGATTTGAAGCAACAACGGCGTTATCAGAAATGACAGGATTTAATGATACCAATAGATTTTTTGCCGAACCCCTTACAGAAGAAAGAACGCTTTCACGTTTTTGTTCAAGTTTGATATTCTCGAGGGCAGTTGTATGCTCAGTCTTAAGCTCTTCGATGGCTTTTTGGCTGGTTGTTTCGAGATTAACATACAAAGGATGTTTCTTAACCTTTTCATCGGTCAAATCATCAGCTTTGGTTGCAGCTGCAATGACATCTTTAACAAGTTCTGTGCCTTGCTTTTTACTTGCTAAGCCAAACTCTTTTCTGAGATTGTCTTCAAACTTGGTCATTACTTCTTTCTCAGCACGTTTGTAACCCTCGTCCCGGAGTTTCTTTTCAGCCTCCTCATCAATGGAAGAACTCTTTTTGATGGCCTTTACCCTCTCGGCATCTGCATTAAGCAGTATATCGGACAGATCTTCCTTGAACGCTTTTTCGTCTGGGTTGTCCGTTTTCTTGTACAGAAGGTCGGAAACCTCCTCAGGTGTCATGTTTAAGGTTTTTGACAAAAACCCAATGATAATTTTTATGAAGTCCATCTCTGTGGATTTTTAATTAATACTACTTTTCTTTTTCTTCAATGTTTCCTCCACTTCCGGAGGTGGGTCGGTTGGTGTAAGAGTTTGCTCTATAACCACAAATCTGGAGGCCAAGCCTTTAGCTCTCATAGCCTCCCATGTTTTTTCTGACACAGCCTGAATATTGCTAGGGTAAGCAATGCTCCTGATTTTAAGGGTTTTCGACATCTTCTTTTGAATTTGGTTTATCATTATCTGCAGGTTTTGCATCCCTCAGCTCAATAACAGCGTTAATCTGTCTTGTCAACCAGCCTGCTGCGTTAGGGTTAAGCTCCTTTGCTTTTTCATAGGCCTCTATTGCAGCATCGAAGGATCCTTCACTGATCAATCGCTTGGCGTTGGCTTTTGCTTTCTCAAACTTGGATGGAACACCTTCCTTAGATTTATCCAGAGATTTGTTTCCCTCGGGCTCGTTAGCTAATTTCCATGCATTCTTTGTCTTTTTGTCCCAAAGGTTATAAGCATGGTCGGTTACAGTTGTTACCTGTCCGGTTTCTTTGTGTACTAATTTTAGTTTACTCATGATTTTATTATTTCGATGAATTCATTCTTCATACGTTCAACAGTTCTTCTTGCAGACCTTTGAGGATATTCATCTTCATTTAACCCATATGTTTTGTAAAACATTCTAATTGCTTCCTCAGCACTTATTGTTTCAAGAGCTGCTTGAGCTCCCTGAACAAATCCAAACAATAACTGATCTATTGCTTTGCGTTTGTACATTGCTTGAATAGTTGTTTCGAATGGCTTTTGCTTAGACATTTTGATCTTTATTTCGTTTATAACTAAAATATTCTGTGGCAATCTCCTCACTTATGTACGCAATAATATGCCTGCAATTATATCTACCTCTTTCGATCAGGGGGATGTAACTTTCCTTTGTTTTTTTATCAATTAAATCAGGATCGTTTTTCCAATCCTTAGTATCATCAACATGAAAGACATGTCCTGCTCGTTTGATACAAAAAGCTCTTGAAGATTTAATTAAAGTTCCTTGGTATAAAAAATGCTTTAATTCCAAGTTTTCGGCAAAATGCTGATTTACAATTGCATCAACATTATTAAATGTATCGTAAACATTTTGCTTGTAGTATCTTTGAAGCCTTCCTTCAACATTTTCATTACCAACAATCAACTCTTTGAATCCTTTTGTAAACTTGTTCAACGGTTGCCTTGTCGTCACACCTTCCAGAAAGTGCTGTTTAATCTGGCTTCTAACCTCAGGCAACCTGGACAATGAATCCAGGTATGAGCCTTTGATTAATTGACCATCCCGGTCGATACCTATGGCTTTTTCAATGAAAGAGGCGGACTTCTTGATTCTATCAATTCTCTTTTTTGCTATTCCAAGCCCATCGGTATAGTAAGTAGCCGACAATGAAGTTAGCTTTAACAACTCAATTGCATGTGACTGTATAACTTCGTTGTGATATAGGCTGGAGAAGTTATCGAATACCTTTTCTACTTCCATTACCAGAGAAATGTTACTAACATTGTTCAATATCAACCCATTTTCCGTTTCTAGTTTACTAAGTAGGTCTGTTATCAAGATTTCAAAGAGCCGAAGTTGTAGTTCAACAACCTTCTTTCCCAATTGACTTTCTTTGGTAGCGATGAACTGTTCTTTTCGCTTTATTAAATCATTTATTCTTTCTACTGCTGTCATTTGAAAAAGCATTACAAAGGTATTTACCTAATTTACCATTGAATACGACATGATGTCGGATTATTTATTGTCAACCCATCTTTGATTCTTTGGGTCTTTAATGCGCTCGAAAGCATCAACATCCGCTTTAGCTGCTTGGGCCATGTCCTCAGCTGCTTTCTGAGCTGACTTCAACCTCTTTTCATCCATCTTTATTCGCTCGGCCTCTGCCAATGTTCTGGCATCCGATTCAGCCCTCCATTGAGCTTCCTGTTTTTCCATTGCTTTTTGGTTCATATCAATTAAAATTTGGTGAGTTTGCTAATTCAATTGATTCACACCATGAATCATCGCTATCCTGAGCTCCAAATACAACACGGTATTTAACATCTCTGTTTTTTACTGAATAAGAAATATCCACAACGATTCCCTTTTTATTTTCCTCAATGGCATGATATACGATGTCACCTATTTCATAGGCGTGCTCAAAATGTGTTATCATTCCTCAAATGGTGTTTCAGTATGAATAAAAAATGGTTGAAGTTGTTGGTTGAATGTCAGAACATCGATCCATATTTCTCCTGTCTCCAGAATGCGTTTCTTGTCTTCATCATCAAGTTCAAACAAGGCGATTACTCTACCGTCCTTTGATTTCCATGCAGGGATGGTTTGGTATTCATCTTGTGATTCGGCTATTTTACAATTCGCCTGTGGGAATTCTACTACTTTCATCCTCCTGTTGGTATTGATGGGGTTCTTTCGGTTTCTTTGTCCAGTTCGGCAATAATTTCATCTAACTTTTTGTTGATAATTTCTTGCTGTTTTTTCTTTGCAAGCCTGTAAAATCCTGGAGTTTCCATTTCAATTTGGTCGAATATAACACCAAGGTGTAAGTACAATACTTTGTTTCTCCGGGTGGTTAAGTTCGTATTGATCAGGATCAATATCTCCTCGTTTGACTTACCGGAGAATGGGTTAAACGATTCCCTGATCTGGTAAATATTGTAACCTTCCGGATTATCAACAAAGCTCAGTCTCATTATCTCCTTGTCGATCTCTTTAAGCACATCACTTGCAGCCCCTGAATCCTTTGCTTCTTTTCGCTCAATCAGGTAGTCAGACTTGGACTTAAGTTTGAAGTCCTTCCCAAACGAGTATGAAACAACCAAATCTTTATTGAGATCGGTAATGGTAGCGCAAAGCTTGACCGCCAAGACCCAGCTCTTTGACAGCTTAACGGCCATCGGGTATAAAGCGTCATAGGTCTTTTCGATATCGAGTGTTTTCTCGGTCGCTGTTGTGGTTATGTTTGCCTTAAGGATGGCCTCTGAACCGTATATGGTTTTATAACAACGCTGGGTTAACTTCTCGATATACTCATCCTGCCATTTCACGACCTCAACCGGTGGGTGTACATAGGCCACTAACTTTGTCAGGTCGATCATGTTTTCCTTTTCTTTTGGCATTTTAAGGGTAATCGCATCCTGGACTGATGTTGGTATATGCACTCCGGATCCACCACAAACCGGACAATCTTCGCCACTATCACGCAATGTACCTTCAATACAGTCAACGTTTTTACACGGTTCGGCATACCTGATCATTTGAGGAAATGCAATCAGTGCTGTTGTCAAATCCATTTCTGAATTCACTTTGATTGATTTCTTCATGTATGGGATTGCCGCATCAAATGGATTCAGATAGGTTTGGCCTTTGGTATAAAGATCGCGATTGTACCCTACCATGAAAGCAGGTACCCTACCAAGCTTGTATGGTTTTGGCTCGTGTATTTCGTATACCTTTTGGTTTAATCTGACATAATTTTTACCAAAAATTACTTTTTCTACCCGGTCATCAGACTGAGCAAACTTTGAAATAACGTCTTTATCTATTATCTCGGTGAGTACAAGAGAATCATCCTTTTTGTAAAGGAGGTATTTTTCACCTGTTTTAGTTCTCTCCCTTTTTGTCGCTGGCTTTCCTTTTATTTCCTCTTCGGTGATCTCCTGGTTGTCAACATTGAGAACGATAGATTGTTTAACTATCAAGTATTCCAATACATTGTTAACATATTGATAGTCGACTGCCATTGACGATGTTACTTCAAACGGATATGGATGAGCATGTTCTTTGTTTGCATCAAACTCGCCAAATTCAGTCACCACGAAAGTATTCGGGTCCATATAGTTCAGTTCAATGAACCGTGTGGCAAACCAATCATCAATAGATTGATCACCCCAGAACTCTCTGAGAATGGCCTCAAGATTCTTGGCTTTATCCTCGGGAGTTTCGCCGCTGTAGGTCAACACACGTATCTTGGATGTTGACCTTGGAAGTTTGTAGCTCACGTCCATCAGGTTTTTGCATACGGCCTGTATAATGTGCTGCGTGATCTCTTTGCGCTGATTAAAAAGAGGTTCTGTTTCCCTTTTTGTAAACCTGCGAAGAAGCGTGTCCATTCCCTCACCGGTGATCAGTTTCTCATAAAGTGATGCTTTCTCAACAGTTCTTTTGTACCACTTATGGGTTAGGTTTCTGGCCACGACATCGTATAGCCTCATTCTGATGGGATCGGGATCTCCATCTGCAAATTTTATCAAACCTAAGGTTTGCCCGAAAAGTATTAGAAACATGGTTTTCATAATGTCTCAGTTTTTAAGTTCTTTATCCTTTTTCATTATTTTTTTCAATTCACGTTCCACGTGCCTGGTGGCCATGCGATGTGTTGCTTTGGGGTGTTTAGCACGATAGTCATTCATTATATCGCTTGCCAGACCACCGTATTTGTTTACATTCATACGTTTTGCCCAGTCTCTTTTGAACCTGAGATTCACACTTTTAATAAATATTTTTGTTGCAATTAATGTTTTCATCTATTGTCGAATTGATCAAACTCTGGTTCTAATAATTTGGTAATGAAATAATCATTGGCATCCGATGTATGGCCGTATTTCTCATATTTTTGCCCGGTGACTTTGTCCTTTACAATCTCTTTGAGTTTCTTCCCATCGCGATCCTGCTTTAAGTAAACATAGTCGGTGATGGAGTTGGGGCAATTATCGCGGTCAATTATTATTTTAACCTCATACCTACCATCAAAAATATTGTTGATAAAGTCTCTGCGTTTTATCACACCCGGGTAAGCCCTTGTTGTGCGATCGGATGAGTTGTTAAGCATTTTACGGAGTACCCTACGAACGATATCATAATCATTTTCTTTTCCTCTGGTGTCTTGTTTTTTCCCGGATGGGTCACCGTAATAGAATATATTTTCAACCAGGCCATCGTATTTCCTTTTAAATTCTTCGCATACCTTCTCGGTAGAGTTCTTAGGATTACTCAAACAGAACTCGTTAAACTGTCTCAATTCAAGTATGTTTCCGTCCTTGATTACCTGCCAACAACACATTGTAACGTATGGTACCACATTCTGGTCGAAAGTGAGGTGTACGGCTACATCTGGTAAGTATGGTACATTTCCCGAATGTGATTGCCTGTTAAACGAACTATAGAACTCTCCACCGGTGCGGGAGAATGGATTGGCATAGATCAACCTTTCGGCATTCTCCTTGGTGTTGTTATTTAAAATCTTTTCGATGTATCCAGGCGGCAGGTTTGCATCGTTGTGGTATGTTGAAGATATGGCGATGCACTTATCACTAAACTCTTTTTTAAAAAATTCTGTTTTAGAGAAAATGCTTTTTAATATCTCATGCTCGTACTCATCGAGATTGAACCACTTATTCAGCCACTCCACTTTGGCTGGTGATGTGGTAATGTATAACGGGTTAAATGGCTTTCCGTTGACAATGATACCCTGCTCACGCAACCTGGCCAGAATAATTTCTTTCACATCTTCCTCCCTGGTATCCTTTGTTTCATCCAATATAGCCCAGGCGAATTCTTTACCGTCATGGCTCTTGGCATTCTCAAGCGAGCCTTTAAAGACAATTGCTCCGTTGACAAACGAAATAATGTTGTTGTACGAATCAAAGTTATGATTGTCTTGTTTGAAATGTGCCGGAGGTTGCTTTCCTACAACGTAATGCACATCTTCGTACAATCCAAAGTACTCCTTCCACACCTCCCTGATTCGGAATAGTGTGGAGGTGTTCAACTGATCGTAGGTATTGGCTCCAATGAATCCTTTAACCTGCGGGAAATGCTCCACAAACCTGTAAGATATAATCCCGGCAAGGTGAGTCTTCCCTGATCCAACTCCGGCCTCAAACAAATTGATCTCCTTCCCTGATTCAAGAATGAATATCTGGGGTTCGGAGAGTGATATTTGTTTTATTTCACTCATTTCCTTACAGTGAATGTGGTTTGTACCGGAAGCACTGCAGTTACTTCGTGTTGTATTTTGTCAGATGCATTGTGAAAATTCTTCAATGCGAAGATGGTTAATGTTGGGTTGAGTTTGTTTGCAGTTCCATATTTCCAAAGCTTTGCTTCCTGAATTTCTTTGGATGTTTTTTTTAAATCGGAAAACGACTCATATTTTTCAGCTAAATATTCGAGTAAATCTTTGTATAATCCCTTGTAAATAACTAGAAAGTCCTGAACAAAGATATTAGCCGCGTTCACATCCCGACCTTTTTCGTTTATGCTTGGTCTCATCCAAGCGATAAGTTCCTCACCAAGTTCAATAGCTTTCTCTTCTGTCCACTTTTCGGCATTTTTGTTGCCGGGTTGTCCACCTTCTTTTTTTTCAGTTTTCATCTCTAGGATTTATTAGTTCAGATTTTAATCCCGTGAAATCCTCCCATCTTTTGACTATGACATCGCAGTATTTAGGATCCAACTCAATACCATAGCAATTCCTTTGAGTCTTTTCACAGGCAATTAGAGTTGATCCTGAACCTAAGAATGGGTCATATACGATATCCCCTGCTTTTGAATTATTGTAAATCAGGTAAACCAAAAGGCTTACAGGTTTCATGGTCGGGTGATCATCATTTCTTAATGGTTTATCAAACTCTAAAATTGTAGACTGCTTTCGATTAGAATACCATGAATGAGAAGCTCCTTTCTTCCATCCGTACAAAATTGGCTCATGCCTCCAATGATAATCGCTTCGTCCAAGAACAAAGCTGTTCTTAACCCAAATAAGACAGGCAGAAAGCTTATGACCTGATTCAATAAAAGCCCGTCTGAAATGATGTCCAAATGAATCGGAGTGAAAAACGTAATACGATGCTCCTTCTTTGGTTACCTGAAATGTTGCCTTGTAAAAGTCCAAAAGGAAATTATAGAATTCTTCATCTCCAAGTTTGTCATTTTTAATTTTGAGTTTATCCTTTGTTTTTCCTTCATAATCGATGTTATATGGAGGATCAGTAACAACTTGATCAAATCGAACATCTCTTGCAAAACTCTTTATTAGTTCAGCATCGGTTGAATCACCACATAATAGCCGATGGTCTCCAAGTTGCCAAATATCACCCTCCTTGCATACTGGTTCAACTTCCTCTGGAATGGCATCGTCTTCTGTCAACCCTGGCTTTCCCATAACTTCAGGTTCTTCATCAAAGAATTCAGGCAACTCAATATCCAAAACCCCCAGATCAATACCATAATCATCAAACAGGCTTGAATTGGGGTTTATGTCTGCATAGTGACTGTTTACGAAAGCTATTTCTTCAACCGCTTCTTTTTTGTCTTTTGCCTGGATTAAATAATAGGGAATATTGGGAATGGTAAATCCTTTGTTTTGAAGGTTAGCCAGCACTTTTTTTCTCCGGTGTGCATCCACAATCCATCTCTGGCCGGTCTCATCCTTCCATGCCACAAAAGCATATTTGAAACCACGGGTTAAAATCGTGTTTTCCAACTTGGTTTCTTTTAGCGGATCACTAACCTTAAAATCCTGTTGAAGCTCTTTGAAAAGTTCAAAGTTGCAGGTGGGTAGATTTGAAATATTATAAACTGAAATTTCTTTCATTTGCAATCCGAGTCCTTTAGTCAGAAATTACACTTTTATGTTATATTGTTCCTATTCAAAAACAATCAATCACCTTTTATGTGTCTTATTGTTACAATCTTATTTCCAGTACAATATACGAATAAAATTCATTTTCAAGTGTTGAAAATGTTTTTTTTTATGAGCTTGTTTTGAGTAGAAGAGATTTATTACTATTATTCCGTTTTAACCGTTTAAAAACGGTAATAGAAAATAAACACAATGTGTTTATGCGCTCGTTATCGGTCAGCTTAAAGACAGTTCCGAACATTCGACAGCGTAAAATAAATTTTGCAATTGATGAACGAATTTAAGTTCAATTCTTAAATTGTGATTAGAGAAAAAGAATGGCGTGTTTTCGCCCCATTGAACAATTGTAAATTTTCCTTTGTCGTACCATATCGTTTTTTCTTCTGGTTCAAAAGAATCAAAGCCAACAACGCCATCACTTTCAAATCGCTTAAATCCTAATTTCTGAATCAACTCATCAGTTAATGTAATTTTCTCTAAATCAAAGTATTTACCTTCGATTATAGAATGAATGTATCCTTTGACTTTAAAATCAATTCTATCTTTTAGAATTTCAATCCCTTCAATTTGTGCAATGCCTTTCCATTCTTTTGATTGAACATAGTTTCCAATTCTGAAATCGGACGGAATAAAAGCCGAACCGATAACAACAGGTATATTCAATTGCGGTTTCTGTTGTAATTCGTTCATTCGTTCTCGTATTTAAGTTATTAATAATTTGATAGTTAATTGCTTCGTAGTCCGCAACTGCATATACCTGCGGACGTTAGCTGCAAGCCGTTAGCAATAATAGCTAACAACAGTTTTTATTCGGGCATATCCACATACCACTCTTCCCTTCGCACAAATCACATTCAATAAAATCATCTGGAGAATACCAAAGTGGGTCCTCAAATTGTAGGTCTTCCCAACCTCGACCTCCGTCACCGCCACAACTACAACACTCCTGCCATTCCATTTCCTCCCCACAATCTTTACAATAAACACAATCGTCATCATCAATATTTGACGTGCCACAAGAAAGAGCTGCTACTTCTATTATAAGTCCACGACAATACAATTCACCATCTTCCATAATATCGAAAGTAGAATGAGGCAAATCGGTTTTAATAAGCCATGAGCATTCTGGTTCATCAGGCGACCAAATAGCTTCAAATCTGTTCTTTTTTGTTTGGCTTTCTTCTTCAATAGGAATGGCTTCAAGTTGTTTTGCCTTTCGGAATGTTTCGTGATTTTCATCAACCGGAATTTCAGTTCCAGGAGTTGCGATGATGAAATGAGTACCATTATCGGCATCTATTTCATCATAAATTGCTCCACGAAATTCTACAAGGTCATCACTCGCACCAAAAATTACCACTAAACCGCTTTCTTTTGCGATTTGCTCTTCTTCTTTGTGCATTTCATTACGGTAGGCTCTACCGTTAATCAGTTCAGCTAATGTTTCTTTATTCATATCCTGCTACTTTTTTAGTGATTAATTTTGCCCAATCGGGCAGTTTCCATGTTTCAGAATCATAACACGAATGTCTTTTTTCAATTACCTTTTCTTCAAGACATTTCTCGCAGAAATAGTAATCTGCATGGTAATATTCACGGGAATTTCGCCCGTTAAATCTCCAGTAAGAATCTGACCTACTGTACACCCATTTATGCTTACAAATTGCCATCGCTAAAAAATGTTTAATTATCAAATCCACTCCATTTAGTTTCGTCACCAGCTCTGCTGGATATTTCCTTAAACAGTTTTACTGAGTATTTACCAGACAATGATTCAATTAGTTTATTATCCATCCCGTACGTTTCAATCCTCCCATCCGGCATTCTAAACACAGCCTTGATCTTTACAGGCTTTGACTCTTGAAGATAAACGCTCAACGCTTTGAGTGCATGTCCATAACTCACGCCAACCTTTGGGGCAACTACATTCAATTTTATGTCTTCGCCCTTAACCAACCGTTTAAAATACGGTTTAAGCTTATCATAACCTTTCATACATAAAATCTAAAGGGTTCATCTCCATTTCAATGAGTTCATTAAAGAACTTCTTTAGCTTCAGGTCGCAAATGATGCGTTTGAGCATTTTTTCAGTACTATCATCTACATTTCCAACTTCAATTGATGCAATTGCACTCTCAAGGTCCTTTTTGAAAACAGCCCTTTCCAATTGTTTATCAATCCGGTTTTTCAAAATTGATTTTGCCTGCTCAATGAAATCAGCATCATCATAATTGAACTTGTCCTTAAGGTCGTTGTAGATTGTATTTCCAAAATTAAGCAGGTTTCCGGTAACCTTGAAATGATCGAAACATTTATCAATCGCTTTTATAGAAATTTCTTTTTGTTCCTCTTCGCTTGGTGGTACCTGTTCAGCCTGTTTGTTATTTTCCTTTTCGAGAACCGGAGTGATAAAAGCCTTGTATGAGGCCATTAGTTGTGCGAGAAATACAACGTTAAACGGCTTATTATACAAGTTCATACTTATTTCCAAGGAACCCTGAAGGCCTAAATCAAAGGCGTGTTCCACCTGTGATATCCTCCAGTTTCCGAACCCTTCACGTATGCTGTGAATCAACACCAAAAGCATATCTGTTGTTGGAACTGTCATGATACCCATCTTGACATAGAACCTGCGGATCATCTGGATGATATCTTCATTGGTAGCCTCAATAAGGAGTGGTGTCACGCTCCTGATCGATAATGCTTTGTCCCATTGAGATAACGCTTTCTGCCCAGTTGTTGTTATTAGATTTGACATTTTTTTCAATGTTAGTTTTAAGCTTAAAAAATCCTTTCCAACCTTTTGCAAGGCTTTGATCTATTATTTTAATTGCTGTTTGTTCGTCTCCGGTTGACAGGTTGTATAATTCGGTTAATGATGCCTTTTCAGACTCCGGGGATTTATAACTAAACTGATGTTCTTTCTTTTTATACGATTTCCAGATGAACCATTTTGCTTTGAACTCTTCGGATTGAAAAGGGAGTATTATTTCTGTGTTTAGCGGTTCTTTTTTCCTTACAGGTTTTTTCAACTGTTTTTCAGGAGGTGACCCCAATATACTTTTATCTTCATTTTCAATTACATCTTCATCTTCTAAATTGTTATCCATTTGGATAACCATTTGGTTATACCATTGGTTAACCATTTCTTTTACCAATTCTTTTTCTACATACATAAAGTCCTGAACATTAAAAGCTTTCTTTATTGTTTCAATTTGAAATTTATTATTGTGCTTTTTTATCAGGCTGGCGAATATTCCTGTTATCATCAATTTTTGAGAGTAGGTTTTTCGTTCGGTCATAACCTTGGTTAACCGTTCGTTAACCAATTGGTTGTCCATTTGGTTAAAATGTTGTTTAACATTATCCCAAATAACCATAAACTCGGGTTCTGACATCCTGACCAATCTGGCCAACCTCCTCGTATCTATTGGGAGTGACCCTTTTAGGTGTTGATATGCCAACAGGTCAATATAAACTCCCTTTTCCTCAGGAAGCATTTCAGCTGTACCGGACAACCAATCTGACGAATAAAACAAAAATGCAGGATCCTTTGCCATCGTCTACTTTTTTGAGGTTATTGCCAATAACGAACTCATCACATGCATGTGGATTGTATCGTTTATAAATTTAGAAGCTGCGATGAACTCTTCCGGTTTTAAGTCCAGATTGTTCACAATAATCCCGGCTTCAACCGTAACTATTTTTCCATTCACCCGGAGTACCTCCTGGCTTTCTCGTACTACTTTTACTTCCATGATGGTATCTGTTTATGTTCTATTTCGTCTAACTTGCTTCCTGATTGCTTTTTTCCAACTTTTACGACCACCATTCCATCAGGGAACTTAAAGGATCGTTTTACCCATGCCTGGCCAAATTTTTGCATCCATTGATAAAGACTTTCCGAATTCATACCGGCACTGTATGATGGTATGTATTCCCCCCACTGTTTAAAAAAGAAGGGTACATCGATTTCTTTACACTGATCGCGAATTGACCGTACCCAATCAGGATGCAACGGTCTGGCTTTGCTGCCACTTTCGCCACCAACGATAACCCAATCAATCCAATCATGGTATTTATCGACCTCATTTGGTAATCCGGAAGCAGCTGGAATGAAATATTTTTCAATGCTCATTTTCTCCAACATGGGTTCAATACTCACGAATCTTAATGAAGCTTCAGTTGCCAGAATCGTTGGAATTCTCTTGTTTGCCTGTTCTTGATTCTCAGCAGTCACTCCAAGCCAAACATTATGCAAGGGCCACCCATATTTCTCGCGAGGATCATAAATAGTGCCTTTAATTGGGTATCTGACGTTTAGAATACTCTCTGAAAGTCTCGCTCTTGTATCTTTTGAATTGACATACTCCATCATTCGCTCAGGACGCTTGGTCAGCACTTGAAAGGTATGCCGAGAAGCGTAGGCCATCACCGTGAACACTTGGTCTATCCAGTCAAAAGGAACTGATTCATGGAATAAATCACCCATGGAGCAAACAAAGATCATCCTGTGTTTTTTCCAGTGAATCGGTTTGTCGATTGCCTCTTCTACCAGATAGGCTTTACCCTTCCATCTGCCGTATGGAGCTGCATCAACATAATAATCCAAGCAGGAGGGTTCCCTTGGTGTACGTTTTGCTAATGCAATAGAAGCCAACCTACCTGCCATATTCTCAGCATAGCAATTATCACATCCTGAGCTTATTTTGGAACAACCAACAATTGGGTTCCAGGTCTCATCGGTCCATTCAATTTTTGTCATATAGCTTCCAATAAATCAAACAATGTTGGAGAGGCAACTTTTGATTCAACCTCCCTTAAATATCTTAATCCATCAATGTAATATTCGCTGTTAAGCTCAATACCCATCCCCCGGCGTCCTAGTTCGACCGCCTTAAAAGGAACCGTCATAATGCCCCCAAACGGGTCCAGAACCAATTCACCGGGGTTGCTGTACCTGTTTATTATTCGGCTCACAATATCAAACTGAAGAGGGCAAATGTGGTTTTGTAATTTCTTTTGAGTTTGCTTTGAATTCAGGGTATGCATTCTGATCACATCATCCCAAACCATTTCATCATGACTGGCCGGAGCTACTACCATAAATGAAGCTGGCAGCTTTCCTTTTTCTTCCAAATTCTCAGCAAGTGCCACATGTGCTTCATGGTTATAAACATTGTTTACTGAGTACTTGGAGTAATATTTTTGAAGTTTTCCCACTGGAAAACCCTCTAGATCATGATGTGTTACCAGCCTGTCACCGGAGCTTCTCCAAAACGCATGGGCATCAATTTGCCATCTTGCCCGGGTGTATTCCTGTTTGGTCTTAGTGACCGGTGTATCGGCATATGCTTTGGAAGTATCGGTTGGGAGTTTACGGAATAGAAGGATGTATTCAGGACACCCAACGCCCATTTTCGTGCCGTCCTTGGTCTGTTCAGTCCATCCGAGACGGTAGGTTTGATTGTTCTCCCTAACCACGTCAGTAACCACGGTAATCATTCCGAAGAAGGCGAACCCATGCTTTCTGTAATGGTAAATGCAATCAGCATGGAAAGGATCAATTGTCGGCATCCCCATACCGGTGGCATTTCCAAAAAGAACCCGATCCTTTACGTGAATTGCGGCCACTCTTCCAGGCTTAAGAATCCTGAGTAATTCCGGGGTGAGATAATCCATCTGTTCAAAGAATCGGTCGTTGTCATCGTTGTGACCAAAATCATTGTAACTCGGGGTGTATTCGTAATGGTTGCTGAATGGTATTGAGGTGTGAATCAAGTCGACTGAATTATCCGGCATCGACATGGTTTCCAGCACACAATCATTATTTACAGCTGTATAGTGCAACCCTTTTTCCACGACCCTGTCAATACCAATTGACCTTCTTAGTTTCTCCTCTGCATTTACAGAACTCAACCCGTTTTCCTTAATGATTTTAACCATTTGAGAAATCAAATAATCATGCTGTTTCCACTTAGCCTGTAATGTTTTCAATATCTCGGCTTCACTTTCAGCATAAATGATGTGAATTTCCACTTCCTTATTTTGCTGAAAACGGTATATGCGATGTACGGCCTGTATAAAATCATTGAATTTATACCCTACTCCCAAAAACACAGCCTTATGACAATGATACTGGAAGTTGCACCCTTGGCCTGAAATGCTGGGTTTTGTGGCCAGGTACTGGATTTTACCTTCTGAAAAGTCAATGATGGTTTCCTCTCTTTTATCTAAATCCTGTGAACCATAAGCCTGTGCTGAATTGAAATGCTCCGGTGGTAGTGATTTCATAATCTCGTGACGTTCAGCTTCAAGGTCGTGCCAGATTAAATAATGACTATCTGCATCATCGCCAATAATCTCTTCCATTTTTGCAATCCTTGCCGGAAGTGATTCTCTTTTCTCACGTGCCGCATCCTGCAAACCAAGTGCAGCATCCCTGAACATTTTTGATTGTCCGTCCTGATCTTGTCCAGCTGTTGAATGATCAACAGCAACCTCATGGTAATAGATTTTCATTTCTGGCAAATCATAGCCTTCATCTGAATATCCAAGGTCTGATGGCTTAGTGATAAACAATGCCCAGGTGCTCATCCACAACCAGAACTCCTTTTCTTTATGTGGATATATGGTCAGGTTGTTGGCCTTGGTACTGTCTCTCTGGAAAAACCGCGTTAATGCCTGTCCGGTATCCATCACCTCCAGGTACCCGGCATAGTGGATTAATTCTTTGTATTTGTTCGGTGAAGGTGTAGCCGTGCAAACATATTTGAAAGGTACTCCTTTGAATTTTTGCAGGAACTCCTGATATGTTTTACTTCCATAGCTCCGCAGTACTGATGCTTCATCAAGGCTGGTTACCGTGAAGGTCTTTGGGTCAATATCCCCATCCCTGACACGCTCATAATTGGTGATCAGGATCCCTTCAGCGTTGTCTACCTCATTTTGATTGCGGACGTAGGTAAGATGAATTCCTAATTTGCTTTCAGCATCTTTCTTAAATTCCTGACGTACTCCAAGCGGACATACGATCAAAGCTTTTCCACCTTGTGACTTAATCAGTTCGTTACAAATGATAAGTTGCTGAATTGTTTTTCCTAACCCGAATGATTCAAACAGAGCCCTACGTCCACCACGTATCGCCCATACGATTGCATCTCGCTGATGCGGTTTGAGTATGGTACCATCGTTGAAATGAATTAAAGGTAAATTTACCTCTATTCCTGTTTCAGGTGCGATTTGAATTTTTGATGTGAGGAAGTCGATATATTTACTCATGATACTTTCTTTAAACCTTTGATTAATCCTTCATAATTCGCCTTTGCAATAGATTTAGCAACCACAGGTACCACGGCATTTCCGATGAATTTTTTTTGATCAGTTTGTGTACCAATCAGCTTGTAATCTCGTGGGAATCCTTGTATCCTCAACAGCTCCGGTATTTTCAACATTCTCATTTTTATATCGATAATTCCATAGATGGCCATGAACTCTTTAATTTTCTTCATCATGTGTGAATCATCCGCATAAACAATGATCCCGAAACTTCCAAACTCGCTTTCGATTAGGTACATGGGTGATTTATCCTGTCGCGCTATGATTACCGGGGATGGATTGTCGATAGGTGATGAATGTCCAAACCATGATGGATTTAACAGATAATGATGCTTTCTGCTTGCAAGGATAACCGGTGCCGGTCGATCGATTAATTGACCCGTATTGTTAAAACTTGTATCCATTAACCAAGGTTTTGTGTGTATCAGATTTAATTTCGGATTGGCAGTTAAAGCTCCTGTTGGAGAATCAATGTCAGTTGGTTTGCTATTTCCATATTGTTGATCCAGAAACTCAATAGAGGTAAGACGTTGTTTTGGAACTGACAAAACAGCCGGATTTGGGTTTTCTATATCTGAAAGCTGTCCACCTGCTGAGTAATAATTTAAAACAAATTGAGGTTTAATCGTTGCAAATTTATCTTTGGTTACAATTGTTGGGAACGGTTTGTCAACCGAATGCGCATTGCTCTTATATTGATAATCTATCAAATAAGCACTATCCTTTGTTCGCAACGTAGGGCATGGATCAGCCACCGAGGAATTATATCCATTTCCGTAATAATGTGTTAGAAATCGATCGGTTTTTATAACTGAATGATGATCAGATGTAGTTATGCTGCCAGTTGGATTATTCACACTTATTACTTTGCTTTCTGGTTTTCCGGAGAAGTATTTTTGTAAAAACATGTCTTCTCCACCGGCCACGAACTTTATTAACCCGGCATATATTCTACTCAGGGTAGCTTCGACAAGGGGCTTTTTCCGTGTAAATATGCTTTCTCCCTCATCCTGTAAGTCCAATACTTCTTTGACTGCCTTCCATTTTTTAAGCGGTTCAAATAGCTTTCCGGTACTAACTTTTTTTGCATGTGTTTGTTCTGGCCAGTGAATTGGATAACCATGCTTTGCAAACTGACCAAAATATCTTTCACGGGATGTGTATGCTCCAAAATCAGCTGAATTAATCATTCTATGGTCATAACTTAACCCATAGCTCCTAACTGTATTAATCCATTTTATATAGTCACTGCCATTTAGCCGCGAAATAGGTTTGCCTTTTTCATCCAATGGACCCCATGCCATAAACTCTGCTACATTTTCGATAAACAGATACTCAGGATCCAGCTCTTCTAAATACATAAATAAGGCATTGGCCAGCGTCCGACTATCGGCATCCCGTGGAAGTCCACCTTTGGC
>Ga0100403_1001705_pt1 | contig 19125 bp, 28 predicted proteins | sample CryGeymet201501t_FD_83663 | JGI IMG/M metagenome (GOLD analysis project Ga0100403, IMG submission 83663) | Groundwater microbial communities from Crystal Geyser aquifers in Utah, USA - Crystal Geyser metaG 2015-01t | ecosystem: Environmental > Aquatic > Deep subsurface > Groundwater | place...
GGTAGCGCCTATGCCCAAAATTTATGCGGACGACGCTGTGCGCTCAGCGCGCATCGCGTTCACGCAACGCCGCGAAGTCATGCGCGCCATGCGCCAGGGCGGTGCGGCGCTAGCATCTGATCGGCCACGCGAGCGCGCGAGCGCTCGCTACAGTGTGCATAGACGCACTGTAGGCGCGAACGGGATCCTAGTGCCCGCTACGTTCGGCGCTATCCGCGATGGTACGGTTGATTCCGTGCCCGGATTCGTGGCCATTACTGGCTACGAACTCGGGGCGCGGGTCGCGGGCGCGAACGTGAAACACGGCGAGGATACGCCAGCGTGGATCGCCGCCGAATCCAGGCGCACAAGTGTGCGCAAAGGATACGAAAGCGTGCGTCCGTCGCCATCTTCCGCGGCTATCAAACGTGCCGCGGAAGATGAAGCGATACGCGAGGTACTGATTGCCCGTGGTGGGCATGGCGCATTCGCTGAGTACGTGAATGGCGATGCCAAAGCACGGCGCAGACTACGCGCGCGCTTCGGTATAAAGGTACCGAAAGCTAAGGCGGTACCTACCGCGCGCGTAGAATCCACGCGGAAGGAATCCGAACGCGCGATGATTGCGGACGCAATGCGAGAGCAAGGCACGCTTACAATCTTTCGCCACGCGTGGAGCGTAGGCAATCTGGAATGTGCCGAGAAGCTGCTGGCAGAAGCGAAGGCGGCCCTTTAGAGGGCCGCCGGTATGCACTAATATGGTGCGCCTGGCGTGCACCAATATAGGGCATCCCTTTAGTCTAACTCGCAGGACTGGGCTGACAATTTTAATGTGCACTAATCATGTGCATATTAAAATGAACAGCACAGGAGTAATGCGTATGATTCATGATCCCAAGGCATGGGCGTGCGTTCACGCGCACGTGAAGGCAGCACAGGCTGCTGTCGACAGGGCATGGGAAGAATACAGGCATGCCGAGCGCATGGTCGCGGCCTCTCAGGATGAAGGGACCAATATATATTGGTTATATTGGTCAGTCGAGAGGCAGGTCATTCAAGCGCGTGAGTACCGCAAGGCATGCAGTGCCCTAGACATAGCAGAAAGCTATGCCATTAGGTACTCGGGCTGGCGCATGGACAGAAGGTACATGTGGCAGTTGGCAATTGCCGAGGATCGTGCGCACGAGTGATCAGATTCAAGGGCAGGTATGCTTGCCCTTGTGTGTGTTCACTAGCATAGGAGGACACTGTATATGCCGGGTCTGTATCGCTGGAGGTCTCCAGCCTAGAGTGTATTTTAAAATAGAACGTACACTGTAGGCTGGGGATGTTCCCAGTGCAGAAGGACCACAACTATGACCAAGTTCGAAAGACTGCCCACCGGGGCAGAGATCCGCAGCCTGCTGGCTGCACACATCGACACGTCAACCCTTGCAGGTATCTGCAAGTCTCTGATCTTCGTTGATACCTACTCGGCATCTATCGAAGCGGAGGTCAAGGTCTCTCGCGAGAGCTTGGCGGGTGCCATGCGTGACTTCGCCGTGATGGTGTACGACGTGCACCAGAACGACAAGGACACGTACGAGGCGGCTGGTGTGCGGTGGAACGAGGTGGCGTCACGCCTGTTCGAGTCGCAGTGCGACGAGGGCGAAGGCATGGTCGCGGCCGGGGCCAGTAAGGCCGGGCTGAAGAACTGGAATCAGTACCGGAACAACCTCGTTCGGTGTATGAAGCTCGCCCGTAACGGAGAATTTTCGGAGCGGGACGAGGCTGGGAATTTCGTGCTCTCCGGCATGAACAAGATCACCGCGTTCAACAAGGAAGAGCAGGAACGCCAGGACGAGGCCGAGGCAGCGGAGGACGCCAAGCGACTGGCGGCGAAGGGCGTCACGCCCAAGCTGGTCAAGGCGGAGGACAAGGCCACCAACGAGGAAGGCTCGGCAACGGGGGATCTGTTGCTTGGCGGACTGCCCGAGGAGATACAGGATGCGCTCATGCTGTACATCGCCGGTGTCGACGAGTCCCTCAAGTACCGGAAGACCAGCGATGTCCTGCAACAGATCAATGCCCACGTGGGCAAGGTCAACAGCGCAGGACTGAGTGCCCGCCAGCATGCTGCACGTCAGGCAGCGGCGGCGGCACAGGCTGCCATCGACGAGATGGAGCAGGAGGCTGCCTCCAAGGTCGCCTGATCCACCGGTCTCAGTGTCTTGATCCGGCATGATAGGGGGCAGGTCCGTGTGGCTTGCCCCCTGTGCTCAGCAGGGAGAGTATCTCTGCCCTCTACCAGAGTTAAGAGGGTAGGACTATCTCTCTCGTGCTGAGCCATTTTAAAATCGCTTCGAGCGAAGGGGGACAGGACTGTCTCTCTTGTGCAAAGCGATTTTAAAATGGCTTGCGCAAGCGAGCGAGCAAGCGAGCGAGGTGAACGAGATGGGCAATGACTTGTGTCTCTACCTGTGCATGGTCCTCGACATTCGAGTCGAGGCAGCACGTGAGATGGAACTCCTGATCAGCCTGCAACGTACGATCAGGAGCCCGGACGTACGTGAGACGAGGGCCGCACAGATCTACGCTCTCTCCGATTTCATCGAGCGCGCTCACGATGATCTCATGGAGGAGATGCGTCCGCAATGGGAGAGTGAGTGATGTCCGATACGAGGGTGAAGGTGATCACTCGTGCACCTACCCCGAAGGAATTCGTGGAGACGTACAATTCCCTAATCGCAGAGAATCTGCGTCTCCATCGTAGGATCGAGGGGTTGGAGCACAGGTTGAAGATCGAGGGAGAACTCTACGCTACTCTAAGGGAGTCGTACGAGTTCTGTCTGAGAACTGTCCAGCTTGTGTTCAGGCAGACGGGATGGCTCCCATCTGCGTTCATTGATGAGGTGAAGAACCCGCCTCCCAATATCAATTGGAAGAAGGCGAGGATTTCTTTCGACGAATAGGGGCGACTGGCCCCCTTGCCAGGTAGATAGGAGCGCATGCCCCTTTGGCAAATGCTCCCTAACCTGGCGAAGCGCTGGCGGAGGGGTGGGTGGGACTGATGTGGTTGTGTGCCGAAGGACTGAGGACTAGTTATCTTTAGTCTTGAGGGGCATGACCACGACAGCAGAGAGTGCTGACATAGGGTATAGATGGAGCTGTATGGCTCTGTGAGCGGGGGTAAGGGCCACTGGTACCTACCTACCGGTCCCCTAGATAAACTCCGGAGGGAAGGGCTTGTGTGCCGCCTCTGCAGGGCGTGAGCGTACAAGTACGGGATAGTCAACGAGACTCGGCACATCCAGGACTTTCCAATAACCTTGGGTCGTCGCGAAGACTGGATGTGTCGGGTCTCACCATTGCCCGAGTGGTGAAACGGTAGACACCGGGGACTTAAAATCCCCTGCCATTGGCATGTGGGTTCGACTCCCGCCTCGGGCACCATCGGATAACGGGCCAGTAGCTCAGCTGGTTAGAGCAGTCGACTCATAATCGATTGGTCCTAGGTTCAAGTCCTAGCTGGCCCACCATATTAGCCGTCAACCATAGCTACGGCACCGTAGAAAGGGTACCCTTAAGCTATAGGGGTGTTACCTGAGTAGGTGAAGTAAGCGGAGGGTCAGCATTCGTAGCGTAACACATGTGGGTTATGCCCATAGGAGGTGTATCATGTAACACTTATCGTCTACCTCAATCCCCTTGTATAAAAAAGTGTCCAGCCCAAGAGTGGCATCGGGCCAGGTCACGCTAATTGTCTGGCCCACCATATCACCTCGCTATCCTTAACAGGACGCGGGGTATTGGTGTGCCCACTACTTGGTGGTCGATCAATCAACAATCGAGGTGAGTACCATGAGAAAGTGGTTCAGGAAGAAAGGTGGAACACCCCCCTTCGTGGATGACAAGGGCTCCGACAACAACCTGCACGTGGTGGTGCAGGTGTTCGAGGGTGAGGCTCCCGACGCCCGAAAAGTGCAGGAGTTCAGTGTGAACTTCCTGTCCAAGAAGGGACGCATCAGCATGCGCAAGACGGCACACTGGGCCATGTGCTCGGGGTATGTCATGCGTACCGTGCCGAAGCGGATCCCGAAAAGCGTGTGGGATCAACGGCACGTCATGCCGGAAGCGGACGAGGAGCTGCGCCATGCCAGTTGAGATCAATCTCACCATCATAGGTGTGGTGTGTCTGTTGGTCAGCATCATGTTCGTGTATCAGCTGGGCATGCTGCTGTTCGAGATCCTGCTATCTGTCGATGAGACTCGAGGGTGGATCAGTGCCCAGAAGTTGATCCCTCTCTCCGAGGTGCCGGCAACTCAGCTCTTGATCAAGGAGCTCAGGTTCTTCACCGCCATCGGCCTCGTTCCGCCTGCTGTCGCAGCAATCGGATTCTTCTTCGTCTTCTGGGTGACGCTGTCATGATGAAGATGCAAGAGGTACACTACATTCCCGAGAATGGGAATGATCTGTGGATCTTCCTGGTCGAGCACACCAGGAACGGGGGCGTCGTCAAGGTGGGGAGCACGAGTGTCACCCGTGCCACCGACGATGGGTTCGTGTTGATGACGGACTTGGGAGGGGTACACTGCACCTCCACGCAGATGATGTCACGTTGTCGCACGATCTTTCAGGAGAGGGAGACCATCAAGGTCACCGTTCGTGAACCGGTGCCGGGACAGGAGGAGAAGTAACATGGGCATGCGATGGGAAGAAACGGAGAGGCAGATGGTGGAACAGTGCCTCTCCTGGGTAGCCGGTATGCCGTGGGAGGAAGGGGAGTTTGGGCTGCTCCTCCCCACGACAACCACCATACACGAGGATGCCGAAAGGCTTCCTCTCGAATGGTCGGATGATGTGGAGCAGCACTTCGTTCTCTCCAACAACTGAATGGCTACGGCTAAGGGTAGGTACGCTTACCCTTACCCGTGTCCATGCGCCCGTTGGGATCAATGGACAGTAGCGTATACGTGTCCACCCTATCGTAAGTAGGGCACCTATGTGGTTGCGTATCGCCGCAAGCGTTAGCGCTTATTAGGAGCCCGAGCAAACGGCGGTCCCTAGGGATGCACGAACCGGACCTCGGGCGGCGTTGAGGCAAGGATGCCCGTTAACGTGGGACACAGAGAGGCTAAGCTTCCGGTCTCTCCACACTGCAGACGATATGATATCGGCCAAGACATGGCTGATGGATGTGATGATGCGGTGCCGGCAGTTCACTCCAGCCGGAACTCCTGGCCTACCCTAAGGGGACGGCCATGCAGGTTCGAATCCTGCCGCTCTATCGAGCGTGGTGGAATAGCGTGGAAACTCCACACCCATGCGCGGCATACACGAGGAGACAGTGGACAAGAAGCCAGACTGATTCTGTTTCGATGGAGATACCGACGTGAGTAACTCGGTACGTCTGCAACATGGCGTGCCTTGTGAACAGTTCGTAGGTACCATGATGTCCAGCGTGGGAGTACAGTGCGAGGGCACTCACGACTGGAGCCACATCAAAACGTACATCTCCAAGGCCGGGGCGCTTGCCCCGATTCTGCGAGCGGGGCGGCGCCGTCACTCCAATCCTCACTGGAGAATACGGTATGGCCGTAGCCAAGAGGGAGAGAGGGGCGTCGGAGGCCAGTCCGCCGATATCCCCTCCGTTACTGACAGGCAACTCGCGGATCAAGGTACCGAAAAAGACGAGGAAGGTTGACGTTTCCAGCGTTGACGACCCTCTCAATCTGTCCAACGTAACAGCCATCTCAAAGGTGTTGGGCAGAGGGTCATTCAATTCGGATGTGGAGTACCAGCTCTATCTGGAATTCCGCAAGCTGAAGGTGCCTTCATTGCCGAGGGTAATCGAGGAACCGGTGACTCCAAATGCAAAGGTACTCCCCTTTGCACCGCCAGCCTCGACGAGCAAGGACGATGCCATCCGTTACCAGCGGTGGCTAGTCAACAATCAAGCAGTCGGATACACCAAGGGTGTGAAGACTGCAGGTACCATCCTGGTTGATTACATTGACCGGGATGGATCGAGTCGGACTCTTCAGGTGAATCATCGGGTTGATACCCCGGTGAATCACTACGACAAGCACTACCTTGTCTCCCCGCCAGGAAGAATCCCTTTCTGGATGGAGATACCGGATGTGCCTTACTCCATGGTGACATGGGTGGGGTACACTCACAGCCAGGCACCCGCCGCTTGGATAAAAGCCAAGCACCGTGCCACGGCGAGGCGTGAGAAGTCAGTTCGAAAAAGAGGGAAGCGGAATTCTCATCCCTCTACCGCTGGAATGTATACCTATCAAATGGGAGACATGAAGACGGTACTCCGCACGATCACTCCATCGTTGAGGTGGTTCTTAGACCACCCCGATGGTACCGGTATGTTCCGGGACTCGGCATATCCTAACGGGTACGTCGACAACCCCGATCTTACCGGGATTTGTGAGTCTACTGAGGGGGACAATCCAATATCCCCTCAGCTTTGTCCCAGCTGTGATAGAACCGCAGTTGTCCGGGGCATGCTCGTTCGTGACAAGGATGGGCATGTGACCGAGAATATGAGCACGAAGTACGTGTACTGTGCGTGCTGCGATTGGCGGAAAGAATCAACAATGGAGCACGTTGCTCGTCCGATTCAACAAGAGCGTGAGAACGCTCATGTCCGTGATGAACCTCTCAATTCGAAGTTAGTCACGGTGGACGAGGAAGAGGTGGCACGTGAGCCATCGGAGTTCCACTCCTCCAACCACGCCCGACTGGGGTATTGCACCAAGTGCAAAGAGAATGGGTTTGCATACAACCTTCGTCTGAGCGAAGGGCATACCTACTTTGCGTTTGTGTGCGGTCACTGTGGTGCAGAGGACCAGTGGGCGCCAGCTTCCCGCCTTTGGGTTGAGTCATCTCCGGATGAAGAAGAGCCCGTATCGTTGCAGGTTCAAGAAGGGAATGACTGCCTGGTATGTGGAGGGCCGGTTGAAGAAACAACCTTCAGCCACTCTCATTGTGCATACTGCGGCTTCTCTGAATCTCTGGCCAAGAACGACAGTGCATGGAGTTCGGAAGACTCAACGATCAACTTGGAAAGACAGGTGATCGATCTCACCAATCCGATACAAGCAGAGAAAAACCTGGCGGCTTATCGAGAGCTGATCAGATCTCAATTGCTGGACATCATGGAAGTCGAGGCGGAGATGCGCATCAAGCGCATGTGTATTGAGGTAGGCATCCCACCTGCCAAGGCTGAATGGTACTGCAGACCTGAGAACCAGGCTGCATTCCGTGTGGCCTACGGGTTTCGAAGGATGGGCCTTGATGCTCAACACTCCATCAAGATGCACCGTGAGATCGGATGGGTGAGACGACGGAGAGGTACGGTCAATGCCTCCCGAAGCGGGGCAAGTGACAGGAAGATACAGTTCCTCCTGAATCGCTCGCTGCGGCTTCAGAAGAAGTACGCGTTCGATCATGATCGAGACGTCGTGGTTACCAAGCGATGGTTCGGAGAGTACGCCGGGACTCCGGTCCCTGATCCGGGAGATTTCCACCCCATGGATTTGAGGTGGCGATTGGGCACCCGGTTCACCAAGCTACTTGCTCTCACTCCAGCATCGAATCGTGGAAAGGGTACGGTGATGCGGTACGTATTCCACAATGCAGGGCCAATGGCTGGCACAGTGTTGTCTGTCCACCTGTACAAGATGTTGGCCAAGATAACCTACCTCCGTAGTAAGTGGTTCTTGCTTACGGAGTACGGTGAAACTTGGGACCAGTACTACAATCGCTGGGAGAAGTACGGTAACTACCGTATGGAATACCCATTAGATCCACCGCTGCCAGCCTCTATTGCTCGGTTATCCCCCGAGTACTACAACAAGCTGAGTAGATTCCAAAGGTGGGTCATTGACTGCGGCGACCCGAACTCTCAGAAGACGGTCACTCGCCCTACATTGAGGGCTGTTGCTCGTCAGAAGAGACTGGAATCCGAGAGGATCAGGAAGTTGGGAGCGCGGACCATTCGTCAGAAGATCTCTGACGGATGGAATGAACTCAAGGATAGTGTAACACGGGAGCAATCCTTCCGTCTGTCCTTTGCTACCATCGACAAGTGGAAGTACCGCTTCCGCACTGACGAAGAGAGGTTGGACTATTGGCCATCACTGACGTTCATGAACTGGATGGCAGCGGCTGAGGATCCCACCCTTCAAGCTCACCTTCGTCACAAAGACTGGCTCAAGCGACTGCAACTGCGCTTGAATGACCTGCCTCTTGATGAGGACGGTGCCAGCCCCGGAGAGCAAGGCAGCCCGGGCAATGATGAGGAGAAGGAAGCGATCATTACCGCTCAGTCCTACTCCGCTCCACCGGAGCCGAAGCCGGTGACCAACGAAGAAGATGCGAAGAAGATTCGTGATCTCACCGATTCAATCTTCCAATATGCACATGCCCTGATAAAGCACGGTGTGGGAGAACGTCGGGTACGTGAAGATGCGCGCAACCTTGAGCGTTATCTGAACAATGTTGTCATCATCGGCGAAGAACGGCCCGAGATAAAAATCGTCATTCCCTGACGAAGTGGCGGCAAATTAGCTCGGCCTTTCTGACGAGTACCCGTCCGGATTGAAACCCCGGGCGGGAGTCAGGTGCAAATCCTGATTCAGAGGTGAACCTCCAAGCTTCATCTGGTCGAGGGAAATCTAGGTTCGAATCCTAGCAGGAGCCTGGCGCAGCTCATGTCGGCAATTGAGTCCGAGGTACATTCGCAGAATTCGGTTGAATAAAGCAAATCAATGCGCGTCTTGGGATGGGCTACACAAACCGGGCCCGAGGCTAAGAAGACATGATACTCTGCGGTACACTCGCAACCTCGTAGGAGGTACCACACCACACTAGTTGAAGAGGATTTTGCAATGTCAAATTCCCCCGGTCGTGGCATCCGAATCGCCCGACGTACGATCTACCGGGTCAAGATGAGGCCCGGCCCAGGGGAGAAGTCGGTACCATGGTACCAATACAGGGTGCTCGGCTTTCTTTGGTGGAGATGGCATACTCCGGTTGCCAATAACCTCAATGCACTGCGGCTAAGAGGTGTTACACTCATCGCAGAACTTGAGGAGTTGAAGCCAAAGCTCGCCGAAGCCGAGCGCGAAGTCAAGCAAGCAATTGCTGACGTCCAAAACTCCACACTGGGTGTTGTTTCACATCCTTTCGAAGCGGACTGGGCACCTCGAGTGCCGGCTATCCCTGATGCCGAGAAGGCCTACAAGGAATCCATAACTTCCCTCGGGAAGCTTCGTGGGCTCCGGTCCAGGGCTAGTCCCCGATCCGTTGAGGAAGCAACTGCATCCACCTACCTCCCATCGGACAGGCTTCTTCAAGGATTCTACAATCGTGAGAAACTTGGAGAAAACTACGATCATGTGATCGATTTCAAACCTGAGAGGGAGCAGCAACAGCAGCAAGGTAGGAAGAATCGGGGTCGAGGTCAAAACAACAATCAGGGAGGGTCCAACTCGGGTGCAAACTCGATCACTATCGCTCTCCCAGGCGAGGATAACAGTAGCAATTAGGATGGATAGTTCCAACATTGGCAGTCACTGGCCATTCCATCCAACCCTGTAGTCAGGGCTGAGGGTGTGACTCAGAGCTGGTCGCACCCTCCACCGTGACAATGGGTCACATACTGGAGAGAGCTAATGGGTAGAACCCTACTCATCTGGGGTACACTTGGCCTCGCCAAGTTGTTCCTTCCGAAGCCGAAGCTGGTGCCTTACACCGAGAATATCGAAATCACCATCCTCTGGCATCTTGTCAACGGTCCCGAATTTATTCGGGATCTGGAAAGGATCTTAGGACGTGATTTCGATCTCAACAGTTGGTCATCTCCGCTTCGATTGGTTCGGGAGGTGAAGGATCTTATCACCAACAAGCCTGTTGGGTATCACGTGTACCCTCAGTCGGTGGATATGATCGTGACACAGGATCAACTTCGGGAACTTCGAAAGTTCTCCGGCCTGATAATCCTGCATCACCACTACCAAATGAAGGAGCCGGTATACTATGTGAATGGGAGATACTTGAATCCCATTCGCATGGGGATGTGCAAGCACTGCGGCATCGCGGATGATGACGAAATGTGGTCAGAGGATGATGACGCGTATTACCACTGCTGTGGAAACTGCGATGCCGCCGAAGGCCAGGGTTTCACAAGCTTTCAAAACTTGTCTGCCAAGGAACGGCGGACATTCATGGCGAAGCTGCCGAATTACAAGGACGAATGAGGCAGTTCAACGGAGAGAACTATGAAGTTCTTGGTGGAGATATGGAACGGATACAGGTCCGTGGCAATGGGGGCACTCCTCGCCCTCTTCCTCTGCGTGGGCTGGGCAGTGACGTATGCTGCCTCGGCTCCGCCGGAGAGCCCGCCGGTCGGTGATTCCGATCCGGTGTTACTCGAAGAAGTGCCGGCTCCGGAGGAACTCGGGTTCGTGGAGAAGCGAATCCGATCCTTCTGCGTGGCGCAAGGTGCTCAGTACGAGGCTGAACTCCTCGAGCGGAGTGCCGATCTCGATGATCGGGAAGCCGATCTGGCCGATCTGGAGGAAGAGCTTCGCACTCGTGAAGCTCGAATCCAGGAGGGCAGGCTCATCATCATGAAGATGAAGCAGGCCTTCGAGGGGGAAGTGCAGAACTACGAACGGGTCGTGAACACGGTGCGTGGTCACCTGCATACCCTGGATACCATCTCCGTCGGTGACGGGGAGGGTGGCTGATGCTGCGCGACCTGCAACGGGTCGCCAATGACGGACGGAGGACGCTCGTTCTGAGCGTTCTCCTCCTCAGCGTGGCGGCATTCGACCGTGACTTCATCATCACGGTCCTCACCCTGGTGCTCTTCGCTTCCGTAACGATCTATGGTTACGTGTGGTACAACGAGTCACTGGGCCCATTCATCAACAAGGAGAACGACGATGCCACGAGGGAAGCGACGGGGGCCGATCTCGGACATCAGCATACCGGGGACGGTGGTTCAGAACAGAGCGGGTAACGCGGGGCAACAGACCATTGTTGCTCCGCCCCGCAAACTGAAGGCTGTTTGGAGAACACTCATCATGCTCTCCATCATCCTCCCCACGGCTCTGTCCGGCTCCATGCTACTGGGTATGTATGACCCAGCGGCTTTCAATTCGGCAATTCCCGATCGGTTGCCGGATAACTTGGATTCGGTTGTGTGTACGACCATCTTCGTACTCGCGTTCTTCGGCTTGGTCTTCGTGTCTCAGCTGGAAACGAGCGACTGAATGGGAGCCGCCCTTCGGGGCGGCCTCCCCTGTCGTGAGGCACTGATCTCCGGTGCCTGACCACAGAGGAGAACCCTCATGTTTCTTTTCGTCATATTCGTACTCTTCAACGATGGCTCCTCTACTTCCATCGAGAGGATGTACGATACGAGATTGGAGTGTGTCACCGCTCAGGTAAAACTGAGCGATCAGATCCGTAAGGGTGAGATCGACACATCCCATTGGGCTCCGGGTAGCTACTCGGAGTGCCACTTCAACCCCACAGTGAAGGAGACATTCGAACTGTGATTGAAGTTGAGCTTGCTATCATCACTGCGGAGTTGATCATTCCCGCATTGGTGGTGTTAGCAATACAGGCTCTCAGCGTGGAGATAGGAGAGCGAAGCCTGGCCTCTCCATCCTACTTCTCCTCGCCAGTCCACGCGTCAAGTGGCAGTGGGTACCTGAGTCGGGTACCGCCAGCGTGGTCGGAGCGTGACCCGGGCATTTGATCCAGGCTCCATGGGTGCGTTGGAGTGCCGTGTACTGCCAGCCACGGACAGTCTCGACCGAACATGGGGCCGGTAAATCCAGGGTAAGACCCGGGCAATTCAAGCTGGGCTGGCCAGCGCTTGGGCTCAACTCTACGGCTACCACGTGAAACTACGTAATGCTGACGGGCTGAACCAGTGAGGTAGCGTGCCACCTGTCGTTTGGGATGGTACGTGGGAGGTTTGATTCCTCTGTACAGTAAGCCGTCTACGGACGATATCTCCTGTCTAGGGGATGGGTAAGGTATCGCAGTCTATTACGTAGGTTAAGCGTTCATCCGTACCAAGGCTAATACATGCGTGCTACTGCGTTCGAATCGCAGATCCCCCCGTGGGGGAGCGTTGTCATCCCGACCTGATAAGCGGGCACTGGCGGGTGTAGGTGCTGAGGTAGAAGAAGGTAGGTGCATCCCTTAAGACCCGGGTGGAACCCGTTAACATCTTACAACGGTGGTGCGGATTGACGACCCGCGTAAGGAAGGAAACTCCAGTCAGTCATCGACGCCAAACCTTTGGATTAGGTGAGAGCCTATGAAAGTCGATGCAAGAAAGGTGATTGGTGATGCTGTACTCCAGTTAATCACGATCATCCTACTGATCTTCGTCCTTTGTACGCATGCAACTCTCTATGTTGCAGCAGAAAGTATGGACACCAAGCTGGATATGCTGGCCAACGACCTCGTCCAACCCCCAGGTAAGTCATACCTCGCCCTTTGGGCTGAGAAGTGTGGCACCTATGCTTGGCAGCCATGTAAGGAGTAGCCTACAGAGGACGTTAAACCAACAATCAACAGAAGGAGAGGCCAGGTATGAAGAACCGAGCCGTACACCTGGCACTGAATCAACAGCAGTGCATGTTCAACGCCATGATGGCTGAGCTGCGAACAGCAGCGAATACATTGGAAGGCGAAGAGCTTCTTAATTCCATGCGGGAGATCGAGCAACGTCACTGCAATTGACAAGGAGTTCAGCATGAAGGTGCTGGATGATGAGTTGGTGGAGCCCCCGTAATAGGGGCTCTGGGGTATAGTGTAATAGCACACTCAGCCTTGAACTGAGAGGTGTGGTTCGAATCCACTGCCCCAATGGTGAGCATGCACCATCTTCGCATGCATTCAAGAACGTACGTAAACTCCACGCACGTACTTCTGAAGGCCCTGTGATGAGGACATGAAAATGTTTTTCCTCACAGCCATCGGCGTCCCACCAGACATGTCAATGTGGCTGATGGGCCCGATGTTCGTCCAAGTCCGGGTGATGGTGTCAGCTGTTAATGCCCGATACCTGCAACGTGTGCAGCGGGAAAGGCTGTTATCCATGAGTCCCGGGGATCAGTACCGCTATCATCTGATGGCGGGTGGTTACCGTCCTTAACTGGAGACCGCCATGATCGGCGAACTTTGGAAGAAGGCGACCGAACACAGCGTTACCTGGTTCGCATCCGGGGTACAGACGTGGGTCACAGGGGCATTCCCCCTTGCCATCATGTATCCCAACTGGGCAATCGATCTCAGCGCCAAGGTTTTGGTTCCGGCCAAGATCTGGGTGATCGAGACTGGTTGGCCCGCTGCCTCCAATTACTTCGAGGCAGCGATGGATGTGGTCGGGATGCTGAAGTTCGGCGCCACGGCGTAATCAACGCCTGACCCTTTGAAGATTGGGTAGGAGGAAAGGATGCATAATCCCAGGATTCTGGAAACCCTTAAGATGTTCGAAGCAATGACGAACAAGCACTCGGAAGATCTCTTCCGCAGTTCGATTGTTTGGGATTGCTTCCGTGATCCGGATGAGTACATCGTCCAGGTTGCGGGTCGTCTAGTACTGGAGTTCAAGCACTGATCCAATGTAAAGATCTTGCATTGGCTTGAACTACTGGAGACCTCCTTAGTCTAATGAAAGTTATCATCTCATTGGACATAGGAGGTCACTAGGTGAAGACTGAACTTCAGAAAGGAACCTTTGTGGACAGGGGGCCGTGTACTAAGTGCACTAGCTCTGACGCAATGGCAGTGTATCGGCAGGACGACGGGTCCTACGATGCTACGTGTTTCTCGTGCGGGCACTATGAATCTGATTACGATTGGGACAAGCCAAGAACAGCTAACCAAGCTGAGGCAGGTGAGGCTAACGTACGCAGTATGTTTACAGTCTCCACATGCTCTATGTGTCCGCACTCCGCCTTCTCGGATCGAGGCATTCGCTTCGAGACAAATGAGTTCTACGGTGTACGCTCCGCCCTCAATCAGAATGACGGCAGTACCGTAGCAGCTCACCTCTATCCCTACTTCAAGGGAAATATTTTAACTGGCTATAAGAAACGTGATGCTACTGTTAAACGATTCACATCCATAGGAGATTGTAAGGACGTAGATTTATTTGGCATGCATTTGTTCTCAGAAGGGGGGCGTAGGCTATACATCACTGAGGGTGAACTTGATGCTCTTTCCTTGTTTCAAGTACTGAAGGATCAAGCAGGCCCTGAATACAAACACATGAATCCTTGTGTTGTATCCCTCCCCCATGGTGCGCGCAACTGTGTTGCCGCATTGTCCCACAATAAGGACTTCATCTCTAAATTTGAGATGATAGTTCTTGTCTTCGACAATGATCAGCCAGGTCAAGAAGCATTAGAGCTGGCTTGTTCCATCCTCGATCCAACCAAAACATACGTTGCTAAGTTCAGCGAGAAAGATGCCAACGCCATGCTCATGGCAGGCAAGGAAAAAGAACTCAAGTGGAGCTGCATTAATGCACAAATTTATACACCCTCTGGAATATGTACTGTTGACGATATCTACGACGATGCAATGTCTAGCCCTAGTGTCGGCAAACCTTGGCCTTGGCCCTCTCTCACCCGTCTCACTTACGGTCGTCAGCCTGGCGTCTACGGCTACGGTGCTGGGGTTGGTGTTGGGAAAACAGAAGTCTTCCACGAAATAATAGAGCACATAGTATATGACGAACAAAGTCCTGTCGGAATCTTTCTTTTTGAAGAAGCTAAAGAAAGAACTCTCCGAATCCTTGGAGGAAAGCGGATTAATAAGCCTGTTCATAGACCCGATTGTGACTTCGATGAACAGGAACTACGAGCTGCTCTCGATGAGCTTCGACTTCCAAACAAGGTCTACCTCTTTGACAATAAGAGAGGTGACCGAGACTGGAAAACAATTTACAATCAGTGTCGACATCTGATTGTAGTCCACAATGTCAAGGACATCTTCATCGATCCCCTCACAGCAGTGATTGCTCAAGAAGAGAACACTGACCGCACTCTGCATGCCATCATGGATGACATGTCCCGCCTCACGCACGAACCATACAATGCATCTATTCATTATTCTTCTCACCTTAACGAGCCTAGCCGTGACCGTACTTCACATGAGGAAGGTGGACGCGTTACTGAATCTCAATTCGCTGGCTCTCGTGCAATGGTTCGCTTCTCGGACTACATCTTCGGGCTCGAAAGAAACAAACAACATCCAGACGAAGTCTCACGTAACACAGTAACCTTCCGTATTCTTAAGGATCGTATGTATGGTAGTGCAACAGGTGAAACTTTTGACCTGTTCTACAATCATACTACAGGTAGGATGACGGAATTACAATCAGAATTCTAATGAGAAAAGAAGAAAAGATTTACAATGAGGGATGGGATTCAGTAGGAGAATGCCTAGAGCGTGCTCCCTACGATGATCACACCCCTGAGTATGAATACTTTGCCGAAGGCTTTGCTTACAGAGTAAGAGGCAGACTCCATAGGTACCACGGACAAGGGGATTTCTTTAGTGGAAATGATATTCGATATCGAGACTAGTCTTATCAAGGATTGGTTAGACCCCAAGCCTGATGAGTTCTTCTGCGCTGCTGCTTTAGTAGACGGTAAGCTCATGACATTCACAGAGCTAGATAAATTTCTGGAGGTGTATGATAAGGCTGACACTATCATCGGGCACAATATCATTGCCTTCGATATCCCCGCTCTAGAGCACCTAGGAGCCTCTAAGAGAGCACCTAGTACCCTAGTACTGGATACCCTCGTAATGTCCCGCCTAGACTATCCTGACAGGCGTAGAGTGGATGGTTCAACTAAGACCCCCCATTCTTTAGAGGCATGGGGAGAAAGGTTCGGCTTTCCTAAGGGTGACTTCCATGATTTCTCAGCTTACTCTGATGAGATGTTGGAGTATTGTGTCAGAGATGTGGAACTCACAAAGAAAGTATACGAAACTCTAGCCCCTGACATTATGAAACAATCCTTCATAGCTTCTCAGCTTGAACATAGGGTTGCAAACATGATGGCTAAGCAGGCTAGGGCAGGGGTCTACTTCAACAGAGCCTTAGCTGATAAGGTTATCGATAAATTAGAACGACGTGTTGAAGACATAGATACACAACTTAACGCAGAAGCTAAGACAAAGACAATCAACACAGGATCCTACCTGTCTCCCTTCAAGATTGATGGAACTCTGTCTATGCGTGTACTCAAATGGTGTGGAGTACATCGTATTGACCCTTCAACTATATGTGGCCCCTATGAATCTGTTGATTTCGTAGGTGTAGATTGGGGATCACCTGTTAAAGTTAAGACATTCTTACTGGAGCGTGGATGGAAACCCCAAGTATTTACAGACAAAGGCAGTCCCAAGCTGGAAAATCTGGAGGACTTAGGTACTCTAGGATCCTTGCTTACGGAGCGCAGCCTCCTATCGCACAGACTAGGATCAATCAAGGGACTAGTATCTCAAGTTCGAGAGGACAACACGATCTCAGCAGGAGCCAATCCTTGCGGGACACCGACGGGAAGAATGAGACACAGCAGAGTAGTCAACATCCCCAAGGCCAGCAAGTACCCCAAAGACCACGAGAAAGCGGGGTCTCTGGTATGGATGGACGACCCAGGGTTTCAGAAGCCCCTGTTTGGAACGGAGATGAGAGCCCTCTTCACAGCTAGACCAGGACGTATCTTGTTTGGCTATGATGCATCGGCCCTTGAGCTTAGAATCTTAGCGCACTATATCAATGATCCGGAGTACACACGAGTAATATGCCATGAAGATCCACATGTCTTCGCTCAGCGAGCGGCTGACCTACCTACAAGAAATGACGGAAAGACTCTCAACTACGCTCTCATCTATGGAGCTTCAGATAAAAGACTCGGCTCACTTAAGGGCGGAGGAGCGAGAGATGGCGCTGCAATACGTAAGCGATTGTACGAGGCGATCCCAGGACTTGAAAGACTTGACTCGAGCGTTAAGACCGCTGCTAAAAAGGGCTATCTAAAGGGGCTAGACGGACGTAAGTTGTATGTACGTGCTGATAAGAGCCCTCTTAACACCCTCATACAAGGCGGTGGTGCTGTGTCCATGAAGGCTATTGCTGTTGTGCTACAAGATGAAGTGGAAAAGACTTTAAGTAATCAACTCTTTGAGTTACCGGCAATCAAAGTATTGGATTCACACGATGAAGGGCAATGGGATATCATAATCGAAATGGTTGATGCTATGACTAGGCACGTTCACTACTCCTTCGCTAAGGTAACTGAGATGTTCAATCTTAATTGCCCCTTAGTAGGTGAATGTAAAACAGGAATGAACTGGGCAGAGACACATTGATGCTCAAGAAAGTAAAGAATAAACCAATTAAGTTTCGTCGTAACTTAGAAGAATTTGGAACTAAAGTACATAAGGTACGTCCAAAGTACGATAGGAAGAAAGATAAGATTAACCTGATTAAGGAATTAGAAGATGACATTTAACCCAAGCGCACCTGATACAGGGCCACAACGAGAACTCATTCCGGAAGGCCTGCACGTAGCTTACTGCTCTCGCATCATTGAACTGGGTGAACAACCTGGATACCAGGGCAAGCCGGCTCGACCCAAGGCTGTCATTGCTTTCAATCTCCCCGGCTTTACTGTGGAGATGAATGGTGAGACGAAGCATCGAATGATCTCCAATCCATTCGGTATCACCATGAGTAACTTTGAGCGTGCTGATATGACTCAGTATACCAAAGCGCTCAACCCCAATGCCACCAACCTCGGTGAGTTCCTCGGTAAGCCCTGCATGGTTAACATCGTGCACTACAAGAAGAGTAACGATACGACGGGGGATAAGATTGATAAGGTCCTGCGTCTCATGGCAGGTACCCCTGCCCCCGAGCCGGACATTGACCTGTGGTGGTTTAAGTTTGATGATCCCGATATGAATCTCTGGGAAAAAATCCCTGAGTTCCAACGTAAGATTATCATGGAAGCAGAGAACTACAAAGGCTCGTTGCTTCAACGATTGATAGAAGGTACGGACGATAGCGACAGTCCTTATTGATGACCCAGTATACCTTCTTTCAAAACGCTGAAAGGTACGTTATACTTTTCTTTATGTCCCCACTTATCTTAGGATTCTCTCTGTATGCACGCGTTAGTAGACTTAGACATCGTTTGCTACGAGGTAGCGAACTCAAAAGATGACCAAGGTGACCCATTAGATTGGGGCCTGGTCAAATGGAGAGTAGATGACAGGATACATCGCATCCTTGAAGAGGCTAAAGCCTCGACTTGGCAGGGATATCTTACAGGTAGTGGAAATTTTCGGGACAAGGTAGCCACGATAAAGCCATACAAAGGGCCACGTCGGCTAAAGGAAAAACCTTTTTGGTATGAGCAGATTCGAGAGTACCTTGTCTCTCATAGATTAGCCCTCATGATCGAGGGGATGGAGGCAGACGATGCGATTGCGACCGAACATACTAGATGGCATACCTCTGGGTCAACTGTCATATGCTCCCGAGACAAAGATTTCAATCAGGTCCCGGGATACTTTTACAGCTGGCCCGGTTGGAAGGATGATGCTGGAACACTTAAGGAAATTACCCCCCTTGATGGTATTCAGTTCCATTATGTTCAACTACTTACAGGCGATAGTGCTGATAACATACCTGGTCTCTATGGGGTTGGGCCATCTAGTTCTCTGGTAAAACAAATCCATGAGATGAACGATGAACTTGAGATGCTCAGGTTAGTAGTTGATCAATATGAAAAACGGTTCGGTTCTTATTGGTATCAATTCCTAGTAGAGAACGGAACCTTACTGTGGTTACTTAGGTCAGAGGATGACAACTATGAGCGACGATTGTCACAAATTTTGCACTCACTATGATGAGTGTCACATGTACAACGGTGGCGTATGCATAGGAGATCTTCTCAAGGAGGGGAACAGTTGTGCGAGGCAACGCTACAAGAAAGACGAAGAGAGCGAAGTACAGGAGCGATCTAGAGCGGAAGATCGCGAAGAGTTTACACCAACGTGGTGTTAACCATGAATACGAAACTGAACGTATA
>Ga0100403_1001706_pt1 | contig 19120 bp, 22 predicted proteins | sample CryGeymet201501t_FD_83663 | JGI IMG/M metagenome (GOLD analysis project Ga0100403, IMG submission 83663) | Groundwater microbial communities from Crystal Geyser aquifers in Utah, USA - Crystal Geyser metaG 2015-01t | ecosystem: Environmental > Aquatic > Deep subsurface > Groundwater | place...
ACCTCCCCCTCGTCTCGTGGGACGATGATAAGCTCTTTACCAGATTAAGTGAAATTAAGAAAGAATTTAAGGTTGATAGAAATACTCTCTACAAACATCTAGTCCATGGAGCAAACTTCATGCAAGGGGCTAAGGGTGCAGCTGAGAAGATCTACTCAGAAACAGGATTAGAGCACGATACCAAACTTGTTAAGAAAGTCATGGACATCTACTTTGAACTGTTCCCTGAAATTAAGAAATGGCACTCTGCAGTCCTCTACCAAGCTGATAAGGATGGATTTATTAGAAATCCATTTGGTTATGTACATAGGTTCTATAGAGCATATACTTGGGAAAAGATAGGCGGAAAATGGCAAAAGGAGCCTGGACCAGATGCTAATAAGATCATTGCATTTGGACCTCAATCTACTGCCGCAGGAATTATCAAAGAGGCCATGCTTAGACTCTACTTTGATAGATTTGAGGAAGCTGGTCAATATCTTAGGCTCCTTGTACATGATGAGCTATTTTTTGAGATTCCCCTAGAGTTAATAGGAGATCTTGATAAGGTAGTTAAGGAAGAAATGGAGAAGCCTATTACACAGCTAGCATTGCCAAAGTCCTATGGAATGGGAGATTACTTAACAATTCTAACTGAGGAAAAGGTAGGAGACCGATGGGGTTCAATGAAATAAAAACAATTTACCTCTCCTACAGAGCGTGTAGAGCTATACTTGAACACACCACACCAGAATGTAGATGGATTGATCCTAAGGAAAGTGCTATAATTATTACTAATAGAGAAGGTGTACCATTATTTAAAATAAAGGTAAAGGAAAAAGAATGAATTTTGGAATTGACTTAGATGGATGTCTAGCAGATTTTAACTCTGCTTATACCAAGCTATTAATTGACGAGAGTGGAGAAGATAGATTTCCTCCAGACAGAACTCCAAACACCTTCCCTCCTGCATGGTTTTATGAAAGGGAGTTTGGATATTCTAAGGAGGTTGAGGAAAGGGTCTGGACTAAAATTAAGAGTGATCCTAACTTTTGGTATAATCTTAGCCCTTATTATAATGCCTATGATGCATTTGAACTATTAAATGATTTAGACACTTCTGACCATTCAATATATTTCATTACCCATAGAGGCGGAGTAGCACCAAAACAACAAACAGAAAGTTGGCTAATAAATCATGGTGATTTTGAGTGCCCCACCGTTATTATAGCTGGAGATAAGACTCCTTTAATGGAACCACTTGGGCTTGATTTCTTTATTGATGACAAGCCTGAAACTATTCAAGACATTTGTAAATCTAACACCAAAGTTACTAATGGAGGTTTATATATCTTAGATAGACCATATAACAAACATATTGTAGGTGATGCAATTAGAACACCCTCAGTAGCAGCAGCATTAACAGATTTTATGAAAGGTAAAAATATCAATGGGTAAGATGGAGAAGCATTTAGAAGAAGTTGTGAACAAGTTATGGAATGCTGGTGGGAAGATTAAGACTAAGCAAGATGAGATTCTTAATGCTGTTCTAGGACTCGCAGGTGAATCAGGAGAAGTTGCTGACCTACACAAGAAGATGTTCTATCATAAGACTAAGGATGGTCGTCTAGATGAGCTTAAACTTGAACTTGGAGATATTATGTATTATTGGCTAAAAGTCATGGATCTCTATGGCTGGACAGTAGATGAGATTTTAGAGTTAAATAGAGAAAAGCTTTACTCAAGATATGCAGATATTCTAAAAGAGAGATCATAATGGCTTATGATAAAACTGCCGAAGAAGTTAGGATTACTGATCCTATCACAGGTGGACAGAAGGGCTCTAAGTTAGCACGATTTTCACTAATTCCTGCAAAGTTCCTGTGGGATCTTGCCGAGCATTATGGAAAAGGGGCATTCAAGTATGAAGATAGAAACTGGGAGAAAGGTTATAAGTGGAGTCTTTCCCAAGATGCCCATGATCGCCATTTCAACCAATGGAAACTAGGTGAAACTAATGATCCAGAAACAAGGAGTCATCATTTAATAGCAGCTATTTGGCATCTAATTGCTTTATGGTTCTATGATACATATAATCTGGGAACCGACGACATTCGCATCGCACCGCATGTTATAGATACTAAGTCTAGTAATTTTTTCATTTGCAAAGATGGTACCATAGAGTAAAAAAAAGAGCCCCAATCCTAACTGGAAAGGGGCTCTTGTTGTTTTAGTGGCTTAGGTTTGCGTTTACGTATCCTGGGGAAGTCTTCAATGGATTTAATCATTCCTTTGGGGATGAAGGTTCTGCCTCGGTAAGATGTACTGTCAGCTTGCTTCTCATAGAACATGCTTACACCAATATCATTATCAATGAGTACCCACCCCCTAGTGATCATTAGAACTGGTTTATGTTTGTCTCCTACGTTTTCAAAGGTGACATCATCGACACCGTCGCACCATGCATCTTCCCATGTTACCTCACAGAAACGTGGTCCTTTCATTCATTACTCCCCGATTACGTAGAAATTATCAGTTACTATAAAATATGGATTATGATCATTATGCTTATATAATGATACAAATCCTGTATAAGCTCCTACACCCTTTAACTTTAATATCTCTCTAAAGGTTGGTGGGGATTTATTGTCAAGCTCTTGACAGGATGTTCTAGTATCCTCTCCCTCAAAACCAAAGCAAAAAGCCCCATTGTCTAAATGAGGCTTAATGGTTATGTAGAAAGTTATTGACTCTTTAGTTGAAGCAAATTGGTTCTTAGGACTAACCTTAAGTGTAGCAGGAGGACCTCCAAATACTCCTACCAAAAGAAATAAAGCTAGTAGCAGAGCTTTCATTGTGATTAACCTTTATAAAGTTTTCCATTTACAGCACAAGAATTATTGATAATAGGCACTGGGGTCATATAGACATATTTTGATGCTGGATCATAATAGCCTATTCCAAACCCTAATGTCCAATTCTTCAACGCTCTCGCCTGCTGCATATAGTCAACTTTGGTAACATCTCCAAGCCAACCAAATTGAGCTGAGAGTTTAAATTCTCCTACGGCATTGCCTTCTACAATATAAGCGATCCGATGTGTATGACCTGTTACGACAGAATGCTGATAGGTATCAAGACATCTAAAGATTGCGTTTCTACCTGAAATCCCTACGTCATGGGTGAAATGCATTTTCCCAAGCTTTGTATGAGACTTATAGGGTATATATTCCCAGCCTCTATCATTAAGATGTAAGAGAGAAGGAATACTAATTAGATTAAATAACTCAGGTGCTTTGTCTTGTAAGTATCGTGTAAGGCGATCACAATGGTTGCCCCCAATATAGACTTTATGTTTAGCCCCTAGAGCATCTAAAATATCTAGCCCATTTTCAGCATCTTTTAACTCATCTACTAATTTTAAAGCCCGATTAGGATCTTTGGAGTGACTTGAAACTGAATAGAAATCTATGAAATCACCAATGATATAAATATGCTTAGGCTTTAAATCTTTAGCCACCTGTAACATTAAATCAAATGCCCTTTGATTATGATAAGGTCTATGGCAGTCGGGAACAATAAGAATCGGTTCAAGCTTGGACATGTTGTAAAATCTCCTGAATATTATTTCGCTTAGGGGATCTACGTTTTGGGCTTGATCCTCCCAATGATGAATTTACTGAGAAGGTTAACCATTCGATATTACCCAACACATAACCCCTGTAAGAATCAACACGATTAACACTCGGTGTCAGCTTACGATCATATTTAGCTTGTACCCATATTTTATATAATCTCCAAAAATTGTAATCCTCCCATGCCCATTTATAGAATTCCTCTCGACTTAGAATCGGTAATCCTTGGTATAGATGAGCTTTTTGCCGTTGAATTCCTCTTACCCTGGATTGCATATTACGATAAGCTCTCATGAGAAATCCTTTAGGAGTCTTCTCATATTGCTTTGACCACTCTGCTTTCGTACCTTGAAATGGGATACGAATGGATTCATTATGATTCCGCAGAATGTGGGGAATTTTATGGCGATCTATTGAAAGTTTATGACCTATTTGTGTATAATTTAGGCCCCCTCTATAAAGACGAATAATTTCTTGATCTAAATTTATAGGGTGTTGCATAGAGGAGAAGTTTACCATGATAACTGGCAAAAGTCAAGCTTTACTTGCCAGTACCGCCAAACTTCGGATTAGGTAAGATATAATCTAATGAACCTTGCCCATAAGGAGTTTGAAGATCTCTCCCCGCATTATACATATATTCACCACCTTTAGGGGTGAAATCAGGGAAACGCTCTCCAGCCGTCTGAATTGGCGGTCGATTACGGCCTGCAATCTTAGCAAGATTTCGCTGCATATCACCTGTGAGAGCATCTACGTCTGACATAGAAGGCATAACCTGCTTGATATTTGCAGGTTCTATGAGATCTATTGTAGGAGCTGCCTTACGAAGTCCCGCTAGAGCTGCTCCACTTTCCACACCTGACCCTACTGCACGACCTCCTACAGAAGCAAGTTTACTAGCTAGAGGAACAGAAGCTGCCATAAGGTTAAACGGGGTTAGCTGCTCCCTTACCCCCTCCATAGCTCCGGCCCCAAAGCCTCTTAAACTAGCCTCCATGGGGCTTCTATCAAGAGTTGGATGGTCCAGAGCGTCCTGCCATGGTTGGATTGTCTCCTGCGGGATAACTGGGGTGTTGGCTCCTTGCCAAAGTTGTCTGAGAAAGTCTATTGGGGTTGGCATTATTAATTCCTATGGATGCGGTTAAGGATATCTGGTTGATTCTTGAGAAGTTCTTCTAGGGCTAGGATAGCCTTACCATAAGGCTTATCTCTTGCTCCGATAAGGTCTGTTTGGCCACCATACATGGGGTCTCGGAAAGAATAGTTAGGACCACCTTGGATTCTACCCATTCCATTATAAGATTGAATGATAGCAGCTTCGTCATTGGGAGTTTTGGCTGATTGCCGACCTGTATGAATGTTGTAGCGTTCTAGGGCTCTATCAATATTCTCTACCCGCTGAGCACCTTCAGGGAAGCCAAAGTCCTCTGATAGAGGCTGCTCGTCTGAAATTTGAGGAACAAACTGCATAGGATTAGTAGCATCATATTTACCTAGTCCTGACTCTTGTAGGCCAATAGCAAGGGCTCTAAGGGGTTCAATCCCATAGCGTTTAGCTCCCCCAACGATGTCATCTACTATTTGGGTTCGATAAGCACCTGTGTACTTGCCAGAGGGGTCATTTAACCGCACTGGGGGCTCTCCAGAGGGCTCGTTAGGGGGGTCTAGGGCTGTAGACCCCACGGCAAGGTCTGGAGCCTCAGAAGGGCTAGGATTGGTTCTTAAATAGATTTTCTTTAAGGCTTCTAAAGGATTATAGTGAACAGGCATTATTTAGACTCATTTGAAGATTTATGGGCTCTCATTAAACCTGCAAGAGCTGCAGGAGGGGTTAGTGAGGACATGATATCTTTGGATTTCCCAAATGCTGCCGGATCAAAACGTGCAAATCTTGACTTAATTTGGCGTGGATCGAGAAGCATATAAGAATTCTCTCCCATTCCTTCAACCATATTGGGATAAGATACAGAATCATACCCATTTTGTTGAAGAAGCTCTTTCATTTTTTGCTGCCACTTTAAAGATCTAATTTCACCAGAAGGATCTTCCATTAATTTATTATATATTCCAGTATAATTGTCGCTAATTGTATGGGCTTCATCTATAAGCTGATTAAGCATATTAACATCATTAGTATTAGAATTTAAAAAATTATTAACATCATGATCTCTACGATGAAGCCAATTATCGGGATTTCGCCAAACACCTACATCTTGAGGCATATGAAAAGTTTTATTCATTTTAACCTTTAAAGGCATAATTTGGCCTCCCCGCTCTAGGGGTTTTACAAGAAGCTTCTCAGGAAACTTTGCATAGGGATCAGTACTACGAAGAGCACGGCTTGCGGTGTTGGGATCTGGGGTGACATGAATTCCAAAATCCCCCTCTCCGTATGTTCCACTTTTTATTGCGTCTTTAAATTCATTAAAGGCATCCCGTGTGCCATGATACATGTCATGTGTATATCCCTGTTCAGTAGCTCTTCCCATTCTGGAAGCCTCATCCATGGGTAATACATTCTTTAAAGCTTTAATAGCACGGCCTTCTCCTGCCATTAAAGGGGCTACAGGGGCCATGACTTGAGAGGAAGGATCATTGGCCCCAATTAAACCACCAATAGCTCTTGTAACCTTCTTCCATGTAGGAGTTATTACAGAAGAAGAATCTTGTGGTATAAGCCATGAAGGAGCTGACTGTTTAGGATAAATTGGCATTTTTATAATGTATTATAAAACTGTGCAAATTCATATCCCTATATATACAGGGAATTTGCACAAAAATGTAATAGTTAATCTTGACTTCTATACTTGTTCCAGGGTTTCCAGCCACCTGCTCTAATACCTATCCACATGGACTGTCTCTTTACCCATGATGCACCTTCAATATCTAGGATGCGACGGTGCAAGTCGTCGCATTCCTTTCTATTAAATTCAATTATTAAGGGTATTGCACCTTTCCAGTAATAAGGGCCGATTGGATTTCTATACAGCCAATCATGCACAATAGCAGCTTCTGGGTATTCCCAAGGAGGGAATAAATTCCATAGACCCCTTGGTGTACTATTGAAATCTGTGGTAAAGTTCTTTTCAACTATTACGCATACACCTTTTTCTGGATCATTATAAGTAAATGGTTCAGAAAGAGTAAAGATTTTGCCATGTGAAGAGAGTTCAAAAAATCCTGTAAGAGGAATTGGAAAATAAGGTTCTGCCATTGTTAAACCAAGAATTCTAATGCTCTATTAAGCCAGCCCGACAGGTATTCTAATTGGGAAGGATTTTTTTGCACAATCCTTCCAATCATTTGTACTCTAGCTACAGCTAACTTATTATTTAAATAAATAGGATTTTCTAATTCAATAGCGACTAAGGTTTTAGGACCCAGAACTCCATCTATTTTTACATGAAGAATAGCTTGAAGTTTTTGAATAGCTAAAGAGGGGCCTGAGTTTACACCAAAGTCTACAAGCTGTGCAAATAAGGCAGGATCTTTAATTTTATCAAATCCAGGAGTCTTTATATACTTCTGTTCAAAAATAGCTCTAGCCTCCTCATTAGTTACAATTCCATCAGCCCATGCCTCGGGATTTGCTTTTTCAGAGATTCCATATTGGGTTCGACCCCCACGATCATTGGGCTTATTTGTGACTTTATCTCCACCTTCACGTTTAATAATATTATCAATTAGATCAGACATGATTATTTGCCTGTAAAATAGTTATAAATAAGAATAACTGCTGTGGCAACAGCCGAACCAGCAGTGGCTCCCCATCCAGCTCCTTGATTTCTACCTACACTACTGGCATTTGCGACTGCCGCGTCTGTTTTAATTTTAGCGGTAATAATGGCTTGTTTGGCTGCCAACTGAGCCTGTTCAGCTCTATCTTTAAGTACGGCAATTGCAATAGTATTAGCATTAACTTTTCCGTTGAGTATATCAAGTCGCTCATGAATACCCTCAATGCCTTTATATATTTGGGATGAATAGAACTCTAGATCTGCACGTTCAAGCGCCATTGTAGTTACCTTTTACGCCTAATTCTTACAGGTTTAAATTTAGTCAAACTAGTAGAGGGGGCTTCTTCAGGAATGATTCCAGTTAATTCACCAGCACTTCTTACAACACCAGGAATAACTCCATTGGGCAACGTTGATTTATTGCCAGTAATATAATTCCACCAATCTAATGGAATGTCCATTGAAGGTAGGGGAAGTGCATCAGAGATAGATCTAGTATTAATACCTGTTAAAGCAGGTTTACCTTTTTGTACCATTTGGCCCATAGCAAATCCTAGACCTACAGGAAGGCCATATCTTGCGGAAGAGTTTACCATTGTCCTACGGGCATATTTGGCTGATTCTGGATCTAAGTTTTTACCGGCCTCATATCCAACATATCCAGCTCCTAAACCTAGTCCCTGCTCTACCGCAGCATCTCTTAATGTTCTATTGGGATTAAAACCAGAAAAAAGTCCTGCAATAGGGGTTCGTTCAATGCCCTGCTCAGCCGCACTAGCTGGAGTTCTACGGAAAGGAAGGGCTAAATTACCCCAAAAGGTTCCTTTAGCCCAATTTGAAGTGTCACGAAAAAGTTTACCATGAGCTTCATTCGTAAGAGTAACGTTTCTAATTTCATCGGCATTAAAACCTGCTTTTTCTAGAATTCTTCCCATGGCAACGTCGCCCTGTGTCATGAGAAGGCCAGGAATAGCCATTTTCTCTTTAATGCCTCCAGCCTTACCAAAGTCAAATGCTAGACCTTCTGCACGGCCCATTTCACCCCGCATAATACGATCCATAGCCTCTTCTTTAGCATCAATAAATGCTTTAGCAAATGTTTGTGGGGTGTTTATTCTTAGAAGAACTAGTCCTCTAGGATCACCTTTTAAAACATGCTCAATACCAGCTGTAATTCCAGCTCCATATGGAGCCAATACAGCATTAGTAGGTAGACCAATGGAATCTGCTAATAAAGCAAATCTTTGATACTGCGGGATAAAGTCTTTAATTTCTGCAGCTGTCTTCTTTAGACCTTCAGGACGAGCCAGTCTTTCACTTAAACTAGCCACATATTCACTTGGAGCACCAAGCGTATTAATAATCTTAGGAATTTGTGTAGCAGCAATAACTCCACCGGCACCAATTGCCGCACCTGTGAGGGCTCCTCTGAATGGATGCTCTGGGTCTTTAGCTGCACCTACTAAGGCACCACCACCACCCATAGTAGCAGCAAGTAATAATTCAGGATTAGTTATACCCTTTTCAGAGCCACCCATGTTTGCAATGGCATTTAATTGTTCTGTGATCCAACTTGCTGTTGGAGTGTCAGGAATTGTTTTAGGATTAAGAGCAGGAGCTGTTGGAGGAACTTCTGGCACACCAAAGCGATTCATTTTCTTGCCTGTTTCTGAAACTTCTCGACCCATGAATCTGGCTAACTCTTTATAAGAAGGATCAACCTTTGAAGCTTTTTGAATTGCTCCATATTCACCCCGCTTACCAATAGCATTTAGAAGAGAATCATAATACTTTGGACTCCCGGCAGGCACACCTTCTCCTACAGGTGACATTAATTGATCAATAAATGAAGGGGATTCAGCTGTATTAAACGTGGGCTCTATTTCTGCTGCTAAAGGAAGTGCTTTGGTAGGAACACCCTCAGGATAAGCTTTTTGAAATAACCCCTCAGAAAGCGGTGCTCCAGCTATAGTAGGCTGAGGACCCACAGGGGGTTCTGAAAAGCCTCTAGTAATACCTTCAGCAGAAGATGGACCTCCGGCCGCACTGAGTGGAGGCTCAGCGAAACCTGCTCCAGGACCACTATAGGAGGCTCTAGGAGCAACTTTTGAAGGAAGGGGTACTGAGGTAGGTGCCTCTGGGATTATGGCTCCTGCAGGCTGTATTGTGGCCTGAGAGGGCTCCTCTATTTGCTTAAGAGCTGTATTGACCCTCTTATTGAACGCTAACTGGGTTCTAGGTCTAGAAGGACCTCTAGAGACTTTTTCAGCAGCTTGTCCGCCCTTAAAAAATTTAGCTACCTCGTCATAGATATTTTGAACATCTGGAGGAGGTTCTGTTGCTACAGCAGTAGCTACAGGAGCCACATCCTTAGTGGCTGTAATGCTTGCATTGGCGGCTTCCTCAATATTACCTGGAACAACGTTCTGCTGTGTTAGTTTCTCAGCTTCTTTAATAGATTTACCTTTTTTTAACCATTGCTGAAATAGCCAACCTTTAGAACCTATTAAATGTTTGGTAGTTAGAGCAGTATCTATAACCGCTTGTTCGGCTGATTTAGCTGCTTTTACAGTTGGCCTGGTCTGTTGGATAATATTACCAGTTTCATCTATAAGCTCGGTCATGGAAGGAGAAGCATCGTCAGCCGCTTTCTCTACAAAACCAGTGCTTACACCAATACGCTCACCTGTGGTTGGATCGGAATATGATTGACCTACACGACCTGTAGTTTTACCTTGCTCCATTCCTCTAAGTTTATCTTGAATATTTGCACGGCGTTGATCATCAAGAAATGCTTTAAGAGCTGCCATATCTGATTTATCCTGCTGCTTAAGCATTCTGCCAGAAGAGGCGGGTACACCATAAGGCACACGTCCACCCTGACCAACAGTTTGCTCAAGAGCTGGAATAGGAGAAGGAGAACCTGTTTGTAAATTTCTTAAAACATTACCAGCTGAATCTTCTACAACTGCATTGGCACGTGTAAAAGGATCGGCAGCACCTGTATAGGGAACTTCAGCTGCTATAGAGGGAGCAGCATTATCAAGTCCTTCTAAAGAAGTGGGCAATCTATTAGCTGGCCTACTAATCCCTTTAGCGGCCTCATAAGCCTCTCTCGTAGAATATTTTTGAATGTCTGGCTGATAAAATCGTGTGTTCTCTGCACCCCGCACAACATTGGGAATTTCTTGAGCAGTTTGAGCAATAGGAGTAGCGATTGGAGATGTTGGAAGATCTTTAATAGCATAGCGTGGGCTATAACCACCAGGTTTACCCACAGGCATAATATGATTTTTACCGCTTGTTAGAACATTACCACCTGTAATAGATGTAGAAGTAACCTCTAAAGGCTGAACTGCTGGACCTGTATCACCACGGGGAGCAGAATATCTTTCAGGGAAATTCTTCTCCATCATTGGACTTGTAAATTTACCTAATCCTGCACCTACAATTCCACCAATTCCTGCAGTAGCAGCTACAGACTTAGGATTAATTGTTCCTGTGTTAGCATACTCTCTACCAGCTTCACCTAGTCCGGCAGCAGCAGCGCTCCGAACACCTGATTCAATAACCCTACCGCCTCGATACATGGCAGATACAGGAATAGATCCTAAAGCAGCTTCCATACCAATACGAGCAGTAGATTGTCCACTACCTTTAATGAAACCACTTTTGGTAGCAGCAATTTCTTCTGGATTTCCAGAGGTAAGATGCCTATAGACATCTTTAATAGCTCCTGGAATTTCACCTAACCTATTACTATTCTCAATATTTTGAGCTAAACCTTCACCTATAGCTCCAATTCCAGCTCCAAATCCACCACCTGGAGCTGATAACCAATTTGAACCCACCCTAGCAGCAGTCGCAGCACCAATACGTGTAGCATCCCAGGGATGTTCTGCAAGGGTTTGGAAAAAATTCCATCCAGGAACTGCAGATTGTGCGGTTGGATTTTCAGTTTGTGGTTTAATTTTTTTGGTAATTGGCATAATTATTGCCCGCGTGCCATCATAACTAATCTAGCAACAATAGGAATATCCTCAGGATTAACTCCTAAGTCGTATTCATCAATAATTTGTTGCATAGTTTTATCAGAGAACTCGTTGTTATCGTCAAATACGATTGCCGCTGCAGCATCTTGAGCTTCTGGAGAGGCTCCTGTTTGCTGATAAGCTGCGCCTAAGAGTCCTTCTAATTGAGATCTCTTCTGATTTAGATCTCTATCTGAAGCCATTGGATTCAATGAATCATTGTAAGCACTTTTAGCATCAAGATAAGCCGCACGAGCAGCTGAAAGATTATTGGTTGTACTGGCACTTACTCTAGGCTCTGTAGGTTCATGATAACTGCCACCACCAGGAAGCGTAAATGAAGCACCAGGAGGAAGTCTGTTATTATTCTTGCTAATAAGATCTCTAAATAAATCAACAGATTGGCCACGCTGGTCTGCTCCAATTGAAGCAACATCTCGCATCGCCCTAGCATTAACATTTGCACGATCTAGACCACCAGCACGTTCAATAGCAGCAACTGCAGAGGGCTGATTAATCTTTTGAGAATTCATATCCCTTATATACCGAGACTGAGCACTAGAACTAGGAAATCCCTCACGTTGAGACGCAGCATCAGCAGCATACTGAGCTTCCATCACAGGATTTCTCATATTTTGCTGAGTTTCATTAACATCCTGCGTAGCTCTAGATAGCATGTTCTGGAGTGAGCCAGGAAATGCCATATCACTATCCGCTGGTCTATTTACTCTATCTTCTAATTCACTCTTAAAACCTTGCTGAAGACCTAGAAGTTTTATAGGATCATTCAAAGATCCAGAAGATGAAGCTTCTGCCATACTAGGAGGAACCTTTCCATACGTAGAGTTAGATCTTCTAGTAATAGCGTCAATTAAGCCTTGAAGGGCAGGAGGCTGCTGTGGATTCCGAAATGGCATAATTATGTTCTCTTTGAATTAAGTAAATTACCAAGACCTATATACTCTGATCTTGCATTAAGAAGTTTGGAATATCTATCAGCATCATTTCCAAATCCGGTATCACCAGTAAAATAAGGATTTAACAGTTCACCATATTGACTTTGTAAAGCGCGAAGACGCTGTAGTGCCAAAGAATCTTGTTTTGAACTTGAAAAATCAGCTGCTCCTTGATTATTTTTATTAGAGCCAAATTTTAAAGTCATTTTAATACCTCGCAGTTAGCAGTCCCATCATAGGATTCATTACCGTAGAATAAGCTTGTATATTCTGAGCTCTAGCTGCGGAATTGGCCTGCTGTGTTTGACCTCTCTGAGCAACATTCTGTCCACGTTGAGTTAACAGGTTATTGGCATCTTGGCCCCGCTGAGTAATTGCACCTTGATAAGCTTCAGATGCCCTATCACGAGCATTTTGGAGTCCTTCAATCTGTTGTGTTCTATTTACATCACCTAATTGGCTAGCACCTTCACTGATAATTCCACCTGCCTTACCTATTTGAATGCCTGAACCTGAAAGGCCCCTAGCACCCATGACATCTGCTAAAGCATTTAAAGAAGCTCTACCTTGTTTACCAGCTGTGTCCTTTGCTCTTGCATATTGGGCATTTCTAGCAGCATCTTCAAAAGCATTAATCTGTCCAAGATTAATCTGCTCAGGTAAGGAAACATCTGCAATAGGAGCAACCTCTCCACCATTTCCGTTGCTACCTGATAAACTAGTAGAAAAATTATCTAGCATAGGGGAAAAGGCTGCTAATCTACGCTGCTCAGCTGCCGCTTGAAGAGCAGCATTTTGATTATTACCTAAGTAATTTTCATAATAACCCTGAGTTACATTAGGACCATCTGCTTGACCATTAACCCGGCTAGCGTCTATATTTGGAATAATTTGAGTTGTCTGAGCAGCTTGCGTTGGGGTTTGAATATTAGCTAAACCCTGTGCAGCTGCTTCTCGTTGTGCTTTTTGCTTAGCAAACGTATCAGCAAAAGCCCGTGTTATATTGAATCCCGGTGTAACCATTCCTGCCATAATTTAATTCCTGTTCTTAGACAACCTGAGATTCACCCTCTAGGGTGATTGTTAAAGATGTAGCAGCAGATGCACCACCTACTAAATAATCTGCACTCGTAAGCTTTAAGGCACAATAATAATCATATACATCATTTGCACCTACCGATTTATCGAAGAACAGCTCTGTTCCTGCATCATTTGCACCTGTAGCGCCTACATATAACCGAAATGTAACAGCTGCGGCAGTCTTATTGGCAACATGAATATGCCGAATAACATCATAAACTAATGCTGATGCTGGGACATATACGTTTGTAGTATACGTATTTGTTAAAGCAAGGGGACCTGCGAGCTTTTTAATAACTCCTGCCATTTATATCTCCATGAAAAATTAAGTAGCGTCTAAAAATATGGCTGGCATATTACCAGTCCATGCAGTCATAGCAGTTGGAGTATTTCCTGGATTAGGTAATACTCCAAGAGTTACAGCTGTGTTGGCAAATGCATACGGACTAACTAATGGGGTTGCAATATCAATATCTAAATTTCCCGGCCATCCGGTGGGTAATACTTGAATAGCTCCAGTAGTAGCTGCAATAGATCCTCCTAATCCAGCTATTCCTGCGGTGCTTACAGCTGAATCAACAGAAACAACACAATAATATAAAACTCCTGCTGCTAAAGTAAATGAATCTGCTATGGAATTCCAACTACTAACAATAGTATTTGGGTTATTATCAGACGACATTCTGACATTATCTGACGCTCTATATATTGCAATATGATAAACAGCTGTAGTATTATTAACCCCATACCATCTAATATTTGCTACAGTAATAGCAGTTTTTAATCTAAAGTAAGAACATCTTCCGATTGATGTTGTAATTTGTGTAGGTGTAGGAGCTGCTGATCCTCCTATAATTCCTTGAATAGCTGAATTTGGATTACCATCACCGGCACAAGCTACAATATTACCTTCCCAAGCTGATGTTGATGAGCCTGCTCCATCTGTGCCTGCGGCTCCTGTAGGACCTGGAATAGGCCACGCATCTTCTCCATCAATCCCATCAAATACCATTGGACCAATGGGGCCTGCAATACCATCTATACCATCTGCGCCATTATTTCCAGCAGGACCAGGTGAGCCTGCAACACCGGGCATTGGCCAAGCATCTTCGCCGTCTGCACCATCCATGCCCATTGGACCTTGAGTGATAGGACCAGCAGCACCTGTGGCACCTGCAGCACCATCTACTCCTCTAAGTCCAGGTGGACCCTGAATACCATCTTCGCCATCGTTTCCAGCAGGACCAGGTGGGCCTTGGGCACCTACTGAACCTGAACCAGTTGTAGTAATAGACGTAGATGTAGTTGATACGCCTACGGCAGCTCCAACCTTTTTTAAGTCATCGAATAAAATTTGAAGCATATAGTCTAATTGCTCAACTTTATCCGAATTCATATCTCCCGATAAACGATATGGCTGTGTTCTAGTAGTAATTGCCATTAACGTCGTCCTATTACAGAAAATGGAACCTCTATTCCATAAAGTTCTACAGATTCCCCCTCAGTACTATGGGCAAAATCAAGCTGCATTAATTGACCTACACCAATCCTTGGCAATTTATCTCGTCCTAGAGTTAAATCACTTGATATAGAATCAAACGTATCTGCATCAAGATAACCGACCTTTCCGGTGACGGTTAATGTTCCAGCAGGTTCAACCTTCCCAAGAACTGAAAGCTGGTTCCATGCTTTTTCTAAATCCGGTAAGCCGCCATCAAAGAACTTGGTAGTTAAGTGTAAACTAATTCCATTAGCAGTATCGTCGGTAGCTGTTGATTGCTCCTGCCAAATATAAGATGAAACACTTCCCACAATAGCTGTTTCTTTATCCTCTGCATCCGCTAATAAAAAAGCTGAAGAAGGTGTAAATGCTGAGGTTTTATGTGGACCCCACCATGTTTGTGTTTGAATATCATATTCTACCCAACGATCAATTTGTAATGAACCCGCCGAAGCTAAATAAAGTTTATATTTAAGTCTAATAGGATCAAATATTGCAAAGGCATTAGAGAACATTCCTTGATTAAAGGTGTCCTCGTTTGAAAACCAAGATTTTACCTTTCCGTCGGATATATTACGTAGCCCGTCGGAATCCCATTGATATACTCCGTCTTTCCAAAGCCACCATACAGTATCTCTGTAAACAACTACAGTTTCATTAGATTCTACTCCAATTGCCTCACTTAATTTAATTGCACGAAAATCGTCAGGAGTTTGTCCGGTAATTTGCCAAATAGAGTCTCTACGCCCAACGCCAAGTGCTTCTCTTCTGGGGATTAAAGATTTAATGCCAAATGAATCTCTACCTACCCCAGAAATAGGAATTGCATTAATTTCTGGCCATGACCACATAGCATCTGCTTGAGCAAACCTTAAATTGTCTTTATCTAAATCTCCTACCCCCCATAGACGATTTCTCCATTCACTAATAAGTACTAAGCGTGGGACAGATCCAAGTGTTGGAGCAGCAATAAGTGAAAGGCCCGAATCTGCAAGATCATCTTGAGCTGTTGTAATAGTATTACCGTCAATTTCTATCCAAGGAAATAGTACAACCCCATTAGTTGTAGGTCTATAAATTCTTTTTCCTGTTACAGTCGATTCTGACGAATTTTGGATACCTGTAACTCTTAGCTGCTTACTTGAAATTGTTATGGCATTAGACGCTGGAGAAAGATCACTTTCTGCAAGTAGCTTTCCCTGAGTATTTCTAATAACATAAGAATAGCGTACACCTTCATAAGTTCCTGTAAGTGAGCCAGCATCACCAGCTGCAATTGTTGGAGCTAGGGAGGGAGTTTTAGGCGTAAGCGGATTAACATTGCCATCTTGATTAATAGTTAAAGGAGTGTTAGGAGTATTAACCAATACTACAAGGCCATTATAGACAGCCCATCTAGGCTTAGTACTGCCAGACAAGGTAGCACCAGTATATAAATCTAATGTGGTAAGAGATCCATCAGTATTTATAAATTGCAAGTCTGTTCCAGCTTGAATTACAGTAAATGGCATTAGCGTTTTAAAACTCCAAAAACGGGAATTGCTGTTGAAACAGGTGAATCCTGCTGAAGGAATGCGGTTCTATCGACCCAAGTGGTTCCATCAGTTGATCTAATAATCGCAGCGGTATAAGAAAGACCTCCTCCATATGCCAGAAGAACGGAGGAATCTTGTGGGAAAGCTATAAATGGAATATTAGTTGTACCACTTCCTGTATAAACAGTACTCCAAGTTGAATTATCAAACTTATAAATTTTTGAAACTGGTGTAGTATCATCATTCCAAAAAGATGCATAAATGTTATCTTGAAACTCAGTCATAGCCAGAAAGCCATTATTTGCGACAGCAGTTCCGCCGGTGGCAGTTGTTGAGGTTGTATAGGCTCCTAGGGTGCTTCTAGATAATACTTTAGCAAATGTGCCAGAAGGTGCTGTTGTTCCTACTAGAAGATTCCCTTTGTAGGAAAGTAATGAACATACTCCTCCAAGGCCATCAGTTGTCAAGTCCCTGTCCATAGTCCATGTAGTGTCAATACCAGGACGATAGTAATAAACTTTACCTTCAACTGTAGGATCTAGTGAATTTGTTCCACACCATAATCTGCCTGCATGCCAAGTCAAAGCATAAGGAACCTCACCACTACCAAAAGCTGCACCTATTAGTTCAATATTAGTACTTAGTGGATCAAGTGAAAATACTCTACCAGCCCAATCTGCTGAGCTTGTACCACTGTCCAATGTACTAAAATAAATAGTATCATTAGCAGCAATTATTGTAACAACAGCTTTGGTAATAGCTGAACTTGAAGTTGGAGGTACCCGAATAAGTTCACGGTCTAATGTACCATTAAAAATACGAATAATAGGTAGCCCTGAATCTAGAGTGTAACCATCCTCTGCATATATCATTCTGTTATCTAAAACAGCACATGGACCAGGAAATCCACCCATCATTTTAGCAGAACCTGTAGCAAAGTTGAGTTTACCAAATGTTCTAGGATCTTTTGGCCTATTATTATTGATTAAAATGCCTGTTCCGGCAAATTGTTCACTAATAGATAGCCACCAACCAGTATCTGTTGGGGGGAGCGGAGCTTCTGTCCATACAAAGGTATATCGCTTTGGAATTAATGGGCCATATGTATCGTCTAAATAATCTAAATATGTAGGTTCGTTGAATGAAATTTCATCTGTTGGTGCTTTTAGACTTTTTTTATAATAATTTAAGGGTTTTAGATACCACCAGCTTTTAGTAATAAATTCATATCCATTAACCTTAGTTGCAGTTTCTGAATCTGGATTAGTTACAACTACATTTACAAAACCAGCTGCATGAGCCGGTGTATCACAGGTAATTGTATTCTGGTCTACAACTGAGACATTAGTAGCAGCGTCTCCTCCAAAGGTAACTGTAGCCCCAATTCCAAACCCACCACCTATTAAAGTAACGGATGTTGCTGTAAGAGCTTCTCCATAATCTGGAACAACATAATCAAGCCACATAGTAGGTTGAACCGTTTCTACCCAAGAACCGCCAGGATCACTGGATGCATACTGATATTGATTTGTATTTGGGTTATAGTACCAAGTGAAGGAGAGAAGTTCATACCATCCATGAACCTCTAATTGTGAGTAATTCAGAAAAGCACAGACACTAGATACTGGATTAGTAAAGGTAAACGCTGCCACATTTGTCCCCATCAAAGTTACTAAATTTGTGGGTAGAGTAAGTGGAAGATTGGTTACACTATAAGAAGCATTAGCTGTAATCGGTTGAGCTGCACTTGTAAGATCATCTAGTGTAACACTTACACTAGACGTTCCACTAAGCACAATGCCAGAGTTTATATATGGATCGTTAGGGAATCCAGATGTACCTGTATTTAATGGAGTAAATCCTGGTGGTAATGTATTAATAGTTCTTGGATTTGGATATCCTGGTACTGGTGTAAAAGCTGTAAAATCGTTATCTGAATAAATATAAATATATCCATTCAATGGGAACGTAGCAGAAATAGTGCCATTTTTTCCACTAGATGTATATCGCCATTGGTCACCAAAATCTGTAAATGGATCTCCAGTAAATTGAAGCGGCTCTGAGAACATTACAAAATGTGGCATTAGCTAATCGGACCTCTGCCAATATATAAAAAACTGTCCGCAGAAAGGAGATTTGTAAGAGGAACCGCTGTTCCACCTAAAACTGAGCCTACCGCAGCTGAACTATTAAACTTAATAAGGCCGGGACGATTTTTTAATCCTCCACGAGTACCTAAAGGATCTGCAATAATATTTTGTGCTAAGCGAACTTCTTCATCTTTCATGTGAAGATCACTTGCATCAACATTAACACCACCCTGTCCTAAGTTGTAAATTGTAAGTATGGGCATTTTAAGGCCAATAATCTTGAAATAATGCTTCTGAAAAAGAAGGCTCTTGATATTGCCGTAATCCTAATGACTGAAGTAAATGTTGCTTCTCAGTAGCATAAATTGAGAGCCAGTTACTATCTGGTGCTCTAGTTTCAGTTTCCTTACCTCTTGCATAAGCTACACACCATGCAATAAGTGCATTATCTGCTTCTCCTGGGATAGGCACCATACTATTTGCAGTAAAATCTCCCAAAGTTGGGACATATGAAAAAGAGATAGTTACGTTACTTGTGACTTGTGGGGCAATTCTAATAATAGGAGCATCAAC
>Ga0100403_1001708_pt1 | contig 19090 bp, 12 predicted proteins | sample CryGeymet201501t_FD_83663 | JGI IMG/M metagenome (GOLD analysis project Ga0100403, IMG submission 83663) | Groundwater microbial communities from Crystal Geyser aquifers in Utah, USA - Crystal Geyser metaG 2015-01t | ecosystem: Environmental > Aquatic > Deep subsurface > Groundwater | place...
TCGTCCCCTGTGCGCCGCGAAGAACGGCGTACGAAACGTGAGTGAATTTTATTCCCACTCTTTTTCTATATGGGTTCAAGCGGGGGTAGACAACCGAAAGTTTCCAAGGTCTCACGGAAATCTTTCAGAAGATTTCTTCGGCGTGAGTGAGTTGGAAATTGATGTAAGAGGGCTGACAGCGCAGCGGAACCCCGTGCTCGGATTCGTAAACGTCGGCCCTTGAGTCAGATTCGTCGAGAAGACCCCAGCATCCGAAGTGTCTGTCCAGTTGCCGCCGCGACGAACGGCGTGCATTAGCTATAGGAACCCTTATTGAGTTAGCTCCTACTTAAAGGATAGCATGGAGCACGACTCGACGGCATCTGTGGGGTCACATTAATGTGTCCCTTCGGCACAGGTATAAATTCGAGTGGTATTTGGGGGGCTGAAAGCGCACCGGAACCCCGTCGTCCACCAACCTTTGTTGGCGGCCCAGTAGAGAAACGTCGCAAAAACACCTACGTCAGTAGGGGAGGCTGCTGCCTGCCCCATGGTGTCGCCAATCGAAATGGCGCCTTCGCCGCCGCGAAGAACGGCGTGCCTACTGATAAATGCTTCAAACAAAATTCTGGACCCCTATCTGCTTTCACAGATAGGTTAGCCCAAGGTTTGGAAGCGAAGTGCCTCGAAATTTTTGTGGGATGAAACTTGAGTGTCATCCTTCGGCACAAATTCATTTTCGAGTCTAGGGAGGGGCTGAAAGCGCAGCGGAACCCCGTGTTGTTGTTCGTATTCGTCGGCCCATTGTTCAGATTCGTCGAGAAGACCCCCGCATTCGTATTGTCATTCCAATTGCCGCCGCGACGAACGGCGTGGAATCTTCTCCTTCTTTTCTTCCATACCTAAACTCTATTTTCATATTCAAACTCGACTTGTTTTGGAGGGCGAATTTTCCTTCGGACTTGAACGGAAACTTCTGCTTGCTTGGGCAAAACTTTCCACGCTTCAAAAGACTGCTGCACCTGAGCAACAAGAGAAGGGCGAGCTTTTATCTTTTGAAGGCGAGTCATCTTCTTTGAGTAGCGGCGGCGATTGCGTGCAAGGATGCGATAGCCAGTGTGATCCACAACAAATCCTAGAAACGGAATGGGGGCATCTCCAAGTGGCACCATCTTGTAAAAAGGAATGCCCATTTTTAATTCGTCTTGTACATGATGAACGGCCGCCCAAGAGGCTTGCATGATTTCGTCTTTGTCAGGTCCCACGAGGACGAGATCATCCATATAGCGAAAGAGTCGGCCTTTCTTAAGAATGGAATGCACAACCGTGTCGGCTCCAGACATATAGTAGTTTGCAAAGAGCTGAGAGGTGAGGTTTCCGATTGGAATACCGTAACCCCTTGCCGCATATTCTGGGTGATTGTGGATAAGTTCCCATAGGATTTTATCAAGGCTGCGGTCGGGCAAAGCCGAGGTGACTTTGGAGTGAAGAGTTTTTAGGTGAATGCTTTCGTAGCATTTTTCTACATCGAGTTTCATGCAAAAACGACGTGGCCCAAGCTCTTTTATATACTCAAGAAGCGAAATCACGGCGAAGCGATTGCCTCGATCATGTCTACAAGCGTATACGGAATCGCTCAAGTGGGTGTCGAGAATCGGCTCGATATGTCGATGAATGGCATGATGAACGATGCGATCCTGAAAAGGCGCGGCCATGACGAGGCGCCTTTTCGGATCGACGACATAAAAGTGTCGGTAGCCACGCCATTTGTATTTGTTGGAGGCGATTTGCTCGCTCATAATACTCAAACGCTCACCTATGGAGAAAAGTGTTTTGTAGTAACCCGAAGATTGACGTTTCCCTCGGGCACAGTCGCGGTAGGCATGAAAGAGGTTGTCTATGTCGGACACTTTTTCGAGCAAGGTGGTCATGAGTTTGTTTTCCCAGTTCTATTTTCGATATCGGCTTGTGGAACCGAATCTTTTTGTGGATCGTAAAATTCATTCAAAAGTTCAGATATGGGTCTTAGAGTAGGCGCATTTGATGACTCATATTTTTTGAGTCCTCCGAGTTGTTTTCCGATACTTTGAATCAGATCACACATATCTTTGTAGGGCTGGGCCTTGAGAATGTGCGTATCTTTGCAGAACTGAAGAACGATGCGAAGCTCGTCAATGCAGTCACTCACTTTGTCGATGTGTGCCAACCTCTTTGTCATTTGGTTCTTGGAACACATAAGGGCGTGACGAAGTTCTATCGTTACGTCGAGACAGGCTTCTTCTAAGCGCCGACCCAAAACAGGGCGACTATGCCTTGGAAAAGTGCGTGTACGCTCAAACACGAGAATACCCAATTGATAAGAGTGTGCCCATATTTTGGTATGACTGCTCACGAGCGATCCGAGCCTCCGTCATAAAAGGGACGGTTGTCGTTTTGATTGTCGTTACGGTCATTGTCACGGAATCGAGATTTGTTTTTGTTGCCTTTGTCGAGTTCGATGTATCGAATGAGTGCACTAAGGGCTGGAAGAACCTCTTCTTCGATTTGTTTGATATAGCCTTTCATGCGTTCAGTAATGTTGCAGCAGGAGTGTAGAATGGAGAGAATCGCCCCGATGCAAGAACGGGCCTCGGAATACTTTTTGAGTTTGATATCGCGGTTCTGAGAGTAATAGCCGCCGCCGAGTCCTTCGAGCGCTGATAGTTGTAGATTGAAGATGCGCTCCATGCAGGGATCTTTTTCATCTTGGTTTAATGAAGACTGCGCTTCTCGAATAGCTTGTTCAAAGAGTTTGTACACATTGAGAGTCGTGATGGGTTTGGGAGGTCGTCGGCGCTTGCCGTTGTAGCCTGTGGAAGAAGTATTGGATGGAATGTTTGATGGTGAAGATTGTTCTGTTGAATTTTCTTGAGAGGGAGCAGCACTTGCTTGGATTTCTACTGCGATGATGTCCGAGTCTGAGGGAGGATCGGGAATTTTCATGTCTTCGGGTTCGGCAATTCCATAGCGAGTGCAGTGAGCCTCGACGCTGGCGCGATCAATAAACCAACTTTTTCCAACCTTAATGCCATCGAGTTTGCGTTCCTTAAGATAATAAAGAATCGAGCGCTCTGAGCAGCGAATGCGTTTTGCTGCCCACGCTACGCTCACTTCTTTCCCGTTAGTGTCGTAGATTCTGTCGCTCATCTTTAAATTTTTCTCCCGCTCTTTTGCTTCCTTTTGATAACCGAAAAAGTTAGTAAATAAAAACTGTTTGTCTGTAAAAATGAATTCGCGAAAGTTTCCGAAATAGTTTCGGAAACTTTCCGCAAGAAAGATATGATTGCCGCAATCTTTTCGGAAAATGACAGGCAATTTCTGGTAGTTTCGGAAAGAAACAGCAAGTTTCCGCAAAAATTTCGGAAATTTTTTTCTTCAACACTCTCTGGGGGCTTCGCCCCCAGACCCCCTAGGACATTTCTTGAAAATTTTGTACCGCATACATTCTACTTTCTCCTCTCATTCGCTCGGTCAAGTGCCAAGGGTCAAGTAACCAAGTGCTCCATGATGAGCACCTTGCTAAATAAGATCAGGGGCTGACAGCGCAGCGGAACCCGAGACTGTTAGCCGTACCCGTCGGCCCGTCATACAGAGACGTCGAGAAGACCCCTCCATTCACGTCGTACACCGTACTCGTCCCCTGTGCGCCGCGAAGAACGGCGTTACCAGTGTTTCCAGACGAAGTGTAGATGCGACCCAAACTAAAGGTGCTAGGGTTCGGCGAGTAGGTGCCAGAGGACGAAAACCAGTGAGACAACAAACTTCCAGTGCCTCCCAAATCGGAGAACACGTTGGTGTTATTAAGCTCCTGCCAGCCGGTCATACTGGGCTGTGTGGGGAGTAATCTTGAATTGTAATGGGTGCTGTCATTGTCTGCGATGCCACTGTCTAGAGCGCCTGCAGACTCCGTAAAACGAACCCACTCCCAAACGTTTCCGGCCACATCCCAAACGACTTCTCCGTTAGAAAGGTATTGTGTTCGACGCTGCTCCCAGCCCGAGCCTGCGCTTAGTCCCGAATTCTGTCCAGTGCCTCGGTAGCCTGCTTCAAACTCTTCAGTATTGCTTGCGAAATTCCAAGCTACTGTTGTGTTGTCGGTACTTGCTGCAGCCAAGGCGTTGTGGCCTGTGAACGCTATTCCTTGGGTAGAGCTATTGTGATTTGGATCGGATACAGCATTATCTGTGTGGCCACGCGCGATCTGCCCGACTCCCACAGCAGGACTTGCTCCGCTCCAATTGCTGGCCACATTTTCGATATTCACGGCCATGGTTTGCCATTGAGCATTCGTCATGAGTTGGTAGGGGCCTGTGCCGTCGGCTACTGTATTGAGTTTGTCGCACATCAGAACAGCTTGTCTTTGGTTGGTGTTCACAAAGGGAGTACCGTCGGGACGAGAATCAGGAAACCAGCTCGTATTGTGCGCTATGTTTCCATTCACGTTCGCCAAAGTTGCCGATCCTGTCGTGGGATTTGCTGTGACGGCTTTCATTTCAAACTTTGCCACACAGAAATCCGAAGTTCCGTAGGTCGGATTGCCCGGAACACCGACATAGTTCGTGGGACACACACCCGTGGCATTCATCGAACGAAGCACTGAACCAGATGTGAGTCCGCTGGACTTTTCACTTTGAAGCGTGATTTCTCGAATGGTGGGAGTTGAAAAATTGAGTCCAATAATTCCAGCCTGAAAAGAGAAGGTGCCGTCGCCTGCGCAAGTCGGAGTTCCTTGCACGTTAACGCCTGTTCCTGGAGTGACGTGGAGTGTAGATCCTGCTTCGCAAGCTCCTGTGTATGTAAAGAGTCCACCAGCGGTAATTATAATAAACTGACCATTGGAGCTGGGGTTTGAAAATTCTGGATCTGCAGGAGGAATGAAGTCTGCCGTAAAAGTATCACCGAGTACTGTGTAGTTACCTGCTCCATCCAAGGCTCGAACATTGACGTAGTAAGTCGTACCATGACTCATTGTTAGCAATGCGGTCGGTGTGAAAGAAGGTGTGCTGAAGACTGTCCAGCTCTTCATGTTGGAGCAACTAGCATTGCAGTTTCCACTGCCATCCTTGGTACCAGTGCCTACGGCCCATTCGTAACGATCGATCCCGTTGGAATCTGCCGCGTCTAAGGCGCCGACACTCACCGAACCTAGGCTGTTTGGAGAGGTTGTCCAGTCAGGCACGGTCAGACTTGTGCCCCATGCAGGGCGAGTGGCATCTACTGTGATGACGTTTGATGTGACGACGTTGCTAACATTTTCGCTGGCATCTTTGATGAAGACGCTTAGAGCGTAGTCTCCGTCGCTTGTGATGCTCACCGTAAATGAGTTGGGTAAACTAGTGGCGGTCACCCAACCTGAACTTGATGAAGAACTACTCGCGCAACCCGCAACGCTCGTGGAGTTTCGTCGAATACAGTAGGCTATCATGTCGCTTGAATGAGTTCCAAAGCTTAAGGACCAATCAGGGTCTGCATTGCCTCGACTGCTTGGACCATTTACGGTCACGGAAGCCAAGGTTGGAGCGATGTTGTCAAAGTTTCCGAGTAGAACGCAATTTCCATTTGTCGCGGCACTCGTACTGGCTCGCGCGTAAACGGCATTTGTGTCGCTTGAGGGCACGGTGATCATGAGTCCCGTGCTTTCAAAACTTGCTTTGCTTCCGCTTGCAGCTGCAGCTCCCGAGCAGTCCGAAGTGAGATACAGATCTACTGTCGAACTGTTGGCAGAAAGATTTCCCCTCACCGTGGGGGATGTCGAGCCAAAGGTGGGAAGGGGACTGAAGCTCACGAGTACGGGGTTGCTGGAGGGAGGAGCGTTGTCGAGGTGCACCGAATGCGTCTCGCTCGCCGAGTTGCCAGCTAGATCTGTTACCGTGACGAGATAGTTCACGTAGCGGTTCACACCCTCTGTTCCGGAGATCTCGGGACTACCCTCGTTTGTGAGTTCTGAAAGCCCCGCACTTGCGGTCAGAACGCTGTCTGAAAGTATTGGAAAGTCGTTGCTGGTTGCAGCTACCTTACGACGAACTGCAACAGAGATGGAACCTGCATCAGTTGAGTTGTCACTAATAGTGAAGCTCAGATTCCATACTTTCCCTGTTGATGTTTTGTTGTCGCTAATTGAAATTGTAGGATCAGTTACGTCGTCGATGAATCGGGATTCTACGTTCCCATCACAAGTGCGATTGCCTGAAGAATCAAGAGCGCACACTGTGTAGTAGTAGGTATCTCCTTCAAGAACGCTGCTGTCGGTGTAGGTACGGGTTGTTTGGGTTGCAAGTGGAGCCGATCCATCGGCCTCCGTATCGGGGTTGGTAGGCGTTGCAAAGGTACTACCAGTTTTGCGCCAGACCTGATAGTTGATTGTTGCTCCAGGTTCACTGCTGTATTGGTTATCACTTGCAGAGTCCCAAGAAAGAGCTACGCCATTAGAATATACGGAGGCGAGTCCTGACGAGAAAATTGGCGCTGTGGTGTCTGTGGTCCGGATTGCCGAGAAGTTAAAAGTAGGATCAAGATAAGTTGTGATGTTTCCGGAAGCATCGAAAGCTCTAACATGGATTTTGTAAGTTCTGTAAGCATCAAGTCCATTGATGGAGCATTCTTGAAGCGGGTTGCTGACGCAGTTGTCGCTCGTACAAATACAATCTTTAATGAAACTCAGGGAGTTGTCGCTACCTACGGTGTAGATCTTGAATCCTTTGTAGTCGCTCCAGTCTGAAGGAGCGGCCCATCGCACCGTGATGTCACCCTGTGCGTCTGAGGAGGATGCTCCGTTGGGGCAGGTTGCACTCACTCCTGTGCAAATACCAGCAAAGAGAGGAGGAGGCGTCAGATCACCCGTGTCGACAGACTGGGTTTGTGTGTTGGTGTTTTTGTTTGCTGGCGCTTGGTCGTCTTCATCACGTACGATGAAGTAGTAGGTGGTGCTTTCGGCAATAGATCCTGTGAGCGTGAGTTCGGTGGGAGGGTTGGCAGGATCGGTCACTGGGTAACTCTGTACGTTGGTATAGTTAAGAATGTTTGTTCCGCCTGTAGTGTTACGATAGACGCGGCGGACAGCGACCTTACCATTGCTGGGAGTCCAAGGCACAGTGAGAACGACTTTGCTGTTGACGATTTGTGCGAAACTCACGCCACTTGTTGTAGGCGCTCCGGCATCATCCAAAGTCTTGGCAAGAGTGTCATTGGAGCCATCCCCCATGCTGCATATATTGGACGAAGAACATGCTTCGACGGCGTAGTGGTACTCCAACTCATCACCAATGCCTGATATGATCGTTTGGGTGCTGGAGGGGCTGTTCACAACTACGCGTTTGATTTTGCCTTGGCTTGTAAGGCTCTGAGTTGTGGAGTTCTCCGTATCGAAATCAGTACTTGTTGGCGCTGATCCGAGTTTGGCAACAACGACATAATTTGCTGTTGGAACTCCATAAGCTACCGGCCATGTGACTCGAACAGAATTGCTGCCCGTCGCACTGATGGAGCTGATTCCTTGAAAGGTCGGTGCGTTCACTACAAGGGTTGAGAGATTCAGAACCTTTGTGCCATACTTGGTGCCATTGCTGAATTGAGCTGTGCAGGAGTAAGAGTAAGACTGACCTTCTAACAGACCCACATCATTGTAAATTCCTCCAACGCCGCTGACGCTTGAAAAAACGCTGATGCCATTTCGTAGGATAGAAACACTTGAAGCTCCTGAAGGCCATTCATAGGAAACTTGAATAGTTTGAGTGTTGACGGCCTCACCGCTTATGCAACCTTGAAAATCACCTGTGGAATTATTGGACGCGACACCTCCACCGGTAAGGGCGGCGTCGTTAATACACGCGGAAAGTGTCAGAGCAATGACGGAAAAGAGTACCGCCTGCGAAGCTCCAAATGTTCTAAGTACTTTATATTTCTCCATGAACGTACCTCAGTCTTTTATGTTAACTGTCTTTTCGGCCCGACGCATAAATAATTGAATTGTTTTTGGGTTAAGACTGAGTAAAGCCTCTTAACAAGAATTTACAAAACTTGTCATAATCTTCCCAATCCTGCCAATATTTTGGAACGGCTAAACATTTTGCAACAGTCTGCCGAAAGTTTTGACATGACCGTTGTGTGTTGGCGCATTTCTGAATTGATGAAAGAGAAGAGCTTCGCAGGCTCCGCTTGTTCGTTGCCTATTCTACTAGTTATCTGCCTTTCACTGGCATCCTGCTCTTCCTCTCAATTCAATATCATCTCCACTCCCGAGGGTGCAGAAATCACTTCTTTGCGAGGTGATGTGCTAGGAAAGACACCTCTTGTGCTCGACGAGGCACAAAAAACAAAACTCGAAGAAGAGGGAATTCTCAATTTTAAAATCAGCTCTGCGGGTTACTTGCCTCGACTCGTCATGATTGATGCTTCATCCACACGAGAAGTTAAAATAAATTTACCCAAATCAGATTCGGAAAGTTTCAAATCTGAATATTCAAGAGATTTCGCCACAGACATTAATAAAATGTTGCGCGACGCCTTTGCCATTCAGCGTCTTGTTTCGGAGAAAAAGAGCGCGGAGGCTCGTACATCACTCAGCAAATTTAGGTCCGAATTCCCCTCGGCGGCATTTGGATATTTTATGTCGGCTCATTTGGCTTTGCTTGAGGGCAAACGAAGTGAGGCTCGGGCGCAACTTTTGAGAGCACAAGCTCTCGATCCCAAGGATTCATCCATCATTCAGGGGCTTCAACTTCTGGGTGAACCCGTTCAGAGGGGAGGCAGTACCCCGTGACCAGACACTTCCTCCTGATTTTGTTTTTGATATCACTTGCTCCTTTCAGCGTTTTTGCGCAGGAAGCGCAAAAAGAAGGCACTTCTATTCGGCCTGATGTTTTAGAAATGTCAGAGCTAGCTGAAAGGCGTATTCGGCAAAGCGTTGTGGATTTGTTGGGGCCAGAGTCGCGCGCCGTGGTGAACGTCTACATTCGATCAAACTTCTCTGTTCCTACTCTTTCTGTAAAAGATGTTCTTCGGCCCAAATCTTTACTTTTGAGTGACTATCTTCCTCCAGCACCGTCTGATCCAGAAGAACTTTTGGAAAAAGGAAGCATCCAGATTTCAGGAGCCGAAGTCAGCATTAGGGTAGAGCAATATGTCGATGCGACGCTGCGCCAAGAGGTCGAGGACATTGCCAAGAATATCCTTAAGGGTGTCAATACCAGCGTAAGCGTAGAGGCTTCTCTTCAAGAACCCGTGGCTCAAGCAAATCGAAATTCTGCGGATCGCGCCCCTGCTAGTGTAGTGGAAGATACGAGCTTTGAGGGTCTGTTAAAGCGGTTTTCCGGTCTGATTCCTCTACTCGTAGGACTTCTGGTCTTTGCGGGATTCATAACTATTAGTTCCTCGGTCAAAAATTCAGCCCGTGAAATCGGCGAAGGATTGCGATCGATAAAACCTGCTTCTAATTCTAGTACAGGTGGAACCCTAACTTTGTCGGCTCCTGAGCTAAAAGCTTTACCTCAAGGTGATTCTGCTTCGTCTGAAAATCGCAGAGTCTTGCCTCCGAGCACACCTGTATCAAATGTCGAGGTGAAGAGAAATCTCGAATTTATCGAGAAATATATCTTTGATACACCTTTGCTATTTGCAAGGTCCATCGAGAATGATCCCGAAGACTTGCTGGGATTGAAGTTTCTTGTTGCTAAGGTGAGTTCTGAGGCCAAGACGAAGCTCAGAGAAATTGTAGGAATCGAAAAGATTCTACGTGCCACAAGCTACAGTTTGGAACAAGAGATTGTCGGTTTCAATGCAGGCGGATGGATTCAACGTCTTATTGAGCGAATTGAGATGAAAAAACTTGCAGGCGGTAGCGTCGTCGAGGAATCACTTTCTAACGAGGACTCTCTCTTGCTTTCGAGTGCTCCACAGGAGCGCCTTTTTGAGGTGGCAAGAAAGATCAACTCTCCAGAAGGTTGGCGAGTTGCGGCAGATTTTTTGAGCAGTGATTACCTCAAAAAACGTTCAAAAGACATTGATCCTGTAACTTGGAAAAATCTTGTCCGAGGTTCTCTCATTTCGGAAGAGGGACCCGTCAGGCAAGCCGCCCAAAGCATTATTTCTGAAATAGGGATCTCCGTCTCCGAAAATGCCGTTATGGCCAAGAAACAAAGAGAGTCTCACGACCTTTTTGTGAATCGAATTTTGCCTTCGCTTTCGGATTCGATCTATTCGATGGATTTTGGTGAGGATGATCTCTTTGTAAATGAAATTTTGGAAGAAGCTCCCGAATACGCGGCTTCTATGGCGCAGTTTGTTTGGACTCCATCTAAGTTTGATCTTTTTGAAGACTCAGTGCTTTCGCAACTCTTTGAGAGACTCGATAACGAGCGCAAGTCCTACTTGCTCGTTATACTGCCTGCAAAACATGCCAAACGCTTTGAGAGCTTTCTGCCTGATGGCAACGCGAAGAAGATCGTACTGGATTATGCAGCCAAGCTCAGGGCGAGTTCAGATGCAAAACGCAAGGACACCATGCGTGCCTTTGCACGTGAGTTCCTCGATTATCTGCGCAATCAGGTGAAGGTGGGAGCTTTGGCTCTTAAAGAAGGAACCTTGAGTGGAGTCGCTGCCCATACTTCGGCTTCGATGTCCAATAGTCCTGCTGATGCCGAAATCGTCGATGATGATGGAGATGAAAGTGAACGGAAGGCGTCTTGATTATGAGAAGTTTTCAGGTTCTTTGCTGTTCTCCGCGAAAGGTGGTTCTCGGGGTTTTTCTCGGACTCTTTTCTAGTGGAGTTGTGGCTCAGACGCCTGAGGTTAATACGGAGATTTCAAATGTCTCCAATCGAGAAGATCTCGATCTTCGTTTTGAAAAGTCAGCTTTTATATCGCAAAAAATTCTCTCTCATAAAATTTACGCTCGGATGAGCGGAGGCATCATTAGTAACGCTGGAACTCTCAGTGGATCGACGATCACCTATGGCGGGGTCAATCTTGGCGGAGCGTTTTATTTGAGGGAAACACTTGCGCTCGGCGCTGCCTATAAAATTGAAAGCAATTTTTCTCGTGTTCCCCTGAAGGGTTGGGATTTATGGGGACGCTATTACTACTTGGGGGCTGGGACGGCGGTTACGGTGTCGGACGGAATTGGCGATCATCTGCTTCGTCATAGGACATGGAATCCCTATGCAGGTTTGGAGTTTTCGTCTCGTGACTATGTTCTTATTCTCGATGCAACTGCAACCGATCCACAGGATCAATCGCTGACGGGTTCCACAAGTGCTGCGAACATGATTCTTGGACTCGACTACCGGTTGAGCCGCCATTGGGAGGCCAATGCCGAAATCAGTTATACACTCCTTCCTTTTGGAGGGTCGGATACAAGGGTCAAAATCAAATGGATGCTTGTGTCTTTTGGAGTGAATTATGTTTTTTAAAAATTTGAACGAGGGAGAACAACAACATGAATATTTCAGCGCCTCTTGGATTCATTGTAGGCCTTGGTGTTATCGGGTTTTCAGTAACTCAAGGACTTGAGAACTCTAGAGTATTTTTGGATGCCCATGCGGCGGTGATTGTACTGGGTGGCACACTGGCTGCGGCTATGATCTGTTTGCCTCTGACGCATTTGTTGTCTCTTTTTAAGATTTTTCTGCGCACGGTAACAGGAAGTCAAAAGACAGAAATCCTCCATACGATCAATGAGGTTGTGAGTGTAAGTGAGGCCGTAGCTAGTGGCCAATCGATTTCCGATCAGAGTGCCACGATTAAGAATCATTTCTTTAAGGAATCTTTGGTGCTTATGGACAAAGGCGGCTTGACCGACGATCAGCTTCAGGAAGTTTTGGCCATGCGAGTTGAGCAGCAAAACGAAATGTATAAAAAAGAAGGGGCGACTTACAAAATCATTGGTAAGTTTCCTCCCGCCTTTGGTCTTGTGGGAGCAACACTCGGTATGATTGCGCTATTGCAAGGACTCGGTGCTCCTGATGCTTTTCAAAAGCTCGGTCCCGCCATGTCGATTGCTCTTGTGGCGACGTTCTATGGACTCATTCTTGCCAACGTATTTATTATCCCAGTGGGAGAAAATCTCACCCACGCAGCTGATGATGATCTAACGATACGAAAGATCATCGCGCATGGTGTTCTTCTGATTAAGAACAAAGAACATCCGCTGATCGTTTCAGAATACTTGAAGAGTTACATCAGCCCTAAACAACGAAATAAAATGAAAGACGTGGCTTAGTTCCGCAGTAATGATGAGCAGGAGAGGCCATGTTTGAGGAAAAATCAAAAGTAGAAAACAAAAAGAAGGCAGGCGGCTTGTTTGGTTCCACAACCAAAACCGTTTCTGTGGCGCATGATGATGGCGAGGGAAACTGGCTTGTTTCTTATGCTGACTTGATGACACTACTTTTTGGTTTCTTTGTGATTCTTTCGTCGATGTCCACGCCAGACAATCAAAAAATCGAAAAAATGAAAAAGGCTACTTCTGAGCAGATGGGGGGCAAGTACTCGATGCCTTACAAGGAAGTCGGCGAAGGTATCAAAAAAGTTTTGGCTAATATCAATCTTGATAAAGAAGTGAGCTTCACCCAAAGCGAAGAAGGCGTGACGATCAATTGCAAAGGAACGCTATTTTTTGATTCGGGTGCGGCGGCTTTGCTTCCTAAAGCTCAGGAACTTGTGGATAGCATCGCCGATGTTCTCGTCGAAACGGGTGGCGGCTTTAAGATTTTTGTTGAAGGGCACACCGATGATGTGCCCATTCGTTCGGGTATTTATCCTAGCAACTGGGAGCTGTCTGCGGCTCGCGCGTCTACTGTTGTAAGACTTTTGGAAACCAAAGGATTCAGAAGGGAGAATATGACTCCATTGGGTCTTGCAGATACCAAGCCGGTATTGCCTAACCGCACTCCCGTTGGAGAACCCATTCCCGCAAATCAGGCAGAGAATCGACGCATCGTAATTCGCCTTCAGGGGAATTTTACTGGAGTGGAAAACTAGATATGTCGCTTAAGTGGAAGATTTTGTTTTTATGTTTATTTGTCGCTGTTTTTGTCGGGGCCAGCACTGCTTTTGTTTTTGCAAAGGAATGGCGAGGACTAGCACAGGCGTATGGAATTTCTTCGCTTCATCTGAATTTAGAAAAGATGAAGTTAGGTCTTTCTTGGTCGGGATATGAGGATGGCTGGAATTTGCGTTTCGATAGGGCTGGCCGAGCTGAATGGATTCAGCAGCCCGAAGGGTTAGAATCGACATTCATCACTGAATTTGAACGTGGGGTTTTCAGTGCCGTCTCGGAAACTCGTTTAGAAGAAGGAGTTTTTGAACTGGAGTTTCCTCTGAGTTCGGGGGCTGAAGCTCAGAACATACTCATCTCATTTCGCAAAGAAGCAGATATGCTCGCGGTGTCTGGTATGACGAGCGATAAAGGACTGAAGCGCTTGAGCCTGTGGGCAGCGCCTTTCCTTAGTCTTGTGCTGCTAGCTGTATTGGTGGCTGGGGTGTTGGGATTTGTAATTTCTGCTCGTTTAAATTCGAGTTACAGATTACTTGAAAGAGCTTTGGAAGACATTGGTGCAGGTCGCCTCAAGAACTTAAAACTTCCCCAAACATCCGATCCTTCGGTTAAAAGAATCGCCACCGCACTTCAGGGCACTGCCGATGTGCTGGAAGCCAAAGATGAAAAGATCGCTCAGTTTTCTAATCTAGCCAACGAAGACGCTATGACAGGAGTGCCCAACTATCGAGCTTTTGAAGATTTCGTTGAAGGCATGATGTCGGGCATCTTCGTGCCTGAGACAGTTCCTGCCTTGGGGATCATTGATCTCGACTATTTTAAAAAGGTGAACGACACCTATGGGCATCAGGTGGGCGATTATGTTCTTAAGGAAACCAGTCGGATCGTTATGGATTGCATCCGCTACGATGACGACAACGTATCACGCAGTCCTGATTTTTTTGGAAGGTATGGTGGCGAGGAATTCGTGGTCATATTTACAAGTGTAAGAACAGACGCTGCCCATCTTGGAGCCTTGCGTATTTTGCATCGAATCAAGAACACGACTTTGCATGTTCCTTCTGAAATCGCAGAAGACGGTAAAGGTTTTGAACTCAAAATTTCTGCGAGTATTGGCCTCGCGCAATGGTCGGGCGAGAGTTTCAATCGAGCCGAATGGGTCAAGGAGGCCGACCAGGCATTGTATGCCGCTAAGAAGGCGGGACGAGGACGACTCGTGCATCTCAAACCCGAATACAAGGAGTGGACGTGAGAAGCGCACTCTGGATTGTTCTTTTGTGTGCGAGTGGGTTGATGGCTGAAGAAGCCTCGGCTCCTTTTGCGAGGATACTCTGTGTGCACGGAAATTGTTTTGTTCGGCAACGGGGAAGTTCCACGGTTTATCCTGTGCCTGTCGGTGAATATCGAAGTGTTGAGCAGGGCGATGTGGCAATTAGTGTGGGCTACGAGAGTCGAGTCGAAATAACGTTTGAAGACAAAACAAAAGTTTATTTGAGAGACAGTGGGCTTTACCGCATTCGTAAAGGCGAAAAGGATGTTTTGCTGGCTCAAGGAAACGAGACGGAGTCTTCTCAAAAAGGCTTTAATCCAGAAGATGATGTGGATGGCAAAGGCAATCTTCTTTATGTGGGCGATCTGCCTTTGAAGTTTTTGACTCCGAAGTTCGGAGAAAAGTTTGTTTTCACTTCCTTTCCTCAATCCATTCGAGTGGCCTTTGAATTGAACAAGAATCAAGTCAGGATGGAGAAACTCGAAGATCTGCGTTTGTGGCAGCTCATACGGTTGGATGAATCTACAAAACCTGAGGAGCCCATGATACGGGCAGAAAACCTAGGAAGTTTTGAGTTTAGCTCACAGACCGCAGAGGCGGGCATGCTAAATTACTTTGCCGATGTGACGATTCCGCGAGATGGAGCTTATCTGCTGCTTCCAGAGGCAGAGTATCGCAAGGGTGAGTATTCGGGCGTGCGATTGCAGGTAGGAGGTCGCGAGGCCCTAAAGCAGAGCATTCGTGACATGCTTCAAGGCGCAGCAGAGAATCCCGATGCAGGCGTTGAAGTGAGGGGTAACTAAGATGGCGGTTCCTCGCATCCCCGATATGGGCGCAAAGCTGCTCTATGCTTCGGCAGGATTTTGCAGGTGTTTGTTTCGTCTTTTGGGCCGTGCTCCCAAAGGAGCGTGGGGTGAGGTGGAAGATGACGTCGTGCGCGTTTCATTCGTGCATGAAATATGGGTCGATGTTGAGGAGGGCGGCGTTCGATCCGTAGACGCAGTGAAACTTCTTGAAGTTGCCAAGGATGGAGATTTTGGTTTGTTCGAGCATTTGCTGAAGACTTGTGGCGATGTGGAATATGCCCTGACACTATTTATTCAGTTTCTTCCACTTCTTCATGAGGGACTTATGGCTCACGCTTGGGTGACTGACGAAGGCGAGGCTCATGTCTGTATCGAGCTTCGAGAGAGGAGCCCTCAGTCACTTCAAATGGCATTATTTGCTATTAGTTTATGGGAGCGATTGGTGCGACCGATGGCTGGTGACAAAGTGTTGTTTCGTCAGATCTGGGTGCCTGAAGACTTGGGCGTCCTGCGAGAGGTAGTAGAGAAAAGGCTAGGTTGTTGTGTTCTCGCCTCAAATCGAGATGATCTAGGATTTGTCCTTCAGACAGACCAATTCAAGAAACAAACGGCCAACGAACCCACCAAGATCAATTTGTTCCTTTTGGCCCAAGCCGAAGAAAAGTTAACGCATGTGAAGAGCAAATACTCTTTTCAGACCCGACTCTACAGTCTGGTTCGGGAGCAACTCTTACAGGGCAAGCGAGTGACCTTGCGTGATATGTCCCGCGCTATGGGAATGTCACCCAGAACCCTCCAACGAAAGCTCAGTCAAAAGGAACTCTTCTTCAAGGACCTTATCGAGATAGCTCGCCGAGAGATTATAGAGAACCTCATGAGTCGAGGAGAGGGTGAGCTTCTACAGAATCGAGAAGTGGTTTCTAAGCTGGGCTACCAAAGTACCACTTCGCTGTATCGTCTCCGCGAAAGGATGTCGATTGGGGTTAAGAAGGAGTTTGGGGAGTGTTAGAGTTTCTTAGTCAATTAAACCAGAGGATCAATTATTATCGGCCTGAGCCCATGTAATAATCTGATCTGGATTCTATCAATTGCGAGTCCTGCGTTCGAGCGGACCTAGAGTCACAAAGATTAAGGTGGCGTTGAGCACAATATGAAAAGTAAACGATAATTTGTTAGTGTGCTATAGTTTTGTGGGCAAATAAACAAGATCAGGGCTGTGGCAATGAATGAAGTAGTGAAGGATATATTTCAAGGCGGTGAGTATTCTCTAAACAAGAACCTTTCTAGTCTTTTAACTAATGAAGCTGTCTACGTTGAGTTTTGGATAAGTAGATCATCGATTGGTGGCACAATTAAGCAAAATCTATGTTACGGGCTTATCTCAGAAGCAAAGGTTGATGTTTTTTCTGAATGGAGAAACTCAGATTTTAAATCAGTTCTTTCGGGAGCAAAGAAATCAGATAAATTGAGGTATAAAGTAGCAAAACTTTCGAGCATAAGCTCTGGGAAAAAGATAGCTCGATTGTTTGATGAGCTACTACAAGGCAAGGACTTGAAAACGGCTTGTGAAAATACTGACCTTCCAGTTCCAAACGAAAAATTTCATTCAATTAAATTAGTGCATACAAAGAAGAACGATCGCTATGCTTTCCGTCCTCCGATAACAGCGTTACCAAGTAATATACTAGATACTCTCATGGAAGGTCGTCAGGGATATTCAAGTCCCATCCAAAATACAATAGCAACTGTCGGATCATTATATCTTTTAGACAAAGAAGAACTGTGGAGAGACGCTGAAGGCAATATACTACCATCGGCGAGAGATATTATTAGAGGATTAACCCAATACTTGGCATCTCAAACAGAACTTAAGTTCAATCAGTCCGACTTGAAGCGGATTGGAAACATTGAGTGGATTCATTACAGCTCAATTGATAAGTATGAAAATAACTTCTGCTCAGTGAGCACTACAAAGAGATTAATAGATAGTAAAACGAAAGCCGTTCTTCCGAGCACCACGACACCCAACATCTATGAGCATATTATTAGCTGTACTGCTATATCGGTGAACATCAATCCAGTTGGGCTCCCTGTTGAATTTGATGACATTCTGGTGGAATGTTCCGCGTACAACGATAATGACCTTATCGGAGATCAAGTAAAAATCATTAAAAAAGTCGGTAATCTTGATTTAAACTTTGAATTTGAAGAACAAGTCTCATCCTGTCTTGTGAAAATTTGGAGTAAAGAATCTACTGGTACAGATTTTTTACTTTGGCATAGTGAACACTTTGATTTGATTCGTTCTATTAACGTTGGCCTTGTTTACTCATCTCATCCAGAAAATTCCTGGTTCGATAGTTTATTGTCTGGTACCGATGGGGCATCTAGGAAAATAAAGACAAAAAACTCCTCTGATCGTCTTCGTAGTTATGATAAGAATTTCGCACTTGACCCTTGGAATCCTGTTGGACGTGCATCAAGGCATCTGGGTCTAAAGGTTCATCCTCCACGTTCAGATGCTTTTTTCTTTGTAATGCCAGGTGAAGATGATGCGCCGAGGATTAAGGCAATGTCCGATTGGCTTAAAAAAACAATTCTAAAGAGACGGCCCAATACCTGTATTTTATTTGACCCATACTTTGATACGCTTGGAATTGATTTCTTGAAGAGCGTTAAGGATATGCAGACTAATTTCATTGTTGTGACAAATAGCCAGCTAATGTCCTTTGATGATGAAAAGTCACTATGCGACTTTTTAGGGGATTTAGAGAAAATTCTTTTAACCAAAGGCTACCTGAAACTTAGAAATGGCGTGGCGATTATTAAGGCATCTTTAAATAGATTCTCCTCTTCAAAAATTGGAATAGAGTCGCAAAGATCGAGAAGAATCAAGAAGTATTGTGAGGCCAACGATTCTTTATTAAGAAAGACATCATTAAAAGTTTATGACTTGGTATCTCAAAATGGTTCTGCAAAACAGTATTTTCACGATAGGCATTTGTTGTTCTTTGATTCTGATGGTCAACTGACTTCTGGGTATAATTTTTCTAACTCCATTCAGGGGGCAATGAAAAAATATCCATTACTAATCACACCCATTCCGTCTGATATTATTGAATCGCTTGAAAAGCATACTTATGAATTTCTATCTGAGAAAATCAACATAACTGAAAGAAGGTTGGACCTTCTATATTCTTCAATTGAAAAAACTGAAAGACATTTTGTGTATAAGAAGGGGATAGATGCTTTAGTCTCTCCAGCGACCTTCTTTTCTATTTTGCTAAATAAAAATTCAGTGAAATTATTTTCACCAGCAAACCTTGGGACGGAACTGCTTAAGATTGGTTTTGTTGAAGGTGATGGAAGTTTTGTTGAAGATAAGATTTTTGAATATCGAAAAAACATTCGATCATATTTAGAGAAGACACCCCCCAACTTTTGGGATGTCTGGTGCGACTTGTCTGAAGTTTTGGCGAGAATACATGACCATGAAATTTTTCTATCCGATCTCGCCAAATCTCCAAAGATTGTAGCAAAGATTAAAGAAATTCTTTGTTCTGCTGATATTGGTGACTTTAAGCAGTTTGTGACTTTTATAGAAGATCTGGATGATTTGGAGAAATATATTGGCTTGCACGATGATAACTTTTCGACAGCATTAACGAAAACACGAAATGTTGAGTATTTTTCACTTCGCCACAATATGAAAATTCATAAATATGGACTGGATATGGCCATATCACTCATGCGCATTTCCAGAGAACTCCCAGCAGTCATTGAACAGCTGGTTTCTAGTCATCCCGCAGATGCTTCTAAGAAAATTATTCGCCTACGATGTACTGAGGAAGTATGCCAACAGTTACAGGTAAGACCAACTATCGAATTGCTTGAAGCTCTCGTAAGATCACATATTGCTTTCCTTAGGACGGTAGCTGCACATAAAATTTATGAACATAGAGACCGAGATAAAAGTTTGTTTGATCTAGCGTGGATTAAGAAGCA
>Ga0100403_1001710_pt1 | contig 19082 bp, 19 predicted proteins | sample CryGeymet201501t_FD_83663 | JGI IMG/M metagenome (GOLD analysis project Ga0100403, IMG submission 83663) | Groundwater microbial communities from Crystal Geyser aquifers in Utah, USA - Crystal Geyser metaG 2015-01t | ecosystem: Environmental > Aquatic > Deep subsurface > Groundwater | place...
AACCCAAGCCAGAGCCATTATGGCGTCCGTTTCTGAAGCGGTATTGGCGATTTCAAATAGCCATGATGTCCTATTTTACAATCCTCAAATGGCTCTCATGTTAAACATTCAAGAGGGTCTAAAAGACCAGCCTGTTTCTTCAATATTGAGAAATCCGGATATTTTAAAGACCTACGAGATGACTCTGGAGTCGGGCATTCCCTTTCGAAAGGAATTGAGTTTTAACGAGGGGCAAGGGAGTCGAAGGGATTTTCTTCTCTCCGTAGCGCCACTTGAAAAGCGCCATAATCATGAAATCTATGGAGCGGTCGGATTGTTCTATGACATCACAGATTTAAAGGCCGCAGAACGAGTGCGAATTGAATTTGTTGGAAATGTCTCGCATGAGCTGAGAACGCCTTTGACTTCGATCTCTGGATATCTTCAAACGGTCGTTCAGGATATCGAAGCACAGAAGTTTGGAGATGTGACAAAGTTTTTATCAATCATCCAAAACAATGTGAATCGACTCAAAAGTTTAGTGAACGATTTGCTCGATCTTTCTAACTTAGAGTCGGGCAAAGATTTAAAGGCAGAATGGGTTTCGACAGAAGAGGTCACGGAAATGGTCTTTAAAGAAGTTTCGGGAAAAGATCATTCAATCACGACCAAGTTCGAATCAGATTCTGTTTTTGCAGATTTTGATCGAGCTTGCCAGGTGTTGAGGAATTTGGTTGAGAACGCAATTCGATATGTCCCAAAGGGAAAGAGCATTGCTATTTCTTGGACCATTGAAGACGAGTCTAATGAGGTGAAGCTCTCCGTTAAAGATGATGGGCCAGGAATCGCACCGAAACACCAAAGTCGACTTTTTGAACGATTTTATCGAGTGGATAAAAGCCGGGCACGAATCGACGGAGGAACAGGGATTGGGCTGTCGCTTGTAAAGCACATCATGCAAAGACATGGTGGGCGAATTGATCTCAAAAGTGAAGAGGGCAAGGGTTCTGAATTCATCTGCTATTTCCCGAATTCAAGTGCCGAGTCAAGATTCTAGCTGGAAGATTTCTCTTTTGCTTTTTTAAGTAAGTCTTTGAGATCCGGCTGACAAGATCCACCACAAGGGCCACAGCCAGCCGTGGTCTCATCAAAGATTTTCCCAAGGGTGTCTGCTCCATTTTGAATGGCGGCCTCAACTTGAGCCTTTGGGATGCTATTGCAGTAGCAAATGAACTTTGGTTTTTCAGCTTTGGTGCGGCGTTTTGACATCAGACATTTGATCCAAGCGTGACATCAGCCGGTTCACCACTTGGTCTTTCATGGTTTCAAAGGAGCCTTTCATAAGAGCCCCAGCGGCATAAAGGTGACCTCCGCCTCCAAACTCTTCTGCAACACCTAAAACCTCCATGGAGCCTTTGCTTCTTAGACTCAACTTGAACAGATCTGGTCCATCTTGTCTAAAGAGAGCCGCAGCTTGAAGAGTTTGAATGTTCATCAGCATATCGATAATGTCTCGCGAATCATCCATGTCCAAGCTGTGATCCGTAAGGTCTCTCGTGCTGAGTCTGAGCACCGCGATTTGTTTCTTTCCAAAGTATTCGATCTTATTCAAAACTTTTGCGAGAAAAGCGACCTTTTCAACGGTGTGAGTCGCAAACAAATGCCGATGGATCTCTTGAGCATCTGGGAGAAATTTTAGAATGTCTGCGGCGATCAAATGAGAGTTGACCGAGTTTTTTACGAATTTAAACAATTGGGTGTCAAAAGCCACGCTCGTGTAAAGGCACTCCGAAATATTCTGATCCAGTGCAATTCCAAGCTCTTTAATAATGAAGTAGGCGATTTCTCCGGTGCTGGCCGCTTGAGTTTCGATGTAGCTGCCATCTGTGGGCTCTGGACCTTGGCTCAATACGGGATGATGATCGATAAACAACACCTCATCACACTTTTTAGACATTTCTGAGTAGAGTGGCTCGACAAGTCGGTAGTCATTCGTGTCAAAGATCAAAGCCAGATCGGTCTTTTCAAGTGGGCGATGAGGGCCTTCAAAGACCTCAAGGTGTTTCATGGGCTTCAGGTAGTGATATTTCCTAGGAACTTCATCCACAGTGAGACAGCGGACGGATTTGCCCATCTTTTTTAGACCATGATAGAGAGAGAGAATAGCTCCTAAACCATCTCCATCACACTGCTTATGAGTGGAGAGAAGAATGGTTTTCGCCGCTGAGATCCTTTTAACAATGGGATCAACGTTGAGTGGTGTAAGATTCAGTGTGTACATACATTGTTAGTATCGGCTATTTGGCAGCAGATCGCCTCCAACCAACGTCTAGAAATCAATGCCCAAGAAACTTTAAGGCCAAAGTGGCAATCCCTAGAAAGGAGAAGAATCCAAAGATGTCCGTCGCCATCGTGACAAGGGGGCCACTCCCAACGGCGGGATCCCACTTCCATTTTTTTAGAAGGAGCGGAACGGTGGCTCCAAAGAAAGAGGCCACAATGGAGTTTAAAATCATGGCCATGCACAGAACAACGGAGACAAGGAGATCCTCTTTCCAAAAGTAAGTGAGCACACCAGCAGCCAACCCAATAATGACCCCTAAACTCAAGCCCACGATGGTCTCTTTCGCAACGGCCTTCCAATAAGAGATGAAGCTAAAGTCCCCCGTCGCCATTCCGCGAGTCACAACCGTTAATGTTTGAATGGCGGTGTTTCCGCCAATTCCTGCCACAATGTTTTTTAGGGAGGCGAGAACAATCAGCTGACTCATCGTATCTTCGAAGAGACTGACGACCGAACTGGCCACAGCTGCAAGAGCCAGGTTGATCAGCATCCAGGGGAGTCTGAGCAAGAGACTTTCTCTGGCATTTGTGTAGACTCGGTCTCCTTCTTGAAGACCCGCTTGGGCGTAGATATTTGCGGTGGCCTGTTCCTGTAAAATATCGACCACATCATCCACAGTCACAATCCCAACGAGTTTTCTCGATTCATCAATGACGGGCAGGGCGATGTAATTGTAATCCGCGACCAAGTTGGCGGCCACTTCAGAGTCTGTCAGCGGGGTGACCGAAATCACATCTCTCTTAACAATTTGCTCCAATGGGGTCTCTGGGGATTGCACGGCCAATTGCCTCAACGAGATCACACCCACCAATTGCTCTTCTTCATTCACGCAATAAATGTAGTAGATGGACTCTTCTTGGACTCTCGATCGGATCAGCTCTAAACCCTTGCCGGCCGTAATCTCTAAGGGAAGTGCAAAGACGCTGGTTTGCATCATTCGTCCCACCGAGTCTTCAGGATATTCTAAGAACTGTTTGATCTTGCGACTTTCGAGGGGGTCCATTTCGGAGAGAATTAGTCGCACCACGTCATCATCAAGAAACTCTAAAAAGAAGGCCGCTAAATCCGGAGGGCAAGAGTGAAGGATAGAGAGAACCTGGCTTTGGGAGAGGTCTTTGAGCAGGCGTTCAATTTGAGGTTCCGGAAGCTCCTCTAAGACTTGGGCCGCTAAGCCCATCTGAATCAGGCTCTCTGTGAGCCAAAGGGTTTGACGACTATTTAGCTGAGAGTATAGAGAAGTGAGTTCGGGGATTTCCAATTTTTTTAAAATTGAGATCAGTGGGCGGGAAGGTCGTCCCACGAGAAGTCTTTTTATTATTTTTAAGGTGCTTGGTCCCAAATTCATGATGCTAACTCTCACCTTCCAACTTGCGTCATAGGACGGGTCATGGTACCTATCGGCACCTTTATAAGGAGTTTTTACATGTCAGATCGTCAACCAATGACTTTGCAAGGCAAAGAAAAGCTAGAGGCCGAGCTGAAGCGCCTTCTCTCCGTCGAAAGACCCGACGTGATTAAGGCCATTGAAGAGGCTCGAGGTCACGGAGATCTGAGTGAAAACGCAGATTATGACGCAGCCAAAGAACGCCAGGCCTTTGTCGAGTCGAGAATCGCAGATATTCAAACGAAATTGGCCAACGCAGAAGTCATTGATATTGCTTCGATAAAATCGAACACCATCACTTTTGGAGCGACGGTGCAGCTTCTCGACCTAGATAGCGAAGAAAAAGTGTCCTATCAAATCGTCGGTGAAGAAGAAGCTGACGTGAAAAACGGCCGCATTTCTATTTTTTCCCCTCTGGCGAGGAGTATCATTGGGAAGAAGAAAGGCGATGTGGTGGAGTTTAAGAGTCCAAAAGGTGAGAAAGAGTTTGAGGTTCTTAACTTTTCGTTCAAATAGAGCTTTAATCATTTAAATGCTCATAAAGAAGAAAGATTCAATCAGTCAGGTCAATTCAAATGGGTTCGCTCTCTTCATCATAGGCCTTGCTTTGGCAGGGTTTTTGGGTGGAGCCATGCGCCTCTTTCTCAATTCCGAGCGGGCTCAAGCCAGAATCATTTCAGAAGTTCAAAAGAAATTTCCAGAGTGGAATGTTGCGGCCGATCGTGTGGAGCTTCACCTCTCTTCGGGTCTGTGGCCGGGAGTGACTGTGGAATTGGGTCGAGTCCAAGGTTTAAGAAAAGTAGAGTGTGGCCGTCCCGAATTGAAAATCAGCGCGGACAGTTTAAAAATTCCCGTAGGGCTTTGGTCTCTCGTCACCGGTCAAAATAAAGTGGGCTTCATCTCCATGGAGCGTATGGACATTGAGATTTCAGAAAAGGCCTGCAATTCAGCTGAAGCCCCACAAACTGGAAAATCAAAAAGCACTCAAGGGCAGGCTCGTTCTTCGTCCTTAGATCTCGCAACGGCTTCTGAAAGTCTTCCAACAAGTTTAGGGCTGAGGGCTATCAATGATGAAATTCGTCAAAGAGTTGAGGGATTGAAGATCTCAGAATTGACGGTTTCTGGATTGGGCTCTCGTCAATGGTCTTTTAAAATGGCTCCTCTGATCTTAAAGGTGGGCTCTCCGGTAGTTCTTCAAGGAGGACTATCCATTTGGAGTCAGTTTGAGCGTGGTGAGATTCGACAAAAATTCAAATTGCAAACCTCTTTGTCCGGGCCTTTGTTGGAATGGAAGCTCGAAACCTCTGTTAAAGAGGGTGAGGTGGCTTGGTCTGGACAAATCGATGAGGAGTCTAAGACCTTTCTCCATCGATTTAAGATTCATCAGGTTCCTCTGGCAGACCTCTTAAGCTCCGTCTACACCGCAGGGGGATTGCCCGTTCAGCCTCAAGCAAAAAGGGTTTGGTTGAATTGTGATGTGGTTCAAGGGGGAGGCTTTTTGAACTTAGAAAAAGCTCTTCAAGTTCCAGCAAAGTTTGAAAGCTGTCGGTTGGATGGGGAGATTGGAAGCCTTTCAGTACGGCCTCAAGTCTTTTATTTGAAGGAGCCCTATTTTCGAAACGGTCCCCTGACGGTGGACGGTCGAAAAATATCACTGGATCTTATTTTTGAAGCCCTTTCCCTTTCAAAAATGGAGGTGGTGTTCTCTCGCCTTGGAGATTGGACGGGCGTTTTTGAGATGAACTCTTTAAAGGAAATGGTTTTGGATGGTGTGCTTGAAAACATCAAGGTCAACGTGTCCCATAAGAGCCTAAGAGGACAGGAGACTGTTCAAAGTGTGAAGACTTATGGCCATTGGCTGGACCCGCTTTTAAAACTGAAGCTGGAGAAGTTTAATGTTCTCGGTGGACGTGATGATAGATAAGCTCAACTGAACTATTCTTTCAAAGATAAAAAAGGGGATTTTTCGGTCCACTTTGATGCTTTGAGCTTAAGCTCACCCATTCAAAAACTTCTGCTTCAAGGATCTTCTGCTCCGCTAAAAATAGATATCAAAGGCTTGTTGAACTCTGATGAGGTTGAGAAACTTCATGGAGAGGTGTCTTCTAAGACCCTCTCTGGCCAAGGGTGGAGTGTCGCGGAAGCTGAGGGAATCATCCATCAATCTCAGGCCAATGATTTTGAGCTCGAGCTCTCAGCTCGACAATTTTCTTGGGATTCGAACTTCGCCTACCGCGATTTGATTGGAGAGAGCAAGGAGAGCCTGGGTTTGTCAAATATCACTTCCTCAGAGATTGTGGGCATCAAGTTAAAGGCGAAGCTTGATGAGGCGGGTGGAGAAGTGAGTAAAGCTTCTGCGAAATACGAGAAAGTAAAGCTCTCCTTTGAAGGGGGTTGGGAGCGTGGAGGTCGGTTGAAGGGAAAGTTTAAAACCAACCTTGGAAAATCCTCTGCGGTTTTATTTTAACAACCCCAAGCTTGTAAGAGCTTTATCCATTGTCACTTGAGCCAGTTTTTTCAATACGTTTTTTGGCTCGGGAGATTTGATTCGAATCACCTGCATGGTTTGAATGGCATCTAGGATAAAGTCATCACTGGTCTGAATGCGGTCGACCAAGCCGAGCTCTACGGCCTCTGTTCCGTACCAATGGTCGCCATTGGCCACTTCGTCCATGTTTAAATTGGGTCTAAGATCTTTCACAAAACTTTTGAATAAAACGTGAGTTCCTTCGATTTTCTTTTCGAAATGTTTTCGTCCATCTTCAGTGATCTCGCCCAGAAGGCTGACGGATCTTTTGTATTTTCCCGAGGTCACTTCTTCATAATCAACATCATGTTTCTTTAGAAGCCGATGCAAGTTGGGAACCTGGGCCACGACGCCAATTGACCCCAAAACGGCAAATGGTGCGGCAATGATCTCTTTTGCCACAGCAGCCATGAGATACCCCCCGCTGGCTGCCACTTTATCCACTGACGCAATCACGTGGATTCCTTTGGTTCGAAGTCGGTGGATCTGTGCAGCAGCGAGTCCGTAAGTGTGAACCATCCCGCCGGGGCTTTCGATGCAGATGAGCACCTGATCCTTGTGAGCTTCACAAATGGAGATCAGTGCATTCACTTGCTCTCTCAAAGCCTCCACTTGGGAGGCTTTGACATCCCCTTCAAAGGAGAGAACGAAGAGCCGGCCTTTGGCAGCGGAGCTTTGTTTTTTTTCCTGCTTTGCGATTTTTTGCTCTGCCTTGACCAGTTTCTTGAATTCTTTTGGAGGAAGAATTTTGGATTTTATGCTTAATACTTGAGATTTGGTCTTTTCGGTCAAATCCTCAACTTCTAAGTCTTTCTGGTGCTGACGGTTTTTAAGGGAGGCCGCAATGATCATAAGCAGTCCGCCAAAAACAACTAGGCCAAGGACAAGAGCCTTAAGTGAAAAAGCACTCACATCGAATAAGAGTTCAGTCATTTAAGGCCTCCTTCAAGACTTTCGTTCTTACCTTTAAACTCTGGGCTCTATCAACTGTTTTTAGTGTGATAATCTGATCCCTATGAAGTGTTTGATGCTCACTATGATGATGTTGATTCCCATTACGGTCATGGCTCAATCTGAGCAGTCTATTGTGGAGGGGTATAAGGCCCGCTACAAAGATTTTTTTGCACGGCTAGAGGCTGAGAAGCGGCGTGAAGCCCGGAGAGCGCAAGGGCGGAATGACATTAAAGAGCAGCGAAAGAGAAATGCAATTCGGCAAGAGGCCGCACGGAAAAAATTTGTTCTGGAGAGGAAGCCACCAAAAGATTTGAGCGAGGAATTTCGGGATCACGAAGAGAAGCTCAAGCGGGATCGCTTGAGGTATTTAGAAATTCAAGAAAGCTATGCTAAAAAACAGAGGAGAATTGAGGCCGTTCGAGAGGGAGCCATCAAGATACCCCCAGTGATAGAATTTGGTCTTCAAGAGGCTTTATGACTGCTATGGAGGAGCTCTTCGATTTTTAAATCGAGCGACTTTGAAAAGGCTTTTAGAAGCCACCAGAGCAAAAACCCGGTTCCAAGGGCAAGAGGCAGAGCAATCACTACGTAGCCCATCCACGTCATCTCAGCAATTTGATCATTCAGAACCTGAGCCCTCTGTTCTGCGGGCAAGGCGGTGTCGATGGATTTAAAAATCATCAACCCAAGTACAAGGTTTAAGGAGGCGCTGATGAAAAAAGAAAGTGAGAACCAAAAGGTCCCAATCTGAGTGATTCTTTTGACCACTTCAGCTTTTCCAAGGGACTGGGCTTTTTCCTCTATGAGAGGTAAATTAAAAATTTGGGGTTGGAAAAGAAAGCTCTCCACAAAATTCTTTTTGAGTTTGAGTGACCAAAGCACGTAGAGGCCGAGGAGAAGAGGGAGTGTGCCTTCTTTTACGGCAAACCAGACGCCCTCCACATCCATGATCGCAAAACCGCCGGTTAGTCCAGTATTGGCCAATCCAAGTATTGAAACATAATTTTTCCTTCTTGCGGCTAGATAGTCCCAAAGACCTACAAACAGAGGAAGAGCGACGGCGAGAAGCAGAATGTAAAGCGGTGAAACTGAGGGGAAATAACTCTGTCCCTTCTTTAAAATGATGACCGGTAGGATCACATTAAAGCCCAAGTTCCAGAGAGGATTGTCGCTAAAAGTCTTGATTGATTTATTTTCCATTGAGTCCAAGGTGGGACCTCATCCTATAATTAGATTAATAATGACGAATTACTCTTTAGAGTGGGTCTTCGGGCTCCTTATTATTTTCCAAGTAAAGCATTTTTTGGCCGACTTTGTCTTCCAGAATGTTTACATGCTTCGAAAAGGAAGTCCCGGCTGGGACTTTGTCGTTCCCCTTTCGATTCATGCGGGAGTTCATGCTCTTACGTCTTTGCCTATTATTTTGTACTTCAATCCTTCCCTTTGGTATTTAGCGATCTTTGACTTTGTTGTGCATTTTATGACGGACCGCTTAAAGGCGGGGCCTCGCTACCTAGGGCGATTCGATGACTTGAGCTCTAAAGCGTATTGGATTTTTTTCGGCGCCGATCAAATGGTGCATCACTTAACCCATTTGTTTCTCATCTGGATGTTGGTCACTTCAGCGCAATAAGCCTTGATTAAATATTATTTATTTAGTTTACTAAGAGAGTTGGGTCTTCTAGAATAAGATTTCTTGATGGGTTAAGAACTGCAGTTGAGTCGGAGTACTCAGCAAAGGAGAGAAAAAGTGGATTGGATTGAGAGCAACATGGAGAGGCAACCGAAAATGGGAAAGCAAGGTTTTAAGCTGGCTGTCGTAGAAGATGATTTAGATCTCCAAGAGGTCATGAGAGATTACTTGCAAAATTCAGGGTTTGAAGTGACCTGCTTTAGTGACTCAGAAAAGTTTTTCTCCTACCCAAGTTTTCATGCTTTTGATGCCTATTTGGTGGATCGAAAACTTCCCGGTCAAAGTGGTTTGGAAGTGGTTCGCTTATTGAAGGCTAAAAATGTGAGTGTCCCAGTTGTGATGGTGACTGGGCAGTCCGAGTCGAATGAAATTGTTGAAGGCTTAGAGGCGGGGGCGGATGACTACATCACTAAGCCTTTTCATTACCAAGTTTTAGTCACCAAAATAAAAAGTTTGATTGAGCGCTTTCGAGCATTAAAGAGTTTAAGCGAGCCCTTGAAGTTGATCAACGGCGGAGACCTTCAGCTCCTGGAAAATTCTTATGAGTTAAAGAGTGGAGAAGATAAAGTTCGTTTCACTAGAACGGAATTTCAAATCTTCTGTCCGCTGTTTTTAAAGTTGGGATTGTTTGTGCGGAGAGAAAGTCTTTTTGAGGGTGATTCTCAGCAGAAGAGCCGGAGTCTGGATGTCCATGTGGCGTCGATTCGAAAGAAGATTCGATCTTTTGGACTCGATTTAGAAACTCTTCGAGGGGTTGGATACCGTTTAGTGGAAACGGGAAAAGACTCTCGCTCTGATTCATTTTTGTCTTAGACTTCTTTTCTAAAATTGATTTTTTAAAAAAGTGCCTACTCCTTTCTTGCGACCCCTCGTGTCGCAAGAAAGGAGTAGGCACTTTTTGGTCGTATAGGGCTCATGATTGAGGTTTTTTTGTATGAAACTTTAATGACCTTTTCTGATGAGTCCGTTTTACTTTCGGGCCTTAGAATTGGCTGGTTGAGATCTGATAGAAGTCTTTGATTAAGGAATTGGAAAGATAATTTTTTAAGTTTTTATGAAGATGATTTTCGTAAAGCTTACGAAGCTGAGCTTCTGTTTCTGAAATTGACAGGTTCAGCCGTTCTCTAGAAGGTCCTTTTCCTGTCCTATTTTTTAATAACTTTTGGTGTTCTTCAGCTAGAAGTTGAACCTCGGGAAGCTTTGAGAAGGACTGGAGTGATTGTGCCAATTGTCGAAGGTCTTGGAAAAGGTCCACTGTGATTTTTGGTCCAAGAAGATGGTGCAGGTAAGCCTTTAGAGTCTGCGTGCGATACAGTTTCAGCTCGATGTATCTTTGGAAGTTTGCATGTAAAGGGCGGCCCTCTCTCTCAAGGAGCAGTCGAGATAGCAGGGTTTCGATCATTCTTGGGCCCACTCGGTAATAAGGGCTAACTAGAAGGGCGTGAAGTCTTGGCGCAAGGACTCGATGTTCGATGAGATCTTTTCCTTTTTCCCAGGGCTGGGAGTCTTTATGAGGGATCCCGTGGGCCAGGTGCAAACGGCTCATCGCCTGCCCAAATTTGAGCACCGCAAGACCCATTTGTTTCGGATCATCGATTAAGCTTTGTGTGTCGGAAACCGCTGAAAGATCGTTTAGAAAATGAGCTAAGACGCTCAGCTGGATCATGGCATTCATCTGAGGAAATTCAGAATTTGATGCAATAAGTACTTGAGTGTAGTTCCAACGGCGAAGGGCTTTTTCGCATTCGATGGGGCTCCCTTCGGGGAGTCCGCTAGAAGCAAGAAGAGGCAAGAGGAGGAAGCTTATAAAGGTTTTCACTCCCTTTTCTAGAGCAAGGCTCGTGCCAGTCGGCCCAAAGAGGCGTTGCCGTCAATGATTGTGAGCGTGGAGGAGAAATCTGAGCTGTATTTTTTCGGTTGTTTTGGATGGAGGGCTCTAGAAAGTCCAAAATCCGCTTAAAATTCCACCTTCTGAAGTAGGCAGGTAGGTGATGGCTTTTGGGCTCCAGCGGTACTGAGAGGATGAGGATTCGGAGGTGCTGCTCTGCTGTTTGCGAAGTAAGGAGTGAAGTCCAAGTCCGTAGCTAGTTCCGATGACAGCTCCGGCAATGACGTCGTTGAGATAGTGTTTGTTGTCATCAATTCTTGAAAGTCCAACAAGCGTCGCAAGGGAGTATGCACCCACCCCCCAACCAATGGAGTGTTCCGCTCCAACCACGCTCGCAAAGGCAAAGGCTGTTGTGGTGTGCCCAGAGGGAAAGGAGAGTCGATTGTCCCCATTGGGGCGTTTTTCTCTTACGGTGTACTTAAGAAGAGTGGTTAGCGTGACGGAGTAAGCTGTGGCTTTGATCATCAACAAAGATCTTTGATAGCCTTCGGGAACCGTCCACCACTTTTCGGCGGCCCACTGGCCTCCCACATAGAGAGCGTTTGGAATCAGTTGTCCCATGGCATCCCCAAATTTTGTTGTATCGCCGAGGTGATGATTCTTTTGAAAATCATCTTGTACATCTTGAACAAAATCATCCTTAAGGGAAGTGGAGAGGATGAGAGACACAGCTGCACCACTCCAGAAGAACGGAGCCACGTCAGTTGTTACCGGAGAGGCTGCTTCCCGTCCCACCTGATGCAAAGTCGATTTTACATCAAATTCGCTGGAGTGAGCAAAATTGAAAATACAAAGGACGTAGAGTGCCAAGGCCACTAAAAATCCCAACGCGCACTCAACCCTAAGGCTTGATGGTAAGTCATCAACGGCTCAAGAGTGAAATCTCTCCAGCCCTTCTTTCGAAGGGAGAGTTCTTCAGAGGTGGATCTGGAGGCCCAGTTTCTTGCAACCAACTTTCCATAAAACAAACCCATTGCAAAACCCAATGGATAATCACTGGCCCAGTGAACGCCATTGTTGACCATCTGCCATGAAAGCAAGCCGATCAGCGTTCCTCCTGCCGGAAGGGTGATGTACCAATATTCGGGATAGTTTTCATTGATAATGGTCATGACAAGTGTGGAGGTCATGACATGTCCACTTGGAACAGCATCGTACTTGGCGGTGTTCTCGTTGTAAGCTTTTATGCTTGGAAAAGGACGCCACTTCCCTCGAGGTTCAGATTTCTCATTTGGGCTCTCTCTTCCGGTGGTTCGCTTAATTGCCTGGTTGAAAAAGGTGGAGAGCATCATTCCGTGAACCAATTGGTAAGAGGTGTTCCACGCTCGGTAATCATTTTTTGTGGTGCCATAGAGCAAGAAACCACCGGCAATTGAGAAATGGGTCCAACCATCACCAATGAAATAGAGGGTCGACCCTGTGTCCGAGGGGAGGCGAACAAGATCAATGTCGCCGGCAGAGAGGACGGTTTTGGTTCTCTCCTCATTTCCAATCCCTAAATCACGACCCTGTTTTTGAATATGAAGAAGAAGGTCTTCGTCGTATTTGTACAGCCAGACGCTCGAAAGAATGATGCTTGCCCACGGTCCCGCTTTATCCTTACTGAAAGCCTCTTTGAGAGACAGAAGACCGTTTTTTGGGAGGTCCGTAACGATGTTTAAATAGTCCGGCTTTGTGTAATTAAAGACCCGACCATCTCCGACATCGTAGCTTTGAACGTCAGAGCTTTGAGTTGGATGGAGGTCTTCGGAAAAAGCGGAATGAGACAAAAGACAAAAGGCGAGCAAAAGAGGTACAAGATGAGAGGCATTCATGTTGAGTCACAACCTTTTTTAACTTTATAGAATTTTTTTGACAGCTGAAAGCGTCTAAAAAGACTAGCCCTCTTTGAAGGCGAGATCAAAGATAAATTCGGCGACGACTCGACGCAATCGGGCCACTAAGTGTGTCTCTGGGGTTTTAACGCTCTTCATCGTCGGGCTTGGGTCGTGGCCATCTTCAAGACACCAAAATGAGGCGAGACAGCTATAAGAAAATGCAAATTGAAAGACCCTCATGCGATCAATGCCAAGGAACTTCGATGCCAGACGAACCATTCGAGAATCTGATTCTACTTCCTCTGTGCAAGATAAAAAGGGGAGACGGATTTGGGCCTGATTTTTGTAAGGAGTCTATTGGTGATTTCGCGAGGGGGCAGAGTTTGGCGCATAAAACGGCGCCAAACAGTCAGATTCAAGGAGAGGTTAGAGCTTCTTACACGGTGGGAGGGTTGAGATTCGATTAAAGTCTTCTTGGCTGGCAGGAGTCAAAGTGACGCTCGTTTCATCAATTTTGTATTGAAGATTTTCGCCTAATTTTGTCATCTCTACGCCCAGTGATCCATCCAAAGCGGCCATCTTGACCTGCGCTCCGTTGCAGTCATAGACTTGCTCTTCTCGGCTCGATGGGAAAAGTGTGTTTCCATTTTGGGTAAAGACAGTTTCACTTTTAACCACGTGGCCATAGTGGACGGAGTAGTCCGTTAAAATATTGTTTTGAAAAACGAAGATGGATTCAGGAGTATCGTATCCTTCCCCCAGATCTTGCTTTGGTAAATAGTAAACTCCATCAAGACTCGGCGACGGAGCTGGGGAGTTCTTTGAGCCGCCACTACACGCTGCCATGAGGGTCATTGAAGCTCCTAGGAAGCCGAGTTTCGCTAATCTCAATGATTGATTCATTTAAAGTCTCCTTTGAAAAGATCGCGCGTCAAAATATCACACCACAGCGGGTCCCAGTTCGAATTTCTCTTAGGCTTGAAAATAAGAAAGAGGTGTCAATGAGGTGGTCAATATTTAGGCCTGGAGGTGAACTCCTCTAGGGAGTCAAAAACACTTGGCTTTGATGTAAGTATTGTCACTTGATCTGAGCCCTTCCGTGGATCCGGAAAGGCTCAACGAATCGAAAAAAATCAGCACGAAATACGAGTCCATTATGGTCATTTTGTCCGAGTTCCTTGTATGAGCAACCATAGACTCGAAATTATCAAGTAAATCCATACGAATCCGATTTCATGCCATGGATTTGAAGGAAACGGGCCCTCTACTTCAGCCGTATGAACAATCAAGCTTGCCCATTTTGACAAGCCTAAAAAAATCAAAGCAGCCAGCAGGCCAAAAAACCAGTGACTTAAAGAGTTTTTATAAAGGCTCTTACTTGCGAGAAACCCGGAGGTATAATCAATGCAAGCTACTCCCACGACTACCGCAAATAAGCGGCGAACCGCCCTTTATGCAAGGGTCTCGACGGCTGACCAGAAAACCGGACTCGAAGCCCAGGTGCGGGCCCTAAAGATTTTCTGGGAACAAAATAAAATCGAAAACTATGAACTTTTTTGCGACGAGAATATTTCCGGGACTAAAGCGTCCCGCCCAGGGCTAGATCGAATGATGAGATCGGTTGAGGCCGGAGAAATTGAATCGGTGGTGGTTTTCGCCTTTTCGCGCTTCGCCAGATCCGTGTCCCATATGCTTAAAGGGCTGGAGACAATGAAAAAGTTCAATACAAACTTCGTAAGCCTCACGGAAAAGATCGACCTGAACACGAGTCTCGGCCACGTCGTTTTTGTTTTGGTCTCGGCAATCGCGCAACTGGAAAGGCGCTTAACGCACTTGCAACAATTAATAATTCCAAGTAGTTAAGTGGCCTATGCCCGAACTCCCAGATGTGCATGGGGTGATGATTAACAATTTATGATTTCAGTAAGTTACTGGAATAAAGGTTTTTTCTCTTTTCTTCGGTTTCATCACCATTCACAGTTTTTCATTCATTTTAACAAAATCTGCTGACCTTGCTGACCCAAATGGCAGCTATCGCTGCTTTCGGCGGATCGGCGGCATAGAGATGGCTCCACTTGAACTAATTTCTACGGGATAGGCTTTCTCGGTATAAGGATTGTTAGTGGCTTGGACACCTTGAATTTTACTGAGAGAGTAGGCTTTGACTTGATTTGAGTCTCGCTCAAATCCATAGAAAAGTCTATTTCCATCTCTAGCTCGACGGAATGAGAGAGGTTCAACGACTCTTATTTTGTTGTGATAGGTAAGTTGAACACAGACTCGATTTGCAGCTGCGAATTGGATTTTTTGAAGAACTGAATCAACAGAGTATACGTTTACGATTCGACCGGGCTGAAAAATGACTTCATCTGATTTGGTAACGGAAACGATCTTTTCTTCTTGAAGATTGCTTTCTAGCCATTGAAAAAATGGTTCGATGTCTTTCCAAAATGAGTCCAGAGGAGGCAAGTTTGGCAACTGATGGGCGAGCATATTCTCCCATTGTCCTTCAAGCTCACCAAGTTTCTCATGTTTTTCGATAAATTCGTAAGTTGGAATAGGAATATTTTTATATCCACATTTTTTTACAAGCACATTGTAAACCAATTGTGGATTTTTAATCATATTGCGATTACGAAAAAAATGAACGACATCGTACACATCTCTTGGTCTCGCACGCTGTGCTAAAGCTCGAATTTTTTCGGCGATAACTTCCTCAAAAGCGTAGCATTTTGTCCAGATGCCTTTTTCAGGCTCATCAGTATAGGGGTGATGAACACGCTTTTGCTCAGAACTGAGAACAACAATTTCGTCTGTAGTCAGATCCAATTTGATTGTGGCCACGCCTTGCTTGCGACGAAGTGGCCCATTGTAGTGGACGACTCCTTGAGCTGACAGCTTTCCATCTTGTTTGGGCAAGATTTTAAATTTGAACATATCTTTTGAAAACTCAATTCCCGTTTCCTCATAAAGTGAGTCGGCGATCTCATGGAGTGATTTTATAAAAAAATCTACAGATATCTCTGGTCGATTTTGAATTGTGAAATCCAAATCTTCTGAAAAACGAAAGGTTTCAAAAAAGCATTTTTTTAAACTGGTTCCGCCCTTAAAAAGCCAATCTTTTCCGAGGGCATTGTGATTTGATATGCCATAGAGAATCCAGCCGAGGACATAGTCTTTTTCTACGGTATCAGGTGAAAGCTCCAGTGTTTCTGCTAGCTGTAGGATTTCATTTTTTTCGATCATAAGCCTCCACCCATGATTGAGGAACCCTTAAGTTCCATCGCCTGAGGATTCGTGAGTTGGTCGTCGTTGGGTCAAATTTTGAGTAACCTTTTGATATTTTCTTCTTTATTTCTAACAAGGTTTTTTCGTCAGCAGCTTCCATGGTTTCAAGTAAAAAACCAAGTCTTTTAAAAATGGCATCATTTCCAAATTTTTCTGCGTACGAAATTAATTGAGGTATGTTCTTGTGGTCTGATTCAAGATAATTTTGAACGAAATCTCTTACAACTGTCATTCCTCCCCCCAACGCAGGCTCATCGAGTAGATCTACAATTGTGCGCGAGGGGGCAGAAACCTGAACTTTTACTGCGTCCAACCAAAAAGGCTTTGTGCCAAAAAGTTTACTTTCTTTGATGGTCTTCAGGTGAATCTTGAGACTCGAATATTTGGGATGCCGATCATTTACTTTTTTTGTCGTAAAGAACATTATCGTTTCAAAGATCTGTTCAGATAGATCCCAGTGTTTGATAGCCGAAAAACCGCCGATGTATCCAGGTGAAAAAATATTGGAAACAACCACCCAGGGGTTCTCAATGGCAAGTCGTCCCGGAGAAGACTCGACGGGGATGTTAATGTAGAAGCCCCTTTTGATTTTTTGCAACCAGCCAGCCTTGTGCCAGCGTGACAGGAGGCGGCCTGCCTCCTGGCGACTCACTCCTAGAACGCTCTCTACAGTTTTGGGGGTGATCCCTGACTTCGAGGCATTGATGACTTTCGATAGTTTTTCTCTGTATTCAGTGCCTATGCCAGATGTTTTACTCATGGTATATATTGTATCCTATAATTGCCATTATAGGGAAATAAAAATGACTAAGATATACCATATTCTCAGTATGAAACAGATACGATCTGGATAATAGTCTTATGTGGAGCGTTCACAGTAAAACTCCCGGGCCTGAGGGGGTGGTTTACTTCGATGCGCCAAAGGGCTAGACAAATGTGTTCCTCCGGCAAAAAATTTTTTATCCCGACCTTCTCATTTGGATGGCCATTCTCTACGAGATTTGTGGGAAAATTTGCAGAACTATTTTATCTTTCTTTGGGCATAAACGCACATTAGTCGAATGTGCGTTTTCATATTTGAATAGTGCCTGGGAGTAAACTATTTTTTGAATTCAGAATTAATTTCAACAACAAGTTCGTTGAAAATATTGGAAGGACTATTGCTGTCATTCTCGTCGCTACGATCTGAATTAAGGCCAATAGTTCCAGCCCAATAGTTCACTACTTGCGCAAGAACTATCCTTTCGGTTGTGCTCATAATTCTCATTTTTTCAGAAAAGTCGCCCATCATTTTTCGGAAGCTACAATACCTTTTGACCTCATCATGGTATGCCAACTCCAAACGTATATTGTTTCGACGTTGAACTTCGGGGTCAACTTTAGAGTCTTGTTTACGAACTATTTGTTTCAGTGGAATGTCGGAGCATTTTAGGTTAGATTTCTTTCCATAATCACTAAATACTTTAGCGGCACACAGCCAAGCTGCATCATCAGCATTGAAAATATTTTCCTTTTCAGTCTCAGTGATTTGATTCCAGAAAACATTTATTGTGCCATGTTTCCGGAAAATGGGTGTTACCTTTTCATATAAGTCGATGGCGCGAGCACAATCTACGCCAAAACTGGGTAGACCGGATTGGGTTGTCAACTCATTGCGAATACCATTACTTGCAAATGATTGAAATGACACTGCCGTCAACATTAAGATTATTAGGGAAGTTTTCATTGCTAGGTCCTCCATATGAGAAGGAGTTGCAATATGCATGCTCATAAAGGCAATGCTTTAGGTTTAAAATATTGCCTTTACGTATTTTAGAAGTGCCTAACCAGCACACTTAGTGCCATAAATTGTCATTTTAAAGCGATAGAACGATAGAACGAATTCCGACCGGATCAATGTAATGACTGACCCTTAATTCCACTTTGGTGTCGTCCACTTCGCTGCTATGTCGTTGACCTCCAAATGGTGTAGCGACACCAGTGAGGCGGTTGGCCCCTAAAACTGTGAGACTTGCCTAATGAGTCACGGTGCACTATCACCCCAGGAAAGTCCCTGGAGAAGGAGCACTAAAGATGAAGAAGCGATTCACAGAGGCACAAACGATTGGCGCTGTAAAGCGGCTAGAGGCAGGAGAGAGCGCCAAGGATTTGGCCAGAGAACTTGGAGTTCACCAGCAAACTCTCTATCACTGGAAAAAGAAGTTTTCCGGCATGGGCATTTCCGAAGCTAGAAGGCTGAAGGAACTTGAAGCGGAGAACTCAAAATTAAAACGTCTGGTCGCAGAGCAGGCTCTTGATATTGTGATGCTCAAGGATGTGAACTCAAAAAAGTGTTAAGGCCCAAAGAGAAGAGAACTTTGGCTTTGTACTTGGTTGATAAGTACGGAAAGCCAAAGACAAAGATCTGTCGTCTTTTGGGCCTATCGATCTCGACCTTAGATTACAAAGAAAAGCCGAAGGGCGATGAACCCATCATTGATCTTTTAAAAGAGCTCGCCGGGAAACATCGTCGATTTGGTCACCCAAGACTTTTTGTATTTTTGAAAAGGGAGATGCCTTTCGTGAACCATAAAAAATCCAGAAGGATTTATCGAGATCTTAGTCTTCAGATTGGCCGGAGGAAGAGAAAGAAGCTTGGCAGCCACCCAAGGCTTCCAGCAACTACATCTTCAAAGCCAAACGAGATATGGGCCATCGACTTTATGTTCGACTTTTTAGAAACAGGCCGGAGGCTTAAAGTTTTAACAGTCATTGATGAGTTTGGAAAAATTTCTCCCGGTGTTCTTGTGGACCACTCAATCCGCGGGATGGATGTGACGGAATTTTTAGATCACTTGGCTTGCGGGGAATATCCAAAGGTCATTCGAGTGGATCAAGGAACAGAGTTTACTTCAAGAGCGATGCTTGATTGGGCTTATAAACATAACATCCGCTTGGAATTTACGAGAGTTCGGAAACCAAACCAGATCATCGAATCATTTAACTCAAGAGTGCGGGACGAGGTCTTAAATGAGCACGTCTTTTTTAGTCTGGATGATGCGAGGGCTAAGATCGATCAATGGCATTGGGAGTACAATAACATCAATCCACACTCTTCTCTTGGAATGAAATCTCCATTGGAATTTGCAAATGGTCAGAAGAGTATGCTAGCTAGTTAACGCCACCTGACTCAAGGGTGATGACTCACAGAATCTTGGGCCAACCGCCG
>Ga0100403_1001712_pt1 | contig 19072 bp, 28 predicted proteins | sample CryGeymet201501t_FD_83663 | JGI IMG/M metagenome (GOLD analysis project Ga0100403, IMG submission 83663) | Groundwater microbial communities from Crystal Geyser aquifers in Utah, USA - Crystal Geyser metaG 2015-01t | ecosystem: Environmental > Aquatic > Deep subsurface > Groundwater | place...
TCGCTTCGGGCCGCCCGTCTCCGGTTGCGCTGGACTGTTGGGGTATCCTGCTCTGCTTGGGTCCAGTGCGCAGGGTCCCCCACCCGTCAGCGCAGGCGGGCCGGGAAACAGCCCCCGCCCGCCCATGGCACCTCTTGGGCTCGCGCCCTTGGCGTGCCGACGCCGTTCTGCCCCCTGTTCTGATCGGTTCTTCGGGCCGTGGGACGTCGGGAAACTGCCCCCGCCGCCCACCGCCCAGTACGCACAGAGAGCAGACCAGTCAGGTTAGGCAGGAACGTCCAGGGGCAACGAAATCAGCCCGCTCAAGCCGTTCGGCCCACCCCCAGCCCCACAACGGGGTTCCCCGCTGCAACGCTTCCAGACCTGCCCTAACTCCGACGGGGGCCAATGTCCAGATCGTATTTGCCGTCGTACTCGTAGCGAAACAACTCGCCGGGGTCCACAACCCGGCCCATGACCGCACTGAAGAAATTCAGCAGCACATCGATACTCGCCAGATCCACCCGGCCCCCATTACCGTTGACGATCTTCGCCACGGTTGTGCGAGCCAGACCCGTGCCCTCGGCGATAGCCGACTGGGTCAGGTGGTTTCCGGTGTTAACCTGGTGGGTTGCGATCAGTTCACTCACTCTCCACTTCAACATGACAAGATCTCCTTTCGTTATGCTTGCACAGTTTTTCTGTACGTTTCCAGCCGTGCGGAATCACGCGCTGCACACCCGCTCGCTTCGGGCACGGGGACGGGGGGGGGCGGGCGGAACAAACGATCGGGTCAACAGGACGTAGTTTCCCGCCCGCCGCCGCCCCCGCCCCTCGTGCCCTTGCTCGTCTGGACCGCCCGCCCTCCGTTCGGTCGGCCCGGTCCGTTCCGGGGCGGCGGGAAACTGCCCCCGCCGCCCCTACACTCCCCGGTCCTCCCTCACTCCGGGCCGGCGGGTCGGCGGCTGTGGCGGGCGGGCGGGGGGTGAAAAAACCCACCTCCCCGCCCGCCCGCCACAGCCCCCGCCCCGCCGTATCAATAGCTAACGCGCCTTTCTTGTCCTCCCCCACCCCGGGGTAAATCCGCGACCAGCCAGTGGTGTTCCCTGCATTTTTCCAAAACCACCAACCCGCCGCCGCCCGGCCCCTGGTCCCGCCCCTGGCCGAGATCGACCGCCGGTGCTGGTGGTGGCCCGGCTCGCATCCTGGCCGCCCATTCCCAGTCTACATCATCCACTACTATTTGTCCATACTCCTCCGCAAAACGTTAATCAAATGTTAATATTGAATGTAAGATATCTTACATATTTATAAAGCGCTTTATAGTTTACTTGAGGTGTCCCCCAAGCGATTCCCTCCGGTAGTTTTACATAATAAGGAGATACTAAAATGAATCAGCCCACACTCTCTCCCCGTTCCGCTCTCTGGTCCGCCTTCCGCTCTGGCGGTCTGGCCGGGGTTTCTCTCCGCCCGTCCCGCCGCTCCCCGTCGGGTGTGGTGCTGGTGGCCGGGTTTGCGTCCCCAGCCGCTGCCCGGCGTTTTGCTGCTCGCCGGCCCGGGTGCGCTCTGCGGCTCGTCGGTGGCTTCTGGTGCGTGTCCGTGCCGGTGGCCGCTGCGGTGCCGTTTCGCCGGGTGGCCTTCTCCGTGCGCGGTGGGGTGCGCCGGGCTGCTGTGGTGGCCGTGGGGGTGTCCGTTGCAGCCCTCTAATCTCGTTTTTTACCGCTACCAGCCCGGTCCCCTCCGCTACGCCCCCTGCTCCTGTGGCGGGTGGGCCCTGGTCCTCGAATCCGGCGCAAAAAATCCGTTCATGTACTGCGTCGCCTGCAATGTCTGCCAGTCGGCCCCGGCTCGCTCCCGGTGGCAGGCATCCCGTCCCAGCCCGTCCGTTTCTCAACTTTCGTTATTCTGATCAGGAGGTGACCGCCAGCCAACAAAAAAAAGCCCCTGGGGATGCGCTAACATCCCCAGGGGCATATCGAGAAAGACCGCCGTCTGCAACCGCAATCTAATCCCAAGGAGATCCTACCATGAAGCCCACGACCGATCAAGTCACCCGCTACACCGCCGAACTCCACACCAAATTTGACCGCATCCCCGGCATGGCCGCCCGCATCGACCGCGGCGCAGCCCTCGCCCTGGCCGGAGATGTCTGTCCCGACCGCAACGGCTATATCGTCCTCAGTTCCGCCAACGACGGCACGGACTACCCCATCGCCCCCGGCGGCCGCTGCTGCTGCCCGGACTCGGCCCACGGCGCGCCGGTTGTGCGCGGGATTGCCACCTGTAAGCACTCCATCGCCTACAACATCTGGCACCGCTCGCTCTGCGAAGCCCTGGCCGCCCGCATCCTGGGCAGCGGCGACTACGGCAACCGGGAACGCCAGCGCCAACAGACCAACACCTGGCTGCTTCTCCTGGCCGGGCACGGCGGCACTCGCCTATGGGCAGATCGGGTCGGCAATCTCGCCAGCGTCGCCTGGTCCACGTCCCTCAACGCCTGGATCCCTGCCAGCCCCGCCGACATGATCGCCATCGAGGAATGGCTCGATCAGGCGGAAGAGATCCCCGGCAGCACCCTGGCCGAGACCGCCGGCCTGGAAATGCTCGCCGGCATGGATGCCATGGAGCGTGATGCCACCGCCATGTCGTTTGGCGCCTGGCGTGACCTCTATCGCCCGATCCTGGCAGCCCAACAATCCTAATCCCGCCCGGCCATCCCCCGGCCGGCCCAACCAACCAACCAACCAACCAACCACAAGGAGACCAACTATGCCAAGCACCAAAGACCTGTTCACATTCTTCCTCAAAGCCGAAGATCTCAAGGGCCGCAGCCACCTGGTCACGATCGAATCGGTCGGCGTCATCTCCGTCTTCAATCCTCGCGCCAAGCGCAACGAGGATCGGCTGGCTGTCAGATTTTTCAAGGCCAAATTGACGATGCTGATCAACAAGACCCAGGCCATCAGCCTGGAACGCATCACCGGCACGGACGATTACAGCCTCTGGCTGGGGCATCAGATCACGCTCTCCCCGGCCACGACCGCCAACGGTGCCGGCACGATTGTGATCAGCGCCGCGCCGAAGACCGAGAAGCCCGCCGCCAGTGCACCCGCGGCGCAAGCCGCCGCCGCCCAGGAAACCGCCCAGGAAACCGCCCAGGAGGAAGGCCAGGAGGAAGGCCAGGAAGACGCCGACGACGATCCCGACGATGCCGACTCTATCCACCTCGATCCCGTCGGCGCCGATCTATGGGCCTAGCCCATCCGCCCCACCAGGGGACCGGCCCCCGGTTCCCTGGCCAAAATCCGCACCGTTTGCGGAATTTGGCACCAGACCGTGCTATACTAAATCTGGGGATTGAAACCCCGCCGCCATCCATCTATCCACGAAAGGAACCAGCCATGAAAGCCACAATCAAGGGTACCGGGGAAACCGTCGAAGGCCGGACGAACCAGGAGATCCGCAACAAGCTCAACCGCATGCTGAAAGTCTCAGGCCCCCGGGGCCTAACAGCCATCACGGACCGGGGAACCGAGATCCACGTCGAACTCTACGAGGGCCAGGACTACATCCGCACCAAGTCGGGGAAATAGTCGCCCAGCCCCCTTCCACTGAAACACCTACCCGCACGCCAGGGGACCGGCCCCCGGTCCCCTGGCGGAAATCCGCCACATTTGCAGAATTTGGCACAAGACCGTGCTATAAGCAGCCATTGAAACCTTTTGCCCATCAAGGAGCCACCCCATGCCCTACCGCCAGCTCATCCCGCAAAACACCGGCGGCGGCCGCAGCCGCCAATCCCCATCCGCCGCCTTCCGCAAGGACGGCCAGCTCGTACTCAACCACGCCGCCGCCGAACTCCTGGGCAACCCTCCCAAGGTGCGGGTCTTCGCCGACACGGACGCCCGCCGTCTGCGCCTGGAACCCACCACCCCCGCCGATGGGGGAGGCTGGTCCCTCTCCGGCGGCGGCAACGCCCAGCACCGGGTCGGCCTGCGCCAGTTTGCCAAAGACCACCCGGCCATGGCCGGCGACTACTCGATCCATCGTCTGGCCGGCGGCATCGAATTGCGCCGACAGCCCGACGACGAATAACACAAAAGCGGGCCAGGTCTAATTGACCTGGCCCGCTCCCCTTGTCTCCTTGTCCCCTTGTCTCCTTGTCTCCTTGTCTCCTTGTCTTTTTTTTGAGCGAGTTGATCTAGTCTGTCTACCGACGTAGTGGCCCGAAAGGCAGTCCTAAGGCAATGACGAGGGGGGAACTTCGTTAAGTGCGTCCCGTCCCTTTCTGCTCGGGGCCTCGTTCGGACAGTGCACAGCCCGACTCGTCAGGCCCGAAGAGACCCAACTGCACCCCATCGCTCCTTGTCTCCCCGTCTCCCTGTCTCCCCATCTCCGCCAACCCCGTCACCGGACCCCGACACCCGGCGCAGATCCGGCCCCACATCCCCACCACCAGATCCGCCTCCTCCCACACCGCATATCCCGGCCCGCTCATGTCGATCACAATGCCGCACACGGTGAGGCCGGCCTGCGTGCCGGCCCGCCGAAAGTGCCACATGCCCCCATACACCCCGTGGGCCATGCAGCCCTTGACCAGCCGCAGCACCTGGCCCGGCAGCACCCCCATCGCAGTAGTACGGTCGCCCCTTGCGGTCGCCCCCGCGGTTGCCCCTTTTGCCTTTTGCACTTTGCCTTTTGCCTTCTAAAAAATACTACGACTCCGACTGCCATGCCTCGTTTTGTCGGATTTTACCCCACCCAGGGCTAAAAATCGAGTCGTTTCTCCGTTTCAGTCGGAGTTTAGTCGGACTTTCCGACTGGTAACGGTTACCAGTCAGAAAGGATAGAGGCAGGAAAGAGGAGGGGTCAAACGACATGCAAACGAAGGGATGGGTGTCACGCATCGAGGGCGAGCCGCCTCAGCTCAGTGACATCACGCCGGTGGCGAGGAGGAGAACAACCCCCCCCCGATCCCTGCTGACCTTTGCTGACCTTTGCCGATCCACCCCCAAGCCCGCCACCCGCCGAAATACGTGCTTGACAAATGGTAAAAATGGGCTTATCCTAGAATCGTCCCATCCGTTCCATCCATCCCACACCACCAGGGGAAAGAACCATGACGGACCACAGCTATACCACGGTCGAAGCAGCCGCAGTCCTGGGCGTTGGCAAAACGAGCCTTTGGCGCTACATCAAGCAAGGCCAGCTGGCCGCCCGCAGAGAGCGCTACGGCCTGGCCTGGCGCTACGCCATCGCTGAGACGGAATTGAGGCGCTTCAGCAATCAGTACCAAACGCAGTTCGATCTGTCCGCCCTCCCCGACACGTAGCACAAGCGGCAGACAAACAGAAACGCCCCACCTGACCGGCCAAGATCCGGGTGGAGCGCTTCTCTGTCGTCACCTAGACCGCCAAATCGCCCATAGTACCTCGGTACTATTTGCACTTTAACAATCTAAGTTTTAAGGCTGTACGCGGCAGCCAGAGCAGCCGCGTTGGTGATCCACCAGGGATTTGAACCCCGAACCCGCTGATTAAGAGTCCTCGGCTGAGTGGATGACAGACCCGCTCAACCGCTCAGCGGAAGAGGTCACCAAAACACGCTGAAACCGTTCTCGGTTATGAGTTCCGCAGAGCAGATGACTACCGGTCATCTGCTCTGCCAATGAATTCATCGTACGCATCGACCAGGGCGTCAGACTCCCATCGTGCATAGAATTTGCGGGTCGTCGACTCGCTGGAATGGCCGAGCACCTGCTGAATCACAGAGGTCGGTGCCTTGCCGTCGTTGAGCAGGCGCATGGCCAGCCCGTGACGAAACGCATGGGGGTTGATGTACTCGATCCCCGCCACCTCGCAGCGCCGGCGCAACATCTGGCGCACCCCGTTGTCTGTCAACGCCCCGCGGTGGGGCGTCCTGTGGCCGCCCGTGGCCGCCACAAAGAGCCACGGCCCCACATCCGGACGCACGTCCAGATAAGACAAGAAGGCCAGCACCAAGGATGGCTTGAAGGGCGCACGGCGGCCCCGCCCGCTCTTCGACCGCTCCTGTCGAACATAGACCGTGCGTTTGTAGATATCCACGTCCGCCACGGTCAACCCCGCCGCCTCACTTACTCGGACCCCGGCCTGATCCAGCAGCATGATCAGCGCCCGATCCCGCAGATCCAACCAGTCGCCCGGCTCAATCGAGGCCAACAGCGCCGTGACCTCGGTCTGTCGAGCATAGCGGGGTTCTTCCCGCTCTTCCCTGCCCAGCTTCACCACCTTTGCCGGATTTTTCACCTCCTCCGGCAAATAGCTCCGTTCCTTCAACCAGGAAAAAAAAACCTTCAACCCCCTGTGGCGCGCCCGCACCGTGCTGTCAGCCCTGCCCCGTCGCCGTTCGGCGGCCAGGAAGGCCTCTAGCACTTCGGGTTGCAGCCAGGTCGACCCGTTCCACGACTGCGCAAGCAGCCATTCGTGGAACCGCCCGATCTGCTGTCTGTACCAATCCAAGGTCCTGGGCTTGCAGTTGATCGCCTCCCGGCTCAGCAGGAAGGCGGTCAGGGCATCATCGAACGTCATGGTAGATCCTCCCGTGGCGAATGTGGCTCGGCTCAGGGTCACGCACCGAAGCCCAATCTTATCAGCCGTCGCCTCCGGGAGGTATACGATCTTTGGCGCAGATTTCGTATGCCTCCCATTCTACACCAATCCATCCATCCCCGAAAAGGAGCCAGAATGACATGTACTTGTCCGCCGCAATCCACGCCCTCGACGACGCCGATCTGCCCGCCGCCACGGTAAAGGTCTGTCTGTGTTTGCTCGCCCGCGTCCACCCGGATAACGGCCAAATCAGCATGACCTGGGATGAGTACATCGACCTGACAAATGGCCTGAATCGGCGGGCCGCTCAACGACATTTGACCCGATTGCAGAAGCACCGGATCATCCACTACAGCACCAATGACAGGATCTACATCGCTTTTGCGGCCTGGCTCACTGCACCGAAAACGTACATCAAAAGCACCGAAAAAGTACATTATCCCAAATCGGAGCAACCGGCCCAGGCCGATCCGATGTACCCAAAAAGTACATGCAATAATCTAGATGTACTTTTTCAGTGTCTGCCAGACACCACAGCGGCGCGGATACGCGCAATTCCCCCCCCTATCCCCCCCGATAGATTGATTGATCTTGTTAATAGTGCTACCCCTATCAATCAATCGATGGACGGCCCGGAAGACAGCGAAACCCGCCGCAGCTACGCACTGCTCACGGACCCGGAAATTGGCATGGATGCGACGAACGCCCTGACTCTGGCACAGGCCAATCGCTTTGACTGGATCATGGCCCAGGTCGCCGCTTGGAGCACGGACCCGCGGCGAAACACGGGCGGACTCTTCAATCGGATCAAGAACAAGTGGGGACCGGGCAGATTCCCGAATGAGTTCCGGCGCACGGAACTCTATCTGCGACATGCCACCCCAGATCCAGACTGGGCGGACAGCCTCGACGACCTGGAAGAGAGCGCGGACCCGCCCCCGCCCCTGTCGCCCCCCTTGTCCGATCTGGACCCGGACAGCGAAGAGGCGCAGATCTGGGCCGCCACCCTATCCGAATTGGCCCAGCAGATGACGGCCGCTACCTTCGAGACCTGGGTGCAGAACACACGCCTCATCCAGTTGGACCGGGGAGACGAGTGGACCGCCACCGTTCTGGCCCCCAACGCCTACGCTCAAAACTGGCTCGACGGTCGCCTATTCGCCACGGTCAGGCGCACCTTGGGCGGCATCCTGCAACACACCGTCACGCCGCATTTCGTCACACTTGCCGCCCCTAACCCCAAAGGAGACCGTCCCGATGACTGAGACCCCCTTGCAATCCGCCCACACCGCCGCCAACGACTGCCACGACAACGTGGTGCAGCTCTACACCCTGCTCGACGTCTTGACCCGTCGCCGCCACGATGACCCCACGCCGGAGCAGGCCGCCCACCTGCACCACAACCTGATCAATCTGGAGGCCAACGCTCAGGCCCTGCGCCTTGCCCTGATCGATGCCGGCATCATCGACCAAATCCCGGTCCATGCCTTCCTCGACGAGGTGATCCGCCTGGGCCGCACCGCCGAGCACTTGGGCGACCAGTGGCAGCACACAGGAAAGCCCCCGGTAACGCAGGACCAGTATCGGGGCAACGGGATTGTCTACCGCACCCAGATCGAACGCAACGCCGCCGCCATGATCAATCCCTGACACGCCCCACGGCCAATTCTCAATTCTCAATTCTCAATTCAAGGAGCCTCACCGCCATGATCGCCACCCTTACCGCCCAAATCGTCACCCTGCTGCTTGCCCTCGCCCTCGCCGGCGGTGGCCCCGCCGCCAGCCCAGCCCTGGCCCGCTACAACCAGTTTGTCGCCCAGTTGCACAACGTGGGCTGTCGGCTGATCTGGCCCGCCACCTGGCACCGCAGCGTCTGGGCTTGCCCGCCCAATCAACTCTGGACCCTGACCCTGGACGAGGCCAACGACACCGCCCACCTGCGGAGGATAAAATGATCACCATCGCCATCGCCAACAACAAGGGCGGGGTGGGCAAAACCACCACCACCCTGCACCCGGCCCACCACCTGGCCGAAACTGGCTACCAGACCCTACTCATCGACCTGGACGGCCAGGCCAACTTGACCCAGGCCATCCTCGGTACCGAAGCCACCGGCCCGGACATGACGCACCTCTTCCGCGACGCCCTTCCCATCCAGCGCATCGCCGCCCCGGTGCTCCAAAATCTGTGGTTCGCCCCGGCCTCCCCCGGCCTCAACGACGTCCAGGATAGCATGGCCACCAAGCCCATGCAGCTCTTCCGCCTGCGCACGGCCCTGGAATCCGCCAACTGGGACATCTGCCTGATCGACTGTCCGCCCAACCTCGGCCCCCTCACCTACTCGGCCCTAATCGCCGCCACGCACCTGATCATTCCGACCGAGCCTGCCGGGTGGAGTATCGACGGCTTGCAGCGCACCTCGGATCTGCTGATCGAAATGCGCCGGGAGATCGGCCACGCCCCCTTCCTGCTGGGGACCGTGGTCACCAAGCTGCAGGAAACCATCCTGGCCCACCGCACGGGGATGCAGGTGCTGCGCAATCTGGGCGTCCCCATCCTGGCCACCATCCCCCGGCGAGACGGCCAGGACGCCTACCAGCACATCGCCGACGCCTACCAGCCCCTGGCCGCCGCCATGGCCGCCCTGCTCGACCGTCAGGAGAACTAGCCATGTCTCTACTCGCCCAAGCCGCCGCCCAGTCCAACGTCCGGGAAGAGAGCCTCGACCGCCACCACATCGCCACCGGTGCCAGCACCCAAGCCCGTGTCCAGCTCAACAACAAGACGGTCAAGGACTACACCGATCTGCTGCGCACCTGTCTCGAAGAGGGTGCCCCGTGGCCCTTCCCGCCGGTGGAGGTGATCCGGGAGGGGTCTGAGTGGAACACGGTCTGGAACTATCTCACGGACGGTTTCCACCGCATCGAGGCCGCCCGGCTGGCCAACTGGCCCCGCCCCATCCCCGCCCTGGTGCGCCCGGGCACCCAGCGGGACGCCGTGCTGGCCGCCGTGGGGTCCAACGCCACCCACGGCCTGCGCAGAACGAACGCCGACAAACGCCGGGCCGTCACCATGCTGTTGCAGGACGAAGAGTGGCGCACCTGGTCGGATCGGGCCATCGCCGACCAGACCGGGACAACGCACCCCTTTGTGGCCGATGTACGCCGGAAACTCTACCCGCCCTCAGTCCTCAGTCCTCAACCCTTGACTGGTAACCGTTACCAGTCAACCCCCGCCCCCACCCCCCGCAAGGGCAAGGACGGGCGCACCATCAACACGTCCCGAATCGGGAACGGACGTTCTGAAAGTTCCCAAAATGGGCAAACAGGGCCATACGCCTCCGTCTGGCAACTGGAGAACGGTATCCGCACCTGGCTGGAGGAACCCCGCGTCCAACGGCTCAACATTACACCACACGCCATTCGAGACATGGCCACCCGCTACCCCCACACCCCGGCCCAGGCAGATCTCAACGACTATCTGCCTGAGCCTCGGCGCAAAAATGAGATGGTCCAGGCGCTGAACAATGTGGCGGCTCAGTTGGAGCAGGCACGGAATCAACAAGCAGGCCAATCCCGCCGAGATTGGGGCATCCTGGCCACCGACTGGCTGGCCGCCTACACCGGCAAGAACGGCGAAACGTGGAGCGACTTGGCCGAAACCCAGATCCACCACGCCAACAGCCCGTGCTTCCAGGCATTTGCCAAGCAACACCCAGACTGCCCCGACCCCAAGACGGCCTTGCGCCAGGCGTTCACCGTCCTGAGTGGCCAGGTCGTCACCACACCAGCCAGCCGCCCCGACCCCCGGCCCCGGCTACGCAAGTACCTGTTGCACGTCGAAACCCTGTTTTCTTCGGCTGATGAAGATATCTGGGCCGATGAAGCCGGCAACACCCGCATGAGCGATCTACGTTTCCTGGTCAAAGCCATGATCACCGACCTGGCCGAATAACCATTCTCAATTAGAAAGGAACTGCACACCATGACCGCCAAAACCGCCAAGCCCATGACCTGCCCTGTGTGTGGTGAGGCCATCCAGCCCGGCCAAAGTCACCGCAACACCATCTACGCCCAGCGCGACGGCATCCCCATCAGCGCCCAGGCCCACTACCCCTCCTGCTACCGGGCCATGCACCCCCGGCCCCAGGTGGCCACCCAGCCCGTGCTCTTCGCCACAGCCCTGAACTAATTCCAGGCAACAAAAAACCCGGAGAGGACCGCCATCCTCTCCGGGTCAGGAACCGCCACGATCGGCCAGCATGTAGCGCCAACCCATCGCAAACGGAGTATATCACGTGTACCTTGTCACCGCAATAGCTTTTACAATTCTCTCGATCTGGTCCCCCCTGGACGGTCGCCTCGCCTCCCAGGATGGTCAATGGCTGCTCCCTGTGGCCAACACCGTGCTGAGCAGTGACGAGCACCAGCACACCGCCCGGGGATCCATCAACGCCTGGGATCTCAACGCCCCCCAGGGCAATCCCGTCTATGCCATCGGCCCGGGCCGGGTCAGCTATGCCGGCTGCAACAATCAGGGCGGATACGGCTGTTGGGCGATGATCGACCACCCCAACGGGTGGCAGTCCAAATATGCCCACATGGAGACCACACCCCTGGTTTCCCTCGGCCAGCAGGTGGACGCGTCTACCCAACTCGGTACGGTCGGCTGGACAGGTCAAACCAGTTTTGGCCCCCATACGCATTTCGTGGTGATGGTCAACGGCTCTCACGGCATGTTGGACCGCATCTGGGACAAGGCCTCTCTTCCCGCCTGCAACCTATGCCCCGCCACCGGCACCCAAACCCCCAACGTCAACCATTCTCAGTCCTCAGTCCTCAGTCCCCAGTTCCTGGCTCTGGGCAGCGCCGGTCTGCTCCTGGTGATCGTCCTGGTCCTCTTCTTCTTGCCCCAGGTGGCCGCCACCCTGGGCCGCTGGACGCTCCAGGCCCTGGGCAAGGCCGCCCGGTCAGGCGCTCGCATCGCCTGGGCACACCGCCCCCGTCTCCAACTGGCCCCCGCCCTGGTCTGGGGCGCTGTGCCCGCCCTGGCCGTCCTGCTCATCGCCAACCCCGCCGCCCCCCTGGTCGCCCTGGCCCAGTCCTCCCTTCTCGGCCCTCAGTCCTCCGCCCTCAGTCCTTCCTTCTCCACCGCCCTCGCCCTCACCGTGGGCTTTGAGGGCGGACTGGCTGACCACCCCGCCGATCCAGGCGGACGCACCAACCACGGTATCACCCAGGGCACGTATGACGGTTGGCGCAGCAGCCAGGGGCAAGCAGCCCAGGCCGTGGACCTGATCACCGACGACGAGATCCAGGCCATCTACTATCATAACTACTGGCTGGCCAGCGGTGCGGACAAACTGCCGTCGGCGTTGGCCCTCACCCACTTTGATTGGGCGGTCAATGCCGGCGTGGGGGCAGCGGCTCGGACCCTGAGCGCCTGTCAGGACGCCCCCGCCCCCGTCACCTGCTACAACGACGCACGGGAGAGCTTTTACCGGGCCTCCAAAAACTTCCCCATCTTCGGCCAGGGCTGGTTGAATCGCCTGGCCATCATCCGTCAGGCCACAGAATAAGGAGACGCCATCCATGACCGTTCACGACCGCATCCTGCACCGTCTGCGCCAACTTTCGCCCAACAGCACAGACGGACCCACGATCTACGATTGGCGAGCCGCCCGCCGATCCGACCCGACCGCCTACCCCCGTGAAGAGACTGTGCGCCTGGTCTTTGGCAACTGGGCCGCCGCCGTGCGCGCCGCTGGCCTCACCCCCCGTACCACTCGGCGCAAGGGCGACCAGGACAAACACCTCACCCAGGCCGAGGTGGATGCTCTCCTGGCCGAAGAGTTCCCCGGCTGGACCCCCGGCCCAGACTCCGCCCACTATCTACGGGAGGCGCTCTTGGGCACCGGCGGGCTGACCGTCGCCCGTGTGATCGCCGAGCCGGTCTGGGACTGGCACCGCATGGAACAAAAATCCTGTACCCGCTACCTACTCAGGTAGCCCCATCCCGTAGCCGCCAACTACCCTCAGTCCTCAGTCCTAGTCAAAAGGAACCGTCCCATGAATGTTATACAATGGATCTCCACCAACACCATCGTTGTCCTCGCCCTGGGCGTGGTCTGGTTCGCCGTCCTCGCCGCCCTCTACGTCTTTCGCAACAAAATGGACATCAGCGACACCTTCTTCACCGCCCTGGCTGCCCTGGCTCTCTTCGGCGCCATCGTCACCTGGGGCACGGGGGTGATCGGTTGGGGCTACACCAAGGCCAAGGTCAACGTCAGCAACAACCCGATTGTGGCCGACGTCAGCGCCGCCATCCCTGGCCTCTCCCTGCCCGCCTACCAGCCCCAGCAGGCCGTTGCGGGCGCAACCCAGACTCAGGGCCAGATGGTCGCCCCCAGCGCCCTACAGCCCGCCCAGGCCGCCCCCGCCGCCCCCACCGCCCCGGTTGCCCAGGCCCCGGCCCCGGTCGCTATCCTGCGCCCGGACGCCTTCGCCCGCTGGTTCTCCTCCTGGCCCAGCGGCAGCCCCACGTCAACGGATCTCGCCACCCTCAACGGCAGCCTCACGGCCCACTCCATCCCCCAGGGCGTCTACTGCATCCTGCTCAACGGGGCGGATACGTGGACCCGTGCCGCCAACGAGCAGTGGGCCGCCGAATGCCACTACAACAGCGACAAGGCCGCCAAGAACATCGGCGGCACCTGGGGACGCCACTACAACGGCGATGGGGCTGCCAGCCTCACGGTCACCGGCGCGGGGGACTGGCCCCAACTGGCCTATGACTGGATCACCCCCGCCGAGCCGCAGGTCTCCTTCAGCGTGCCGACCCCGACGCCGGCCCCCATCGCCGTGGCCCCGGCCGTTGCGCCCGTGGCCCCCGCCCCTGTCGCCCCCGGCCCGGTCCTGGTGCCCGTCACGCCGACGCCCCAGCCCGTGACCATCACCGTGGACGCTGCGCCGCCCGCCGCCCAGCCCGCCACGGCCACCATCGGCCCCGGCGAGAGCCTGACTGTCTTGGCCCTGCGCTACTTCGGGGACCGGAAGAAGTGGCGCTATCTGTGCGATCTCAACCGACTGCCGGACTGCAACATCGTCCACGTGGGCCAGGTGATCAAGTTGAAGTAGAGCCGATCCCCCGCTGCCCTGCCCGTGGCTGTGGGCACGAATGCCCATGTGACGGCAGGGTGGCGGGGAAGAATGGGCGTGGATGAACTACGAGGCCCCCGTTGCTCTGCATGACTACGCCTATCTCGGCGCAGACTATCGGGAGCGGGAGCGCATCAAACGCAAGCGCAGCCGCTGGGTGCGTATGCTCAACGACATGCCGACCCTGGAACGCCAAGCCATCATCAAGGAACTGACGTCACTCTAGCCCATTGACACCGCCCCCAATCCCCTGTAAACTAATCACTCAGTCCTCATCCCTCATCACTCAGTCCTTATTTCTTGGAGACGCCGCCATGTCCCTGATCGCCGAACTCAACAGCATCAATGCCATCTTCGACCGCCTCAACATCGACGCCCACGTGCGCCCCCAGGACGTCACCGCCAGCGACACAGGAAACTTTGTGCGCTTCCGGGTCCAAACCAACGGCAAGTACGGCCCCATCACCCAACTGACCGACGAACTGGGCGACGCCCTCTCCGACGTACGCGGTACCCTGGTCGACGTGCAGTGGGTGCGCCCCCTGGCCCTACAAGTCCCCCACCCGGCCCCCGTCGCGCTGGCCTGGGATCTGGCCCCCCTGGACCAGCTCACCCCCGGCCAGTTCAGCCCAGGGCGCGACTACAGCAACGGCCATCCCCGCCCCGTGATCATGGACCTCTCCCACAGCAGCACCCCCCATCTTCTGGTCGGCACCACCACGGGCGGCGGCAAGTCCATGCTGTTGGCCGGCATGGTGCTCTCCCTCTGCCACGCTACCAGCCCCCAGGACGTGCAGATCTACCTCATCGACCCCAAACCCAGCCAGGACCCGGATCTGCGCATCCTGGCCGGTCTGCCCCAGGTGGCCGCCCTCATCCACGACCCCGCCGACGCCGTCGCCCTCCTCCAACGCATGGTGGAAGAGCTAACCCAGCGTGAGCAGCCCAACAGCAAGCCCGGTGGTCCCCGTCTGCTGTTGGTGATCGACGAACTCGCCGACCTGACGGACACCGCTGGCCCCGCTGTGGAAGCGGCCCTGACCCGGCTGCTGCAAAAGGGCCGAGGCTATGGGATGCACGTCTGGGCCGCCACCCAAAAGCCCCTGGCCGCGGTGATCGGGTCCAGGGTCAAGGGCAACTTCCCCGCCATCCTGGCCGGCCGGGTCGCCAACGCCGACGACTCTCGCACCCTGGCCAGCGGCCACGACATCCAGGCCCACAAGCTCCCCGGTAACGGTTCCTTCATCCTGATCGCCGCCGGGCAGACCACCCGCCTGCAGGCCCACTACCTGCCGGATAAGACGACCTGCTTGGAAGTGGAACGCATCGCCGAGTTATTTGAAGCCGCCGCCGCCAACCACTGCCTGCCCGCCGCCCAGAGCCAGGCCGCCGCCGCCAACGAGGAGATCGCCCGGCAGGCCCAGACAGTATTAGCCCATCACCCCCTGGCCGCCCTCCTCAAGCCGGACGGCAGCGAGGCATACGGCGCACAGACCAAGGTGATCAAGGTTCTCTTCGGTCCAACCGCCACCAACGGCGGCAGCTATCGCACCACGGCCCAAACCGTACTGGCCCACTTGGCCCAACAACGCAGTCAGCCCCCGGCTCACGCCGAGGGCTGACCACCCCACCCAAAGGAGAAAACGGATATGTTCAAGCAACTGTCGAGTTTGGCCTTCAACGCCGTGGGTGCCAGCCTGATCTTCTACGGCATCATCCTGATTTGGCTAAATGATACCTTCGGCGAGGCCGCCGTGATCGCCGGTCTCTCCACGCCCATCCTGCTGGTCCTGCTGATCTTCGTGGGCCGGCTGTGGATCAAGAATCGGGAGATCCGGGCCAAAGAGGCGGCCAAGGTGACCGAGACCCGGCCCCGGTACACGGACGAAGACGCCCGGCAAATTCAGCACGTGCGCTAAGTCTTCCCCGCCGCCCACACCCCCACGTCACACCCGCCCGGATCGACGTACAACCCGGTCGAGAACCCCACCGCCTGGGCAGGCGTCAGCATGATCACCGCCGGCGACGCCCCCGGCGCCACATGCACCACCAACGCCGGCACCCCCGCCGCCGCCACGTTGTCGTAGATCGTCACCGTCTGCGCCGCAGCCTGGGCATGGCTCGCCACCACCCCCGACAGCCACCCCGCCCCCGTATGCACCAGGGCCGGGGTGCTGGCTGCTATGTAGGTTCCTCGATATTCAGTCGCCACGCTTCACCCCTCACAACCCAATGCCCGACCAATCCACCAGCCCCCGCCGACTGCTCACCGGCCGGGCTGGCCGCAAGCGCGCCATCACCTCCCGCCACCGATTCCATGCCCGCCGCCCGTTCTCCCCGAGCTGGCTCAGCGCCAGGCTCCCCGGCGTCAGCACCGTGGTCTCGTCGCTCTCCGCCTCCCAATGACAGCGGAAGTCCACAAACGCCACCACCGCCTCCCAGTGGCCGGTCGGCACGGTGATCACGTCCGTGTCCGCCGTCGGCACATGGTGCTCCGCCAGATACTCGATCTCCGCGCTCTCCCCCGTGGCCACGGTCTCGGCGAAGACCAATGTCCCCAGCCCGTCCACTGCGTTCACCGCCACGGTATCCGCCAGACCTAGACGCAGAGCATAGGCCGCCCCGCCCCCTTGGAAGATTGCCTCCCCCTCCCCGCTCTGAAACAGGAATCGGGCCGGATCATCGGCCACAGGATAGCGCACCCCCACCACCCCCTGGAATCCCAACCCCCCCGGCAGCGCATAGGCCTGGGTGCCCGTGGTCAGGGTCAGGGTGTGGCGCTGATGGCGCGGATACTCCCCGCTATACGCCCGAATGCCGTCCCCGATGAATCGGTCCAACGTGGCGTCCGGCCAATCCGCCGTACTCGCCAACAGCGCCCGACAACTCGCCCGCAGATCCGCCAGTGTATTGCCCACCGCTACACCCCTTCATCATTCGTGAAATTCGTGAAATTCGTGGTTGCAGTTCGTGGTTGCTCTCACCAAAACTCCTGCCCCTTGTACCCCTCCGCCACCCGGCCCAGCACCTCCGGCCAGCGGGGAGCCAGCGGCCGCACGGCAGATCGAATATCATGCAGTCCCACGAAGCCATGCGCCCGGTCATCTTCCTGGATCACTTGCTCGACCTGTTCAAAGTCATGGGCAAAGGCCTCTTCACCTAAGAACCCGTAGATCCCCGCCATCACCGCCAGGGGATGCGCCGTCCGCGGTCAACACTTGCCCGTCCGTGGCCGCTTCGCTGTTGATCTCTCCGGCCTCGATGCCCGGCGTCGCCAGGTCGAGATCGTCAAAGTTTGTTTTGCTCATGGTTCACCCCCATTCGTGTCATTCGTGTCATTCGTGGTTGCAAATTCGTGGTTGCATCTATCGCCTCGATACGCCGGTCGCCCGTGCCATGCCTGCCAGCACGTCACGGATCAGAACGAACACGTCCACCGTGTCCTGGGTCGCCAGCCATGCCCGCAGATTGGTTTCGGGCATGGCGAGTAGCGCAGCCGTGGATGGATCATTCCGCATAGCGACCAGGACCGCCGCCGCATCCACAGAATACCCAAGATCGACCGGTGCGCCATCATGCTGCAACACCCCGCCCTCCACGGTATAGGCGCCCGAATTGAGCGTCAGATTCGCCACCAGCGCCGGGTCCATCAGGCGCTCATCTACCTCGATGTACGCCTGTCCTGGAGCGTCCTGGCTGTCCAGCCACGCCTGCGCCTCGGCTGATGTCTGTTGGCGGGCGATGCTGGCGAGGTTGCCTTCGAAGCCCTCTGTGGTGCGATACCAGATAATCATACGTAGTCTCCTAGTGTTATCTTCACTTCTCGCCACAACGATTTGCGTAGTCCGTAGGTGTCCGCATGGGCAAGATGAGCGAACCAGCTGCGCAGACTCTCCACTGCCCTGTACCCATTCATCCGCCCCCGCCCCACCATCCTTGCATGCACCCTCATCTTGCGCCGGCCGGCTACCACGTTGGGCCGCAGCCCTCGCCTGTGGTCTGCCCACACCCGATACCCCAGAAATGGCACGCCAGCCTTGGCTGTCACGATTCGGGTCTTTGGGTTGAGCACCAACCCCACGCCGTCCAGGAGTTTGCAAATTTCGCTCAGCCACTCGTTCAGTTCCGCCTTACTGTTGCTGATTAGCAGAAAGTCATCCATGTAGCGAATGTATCGTCGGCATTTTAGCGTGTGCTTGACGTGCTGATCCAGGCAGTTCCCGACGATGTTGGCGAACCATTGGCTGGTCAGATTGCCAATCGGCACGCCTCGGGGACCAAAGCCCGGCGGTCCGGGGAAATCAGTCTCGTACCCGACCAGGATCCGCTTGAACAATTCCAACACGGCGCCGTCTGCAATTCTCCATTCCAGTTCTCGCATAATCAGGCCATGGGGGATGGAATCAAAATACTTGCTCAAATCACCCTTGAGTACATATGTGCTACCCTCACGCCGCAGAAAGGTCGTCAGTCTATCCACCGCTGCATGGCTGCCCTTGTCTGTGCGACAGGCATAGCTATCGTGGATGAACGTTTCCTCGAAGAGGGGCGTCACCACGGCGCAAAGTGCCTGATGCGCAACCCGATCCCGAAACGGCGCTACGTTGATAATGCGTCGCTTGGGTCTTTCCACGATGCGCTGTCGGTACTCGCCGGGTCGCCATGTTTTTTCCTTGAGTTCTGCCTGTAACTCCAGCAGATTCTCGCCAAGATGGGCGGAAAACTCCATCACATCCGGGCGAGTGCGTTTTCCTCGCCTGGCCCGTCGCCACGCTTCGTACAGTGTTGCAAAATCATAGACTTGGGCATGTAAACCGTTGTATGTCTTCGGCATAATTGTTGTACCGGCTTCAGGGTTCGGCGAGCTACTGTCTGTCACCGGCAGGTTTTGTATTTGGCCCGACTGTTGCGCCGGGCACAGGACTCAGATGTGGTGTGTGTGAACTCGGACCGGCGACCGTGATCGACCGATGACAGGAAACACACAATTGGCAGAGCGGAACCCGATGTTCGTGTTCGAGTTCCCCGGCGAGTTGTTGGCGTTCGCCGCACGGACCCCGGCGTTCACACCGTTGTTCCAGTTGCCACCAACGTTCAACAAGGCCGGCAGGCCGTTTTCATCCTTGCCCTATCGCATCTGCTTGAGCCAGCCGCCCAATTGAGCGCCCACCTCGCCGACAAGGCGAGAGACGTGTTCAAATTGGGCAATGCTGGTCATGCGCAGTGTGACCGAAAGTTTTAGGAGCAAGCGCAGACCGTCAAGCTCTGCGCTTGCTTTCTCCAGGTACGGCAGCTTGCGCGCCTTTGGCGCACCATAGGCTGTCGTGGTTGAGCGTAATACATTCA
>Ga0100403_1001713_pt1 | contig 19067 bp, 19 predicted proteins | sample CryGeymet201501t_FD_83663 | JGI IMG/M metagenome (GOLD analysis project Ga0100403, IMG submission 83663) | Groundwater microbial communities from Crystal Geyser aquifers in Utah, USA - Crystal Geyser metaG 2015-01t | ecosystem: Environmental > Aquatic > Deep subsurface > Groundwater | place...
CCTCGCACTAAAAAGTCTATTCAGTGGGTGTCTGGAGCTCTGATCGGAGTGGTTTTTGTCCAAATCATCTTAGGTGGTCTTGTGGCCTCTCACTACGCCTCTCTGATCTGTACTGATTTTCCAACCTGTCATGGAGAACTCTTTCCAACCTTTAGTGGCATCATTGGTCTTCAGGTGATTCACAGAACCTTTGCGTATTTTGTGGTCGGCTTCGGCTTGTTTGTATTTTTCTGGATCAGAGGCAAGACGGAAGATGCGAGCTTGCGAAAGGCTTCTAGGGCTTTTGCATTCGTCGTTTTTTTACAGTTTTGTGTGGGCGTATCCAACGTTTTACTAAAGGTGCCACCAATTATTGGTGTCACTCACTTGGCTTTGGCCACGGCGCTCTTAGGCTTGGCGACTTTTTGTTTTTGGCGATCACGAATTTTGTCCGACCGATCTTCCTAAGAGATCCTCGGGTTGGCTTGACCTCCTTATGCCTACTCAAAAAAAATAATCTTCTTTTATCTTTCTCCTTTTGAGCTTCCTCCCTCAAGCGTGACGCGCTTTTAAGGCCGTTAGGCCTTAAAATGAGGGTGAAGGCATGGAGCCTGAGAGCTCAAAAGGAGAAAGATAAAAGAAGACTATTTTTTTGAAATGGTATCACTTGAGAATTCGGTTGATGAGCTTTTGAGCGAGACTCTCTTTCGGTATTTCCTTTTCCACATCGGAAATTTTTGCGGAAAGGTAGTCGAGAATTTTATCTGTCTCGCAAGACTGAGTCACTTCAGGGTCGCCATCTTGATAAGTGCTGAAGCCCAAGCCTTTTTGTCTCAAGGTGTACTGGGCAGAAACATCGGCTCGGATCAATTCAAACTCGTCTGGTTTTTTTGTCGGACGGAGTCCAATTGAAAACTCCATATTAGGTTTGAGCTCCTTGCGGCCGGGCTGGTTCAAAGCTTCCTTGGTGATCTTATCTCCAAGAACGTCCATGTACTTTTTCGAAAGCGAGCGGAATCTTTTGCTGTCCTTGAGAGCCAACACCTTTTTGACGCAGGAGTTAGATTCCGACAGCCTCTTCAGTGAGGCCGCATCGCTTAAGTGTTGGGTGACAACTTTTCCTTTTTCAGAAACCTCAATATAGATTTGAGCTCCAAAGGGAAGGGAGAGATGCTCTGTCGGTTTGGGTTCAACGCTTTTGAGCGTCAGTTCTTTTTTTACACTTGCAAACACAACCACGGGCGAGGCGATGAAAAGAGCAATGAGAGCTTTGGAAGTGAAGGTCCTCTTTGTCATGTGTTCTCCAAAATTAATTTTAGTCTTATCAAAAGCAATCTGGGTGCCAAGTCAGGGAGCCGCCTTTTCTATCTGAAGGGACTTTGAAGGGAGTCCCATATTTAAGATGGCTAGTGATGTGACGAAGGATTGTTATTTTTTCCTATTTTAGATGAGATCCACTCAAGTCTCAGAGTCCGGTTGGTTGTTTGGATGAGCCTTCGCGACGGCAGGATCATTTTCATGTTGCTGAAGGATTTTTGAAATCTCAGAATAGGCCTCTGGATCCACTCCAAATCTCCTGCTGGAGAAGGCTTGTGCGATCAAGAAACAGTCGGCGGCCGTCCAGGCGTCGCCAACACAATGGGTCCCAGCCGTGCTCTTTAGAAGCTCATTGACCGCTGTCAGACCTTGGCTCACCCAGTGGGTCATCCAGGTTTTCTGGCCCTCCTTATCGATACCGAGCGTTTCTAAGTGCTGAAGCACTTTTAGATTTTGAAGAGGCTGAATGCCGCTATTGAAGAACTCGCAGATTTGAATCACACGGGCTTCTTTTTTAGCATCCTTTGGAAAGAGTAAAGGGGAGGGTTGAAGGTGATCCAGGTATTTAATAATGGCCATGCTTTCCGAGAGCACAAAATCTCCATGAACGAGAGAGGGGACATGTTTCATCGGGTTTACGGCTGAGTATTCAGAGGTTCTTTGTGCGCCCCCATCCTTGAGGAGGTGCACCGGGCGATACTCCACCTCCATTCCCTTTAGGGCGAGAGCGATCCTGACTCGATAGGAGGCCGAGCTTCTGAAGTAACTGTAGAGAATCACTTTGTTTTTGTCTGACATGGGCCTCCTTCGGGGTGTCGCAGCGAGCCGTGATCCCTTCTCTATTTTCTGAGAAAACGATCCATCATGAAATTAGCTACAATAAAAAATGACAGTCGTGATGGCGAGCTTATCGTTGTTTCCAAAGACAATCAAAGAGCAGTCCGGGCTTCTCACGTTGCAAAATGTCTTCGTGAGGCGCTTGAGACCTGGTCGGCCTCGAAGCCTAAGCTTGAGGCCCTCTATGCAAAGCTCAATGAAGGGTCCGTTGAGGGTGAGTTTGAGGTCAGCTCCGTCAAGCTTCATTCTCCTCTTCCGCGGAGCTTTCAGTGGGCGGATGGGTCTGCGTTCATTCACCACATCAAGCTGGTTCGTATGGCTCGAGGAGCCGCGCTTCCTGAGACTTTAGAGACGGTTCCACTCATGTATCAAGGTGGAGGAGACTCCTTCCTCGCGCCGACGGAAGACATTCCTCAAGTGGATTTTAGTCATGGGACTGATTTTGAAGGCGAAGTGGGAGTCATTCTCGATGATATTCCTATGGGTATTTCTCCGGAAGAAGCCTTGGATAAGATCTTGCTTTTTGTGATCATCAACGATGTTTCTTTGCGTGGACTTGTTCCAGAAGAGTTGGCACAAGGCTTTGGCTTCTTCCAAAGTAAGCCGTCTTCTGCCTTTGCACCATTCGCAATCACCGCGGATGAAATCAATGGCTCCTACCAAGATGGACGAGTTCATCTTCCCCTGCAGGTGACTTACAATGGAGAATTTTTTGGAAAGGCCAATGCGGGAGCGATGCACTTTCACTTTGGTCAATTGATTGCCCACGCAGCTCGGACTCGTCCTTTGGGGGCAGGGACGATCATCGGAAGTGGTACGGTTTCCAATGAAAACCCTGAGATGGGAAGCAGCTGTTTGGCTGAAAAAAGAATGCTTGAGAAAATCAATGAAGGAACTATCAAAACTCCCTTTATGAAGGTGGGCGACACCATCAAAATGGAAATGATTGACTCTCAAGGTAGAAATCTTTTTGGGACGATTGAGCAGAAAGTGGTCTCCTATAAAAGGTAAGGCGAAGGTTTTAGTCTTGGCCTCAGGTGGTGGAACCACCTTTGAAGCCCTGGTGAAAGAGGCTCAGGCAAACAATTACTCCTACGAAGTGGTCGGGCTGGTCACAAACTCTAAAAAAAGTGGATGCCAAGAGCGAGCTGAGAGGTTGGATGTGCCTGCCTTTTTTGTTCAATACTCACCAAAATATCCAGAAGAGTTTTTTGAAGATGTCACAGAGCTTTGCGAAGAGCTTGAAGTGGAAGTGATTGCTCTAGCTGGCTTTTTACTTCTCTTAAGAGAGCCACTTTTAACGAAATATTCGGGAAAAATTTTAAACACACATCCTTCTTTACTTCCAAAGTTTGGAGGAAAAGGTCTTTATGGAGATCGTGTTCATCAAGCGGTGTTGGATGCTGGAGAGTCTGAGTCCGGTGTGACCATTCACGAAGTCAATGAACGTTATGATGAAGGTCAAATTCTTGGAGTGAAGAAAGTCAAAGTCCTTAAGGGAGACAGCGTTGAAACGCTCTCTGAAAGAGTTCGATCTGAGGAGAGAAGCTTCTATCCTTTGGTTTTGAACCAGTTCGTGACATCTCTAGGATTTGGTTGATAGTTTTAAAGAGTTTTCAGTAGGGGAGGGGACCATCTATATGAAATTCCATCGAATGATTTTATTCGTATCCGTCGGCGCACTTTTTTTAGGTGCCGGTTGTACCAACAAAGAAAGTTCAAAAGAAGCCTCAAATCAGATTCTCATTGGCCAGTTTGGCTCTCTTACCGGAGCTGAGGCCACATTCGGTCAGAGCACGGATAAGGGAATTCGATTGGCGATAGATGCGGTGAATGCCAGTGGCGGAATTAAAGGAAAGAAAATCAAACTCATTACGGAAGACAATCAAGGTAAGCCGGATGAAGCTGCCGCAGTCGTTAAGAAGCTCATCACTCAAGATCAGGTCGTGGCGCTTCTTGGTGAAGTGGCGAGCAATCGCTCCCTTGCTGCAGCTCCTATCGCTCAACAGTTTAAAATCCCAATGATCTCTCCAAGCTCGACCAACCCGAAAGTGACAGAAATTGGAAATTACATTTTTAGGGTTTGTTTTATTGATCCCTTTCAAGGTCCTGTTATGGCGAAATTTGCTTTTGAAGACTTGAAAGCAAAAAAAGTGGCGATCTTAAAGGATTTAAAATCAGATTACAGTTTGGGACTCACCGAGTTCTTCGAGAAAAAATATAAAGAACTGGGTGGGGCCATCACATCCACTCAAAATTTTCAAACAGGGGACACGGACTTTAAAGCTCAGTTGACGGCCATTCGCAGTGAAAAACCAGACGCGATATTCATTCCGGCTTATTACACTGAGGTCGGTTTGATTGCGAGACAAGTTCGTCAGCTAGGGATCACAGCCGTCCTCATCGGGGGTGACGGTTGGGACAGCCCGAAGCTTTTTGAAATTGGTGGGGAAGCTGTTGAGGGAGCTTACTACTCCAATCATTACAGTACAGAAAGCCCAAATCCCGCGACTCAAGAGTTTATTAAGGCCTACAAGGAAAAGTTCAATGAGACTCCGGATGGGATGGCGGCCTCGGGTTATGATGCTGCTGGAGTTTTGATTGAAGCACTTAAGAGAGTGGAAGAGATCACTCCTGAAAATATTCGAAAGGCGCTTGCTGAAACCAAGCAGTATCCTGGAGCCACAGGGACCATCACGATTGATGAGAACAGAAATGCGGACAAAGAAGCCTTTATTGTTCAGGTCAAGGACAAGGGCTTGAAATTTGTTAGGACCTTGGCGCTTTAACAGACTCCGAGGAGTGAGCCTTTGGAAGATTTCTTTCAACATGTTTTAAACGGCCTGAACCTGGGAGCTATCTACGCGTTGATTGCTCTTGGCTACACCATGGTTTACGGAGTGCTTCAGTTTATCAACTTTGCTCATGCTGAAGTCTATATGCTGGGAGCTTTTTCCATCTATTATGCGAACAAATGGCTTCACTTGAGTGATCATCCAGGTTGGATGGCGTTTGGAATTTCAATTGCCATTGCCATCGTCGTTTGTTCAGCTGTCGGTCTCTTGATTGAAAGGCTGGCCTATCGTCCCCTTCGTGGATCTCCGAGGCTAAACATTTTGATCACAGCCATTGGTGTGAGTCTTTTCTTGCAGTTTTCGGGACAGGCTGTTTTTGGTGCGGATCCAAAGTTGTTTCCTCAGGTTCTAATGGATTCAGAGATTGTTCGATTTGGGCAAATTCAAATTCGTTCTTTTGATCTCACCATTCTTGGCGTCTCCATGGCCGCGATGGCCTTGCTTCATTTTTTGATTCATCACACGAAGATGGGGCGAGCCATTCAGGCGGTCAGGCATTCTCAAACATCGGCCTCGTTGATGGGAATCAATGTGAACTTTATGATCTCCTTGGTTTTCGTTTTGGGATCTTCTTTGGCGGGAGTGGGTGCTGTGTTGGTCGGATTGAAGTATCCGAAGATTGATCCTTTAATGGGAATGCTGATTGGTCTGAAAGCCTTTGTTGCTGCGGTTGTCGGAGGGATTGGAAGTCTTCCGGGTGCTGTGGTGGGCGGCCTTCTGATGGGGCTTTCGGAAGAGATGGTTGTGGCTTATTTGAGCAGCACTTATCGAGACGCCTTGGCGTTTGGATTGTTGATTTTAATTTTGGTTCTTAGGCCCTCCGGATTGTTCGGCAAAAGCCAGGTGGAGAAGGTTTGATGAAGGTGCTCAAGTCGGCCACTTTTCAGCTCTTTGTCTTCTCCATTCTCCTTGCGACGCTTTCACAGAATGTGCTCAACCCCTATCAGCAGCTGATTTTAAGCTATGTGGCGATCAATGTGATTTTGGCCACCAGCTTAAATCTTGTAAACGGATTTTGCGGTCAATTCTCCCTCGGGCACGCCGGCTTTATGGCTGTCGGAGCCTACGTTTCTGGAGTGTTAAGCCTTCATGTTCAAATTTTTCAAGGCCCGATCCATTTCCTGAACTTTCCATTTTATGCCTTGGTTGGAGGTTTGGCTGCGGCGGTGGCGGGATGGTTTGTGGGGATGCCTTCCCTTAAGCTGAGGGGAGATTATCTCGCTATTGTCACACTTGGCTTTGGCGAGATCATTCGAGTGATTGTTCTTAATTTAGATTCTGTGGGTGGGGCGAGAGGGCTTTATGGAATTCCCGGACCGAAGGGAATTTCTTTAAAAGATTTTGGGATCCCTTTTGAGCTTTCCTCTTTCTTTGTTGGATCCACTTTGGCCTTCTTTTTTGCAGGTGGGACTTGTGTGGTCTTGTGGAGGCTCACTCGAAGTTCTTTTGGCCGAGCCTTTTTGAGTGTGAAAGAAGATGAAGTTGCGTCGGAGTGCATGGGTGTGAACACCACTCAAACAAAGGTCTTTGCTTTTGTGATCTCTAGTTTTTTTGCCGGAGTTGGTGGATCACTTTTTGCTCACACAACGAATTATTTAAATCCAGCAAGTTTTCAGTTTATGAAGAGTGTGGATGTTGTCATCATGGTGGTGCTCGGAGGAATGGGAAGCTTAACTGGCTCGGTTCTCGCAGCCATCTTCGTTACCGTCCTGCCAGAGGCCCTGCGTCCGCTTCAGCAATATACAGGGGTTGATTTGCGGATGGTGATTTACTCTTTGAGCTTGATCTTATTGATGATCTTGAGACCCCAGGGAATTCTTGGAACGAAAGAGTGGAGTGACTTTTCTCCTTTTCGTAAGTGGGTGGGTAAAAGATGAATCCATCTCCACTTCTTCGATTTAAAGAAACGAGCATTCAGTTTGGTGGACTTAAAGTTCTCTCTGATCTGAATTTTGAGCTTCAGAATGGCGAGCTGGTCGGATTGATTGGCCCCAATGGAGCTGGGAAGACAACGGTCTTTAATATTATTTCTGGAATTTATCAGCCGACCAAGGGGGATGTTTTTTTTGAGCAAGAAAGTCTGCTTCAAAAAAAGCCCTACGAGATTTCAAGAGATGGGATTGTGCGCACCTTTCAAAATATTCGACTTTTTTCGACTTTGAGTGTGGTTCAGAACATTGGGATCGCCATGCATAAGGCGGGGCCCTATAGTTTTTGGTCCTCGATTTTTAAAACCAAAAAGTTTGTTCAGTTTGAATCTGATTTTATTTTGAGAGCGAAGGAACTTTTAGAGATTTTTGGACTCTCACACCTTGCTGAGGAAGAAGCGGGAAGTTTGCCTTACGGAATTCAGCGCCGAATTGAAATCATTCGAGCTTTGGCAGCCAGCCCTCGTCTCCTTCTTTTGGATGAGCCTGCAGCTGGGCTTAATCATGCAGAAACTGATGAATTGATGAAGTTGATTCGAAAGATAAGAGATCAGTTTCGTCTCTCTGTTTTGCTGATAGAGCACGACATGAAGCTGGTGATGGGGATTTGCGAGCGAATCTTTGTTTTAGACCACGGAGAGATCATAGCGTCCGGTCGGCCCGAGGAGATTCGAAAGAATCCTAAAGTCATAGAAGCCTATCTTGGAAGTGAGGTTTTAGATGGCGAATAAAATTTTGTCGATTGAAGACCTAAAGGTGAACTATGGCCCGATTGAAGCGGTCCGAGGGATTTCCTTTGATGTGTTTGAGGGAGAAGTGGTCTCTCTGATTGGTGCAAACGGAGCCGGTAAGTCCTCCACATTGAGAGCCATTTCTGGACTGGTGCCGTCGTCAGGAAGGGTTCGCTTTCTGGGTCGAGATTTGACGGGCATGGCTCCACATAAAATTGTTCAAGAGGGATTGATTCAAACGCCCGAGGGACGAGGCATTTTTTTGAACTTAACAGTGACAGAAAACCTGGAGCTGGGGGCCTATCTCAGAAAAGACTTAAGCCAGGTGAAGCTAGAGATGAAGCAATGCTTTGATCTCTTTCCTCGGTTGTTTGAAAGGCGCCATCAATCTGCAGGCACTCTTTCCGGAGGCGAGCAGCAAATGCTCGCCATCTCAAGGTCGCTTCTTTCTAAACCAAGGCTTTTGATGTTGGATGAGCCCTCCTTGGGGTTGGCGCCTAAGATTGTAAAACAGATTTTTGAGATCATTCGAAAGCTCAATCAAGAAGAGGGTCTGGCCATTTTGCTCGTGGAGCAAAATGCGGCTATGGCCTTAAGGTCGTCGAGCCGAGCCTATGTTTTGGAGACCGGTCAAATCACCCTTTCCGGACCGGGAGCGGAACTCTTAAAAAGCGACCGCGTCCGCGAAGCCTACCTGGGCGGCTAGCCCCCAAAAAGGTGCCTACTACTTTTATGCGACTCGAAGAGTCGCATAAAAGTAGTAGGCACCTTATCTATTTTAAATAGGAAAGTTTGACTTAAAATAAGGCATTGGTGCCCCATTTTGGCTTGGGCTTGAAAAAGTTTCTGAACTTTCTCGGTGTACTGGGCCTCCTTTCCTCTCAATTGGACCAATTTTTGGAAAGGCTTCATTGCGACGATTGAAAGGAGTCACAGCATGAAAGCACTAAAAATTTATTCCATCTTAGCCTCTCTCACATTGGTCGGATCCTTGGCCACGGCAAGCACAGTTTCTGAAGATCCGATGATTTCTGAGCAAGAGGCCTTGGAGCTCACTGAATCCGAGGGCAGTGATGCCCTTCGAGCCTACGAGGAAAAGTATGGCGCACTCACTGAAGAGCAAAAGGACCAATTCCTGGCCGAACAAGAGCAGTACGAACGGTCTTTAGAGGAGGATTTCTTAAGCGGAATCGAAGCGCAATTTCCCACCTCTAATGTGGATTTGATCTCATCTAATAAGAGCGGAAAGATTCGGCTCAAACTGAAAGTCTCGGTCTCCAAGCAGCGAATGACTGTTTATTTGGACGGCAAACCGGTGAGCGGGCTTTCAAACATCAAGATTTCCACAGGTAAAAAGGGTCACAGTACAAAACGTGGTACATATAGCCTGAGAGGAAAAGAAGTGGTCAAAAAGCGAATCAATCGAACCTTTACCAAGCGATTGGGACGAAAGGTCTATTTGGAAGATGCCGTTCATATCTATGGAGGTGTTTTCTTCCATAAGGCTTCCACGGCCGCTCAAAAGAACACTTTAGGAAAGGCCGCAACCCACGGCTGCGTTCGGGTGGACCGAAATGTGAGCGGGAAGTTTTTTTCCATCGTGAAAAAATATAGAGATCAGGCCGAGGCCAATATCCACTAAGAATTTAAAAATTCCTTAGGTGAAGTCTTTTGACTCCATCTGAGGGAGAGAAAACTCACAAAAAGTGCGATTCCTAGCATTCCAACAAAGAGCAAGGCTGGGGTTTTATAGCCCCAGTAGAACTCCGTTTGGAAAACGCGGTCGGCAATCCCAGCGGACAGAAGAGCACTCCCTCCCAAACCAAAAAAGAGGCAGAGTCCAGCAAGCGTGAACTGCTCTGTCAGGGTCTTCTTCATTAAAAACTTTGAGTCGGCACCTAAAATTTTAATCAAATTTAAATCTTTGCGACTTTGCAGAAAGTGAAACCGTGAAGTGCTCAGCAGAATAAAAAGTCCCGTAATCAAAACAAGAGTGGCCGTCATGAGCAGGGCCTGGCTCATCTGACCTGTGATCTCTTGCACCTTCATGATGACCTGATCGAGATCTACATAGGAAACGTTTGGAAAATCCCTATCCAAAAGCGAAAGCACATTCTTTGTCTCTTCCGGCTCTCCCCTTGAGACCCCTGCAAGCCAGGTTTTTGGCGCGGACTCAAGAACTCCTGGCTGAATAATAACAAAGAAATTGGGTCTAAAAGTGGTCCAAGCCACGCGTCTCAGATTTTTGACCCGACCAACAATTCGAAGGCCTTGGACATCCATCTCCACAGTGTCTCCAACGCCCAAATTCACCCGGCGGGCGTAATCCGACTCGACGGAAAGCTCAGCGAGGCGATCAGGCGAGGAGTGGGGGCTGAGCGGGGAACCTTCGATGAGCTTCTCTCCTGTTTGAAGGTCACTGCGGTAGGAAAGATTGAGACCACGATTTCTAAACCGAGCCTCTTCCTCTTGCTCTCGAGTCTCAAATCTGGATTCGTCTGAGCTGACCTCATAGGACTGACCATTGATGGAAAGCATCTTCGCGCGAATCATTGGTGATGGGCTTAAAAGCTTAAGGCCCTCTGTTGTGACTTTCTTTTCTAAGTCTTCAATTTGCTCTTCTTGAATATCAAAAAGAAAGTAATCAGGAACTTCCTCTTGGTTTGAAACATTCAATTGAGCTTGAAGTGAGTTTTCGATTTGGTTGACCGCATCGACAAGAAGAATGCTGATGGAGGTGACGGAAATCAAAATCAATTGAGTCACCCGTTTGCCATTCATTTCCGAAAGAGCCACTTTGGCCCAAGACTTCAGTGGGAGTCTTGAGATGAATTTTAGAATGAGGGAGCCCAGTCCACCCACCAGCACAAAAACCACTAAAATCCCAATGGTGAAGAAGAATGAGATCTTTAGCGAGCGAGAGAGGAAGGTTCCCACCAGGAAAACAAAGAGCAAACTGACTCCGAACAAAATGGGGAGACTTTTCGAGCGCAAAACTTGAAATTGTTCAAAGTCAAGAAGGGCTCTCATTGGGGCTTTAAATAGGGCGATGAAGTGGGGAAGAGACATCAAGAGCGAACTGGAGAAGGCCAGAAAGAAAACGACGGAGAGCAGGGAGGGAGAAAGTGTGAATTGAGCGTCGATGGAAAACTGATTGAGGAGAAGTTGAGAGATCAGCGCGAAAAGGGGAGCGGAAACGATCAAACTCAAAAAACTTGCCACAAAAGAGAGAGCAAAAATTTGCAATAAAAGCAAAAAGACAGATAGCCTTCGAGTCAGTCCAAGACTTTGAAAAATCGAGAAGATACGAAGCTGTTTATTCAAGGATTCAAAAAAGACAAATCCCGCACCGAGAGAGGCTAAAAGAAAGCCCGCTAAGGCAATCAGTCCTAAGTAATCGCTGAGGTATCTGAGGGCTCGAACTGAGCTTTGGGCGGCTTCGGCCGCAGTGCTCACTCTGATGGAGGTGTCTGCGATGCCCGTTTCGAGCTTTATTTTTAATGCTAAGAGATCCTCTGGGTTTGGTTGTTTGACATAAATGGTTTCACTGATCGTGGAACCAAATTCAACGAGCCCAGTTTTGCTCAGGTCTTCTTTTAGAATATAAGCTTTGGGAGCAAGGGCGGAGAAACGAAAACCTTGAGTGGAGTCCTCAGTGACCTGGCTCTTGACCAAAAAGTTTTGGGTTCCCACTTTGACCAGGTCTCCCTCCTTCACCTTCAACTGATCAAAAAGTTGCTGATCTCCGTAAAGAACAGGTTTGGAGTCCGTTGAAGCGAACTCTAACTTTTGATCTTTAGAGTCTCGAAGCTTGCCGTAAAAGGGGTAGCTTCTTTCTACAGCCTTGATGTAAGTGAGTTTGGAGCCATTTTTCGAAGAGGCCATGGTGAATAAAGAATAAGCGGATTGATGATGGTTGGGCTTGATCAGCTCAAGAATCTGTTCCTTTTCAGAGTCCGAAAACATTCTTCGTGCAGATAAACTCAAATCGGCGCTGAGAATCTCTTGAGCTTTGGCAGCCATGGTGGATTCGACAGCACTTCTGGATGAAAAGACCAATGAGAGACCCACCAGACCAATACTCAAAGCCAAAATGACTGTGAAGGACTCTTTAAACTCGCTCCAAAGAGATTTTAGGATCAGTTTGAAGAGCACAGTTGTCCCCGACTCAAAGTGAGTTTTCGATCACAGAACTCAGCCAACTGAGGGTCATGAGTGACCAGCAAAGTGGTGGTCTTGGTTTTTCTGACCAGATCAAAAAAGAGATCCATAACTGTGGATGAGGTTCCTTGATCCAGGTTTCCGGAGGGTTCGTCAGCCAAAAGAATTTTAGGGCGGTGGATCAGTGAGCGGGCAAAAGCCACGCGCTGGCACTCACCTCCACTGAGTTGAGAGGGCTTATGGCTCATACGGTCACCGAGCCGAACGCTCTGAAGAAGCTCCTCGGCGCGCTGATGAATCTCGGACTCTTTCAAAGAACTGTTAATGACCAAAGGGAGAGTCACGTTTTCTAGAGCGGTCAAATAGGGAACCAAATGAAACTGTTGGAAGATGATTCCAATGTTTTCACCGCGGTAGAGAGTCCTTCGATTCTCATCCCAGTTGGTGGCGTCGTTCCCATCAAAAGAGAGGTTTCCAGAGTCTGGGGAGTCGAGTAGGGCAAGTAAGGAGAGCAAAGTGGACTTTCCACTCCCAGAGGGGCCAAGAATGGCGACAACCTCTGACTCTTTCACCTCAAAGTTCATTTGGTTCAGAACATGAATGGTGTTGTCCCCTTGCTGAAAGGACTTTACTAAATTTGTCGCTTTGATCAATGAAGCTGCTCCTGTAAGAATTTGAAGACGGTTTCGGCCAGAACCTCATGTCCTTTTTCGTTGGGATGGATGCCGTCGCTTTGATTAAGTTCTTTTTGACCACCCACATTTTCAAGCAAGAAAGGGAGAAGTGGAACCTCTTTTTCTTTGGAGAGGTCTAAGAAGACTTGGGCAAATTCAGTGGTGTACTTCTTCCCCATGTTCGGAGGCATGTACATGCCAAAAAGAAACACTTTCGTGCCCTGATCTTTTGCTGCTTGAATGGCCTCACCGAGATTCTTCTTCATCTCCTTTGTTGAGAGTCCCCTGAGACCATCATTGGCCCCCAAGGCCAAGGCCAAGTAATCGGGCTTTGATTTTAAGGCCCATTGAACCCGGGATGGTGCGCTGGCAGAGGTGGATCCAGAGACCCCGGAGTTGATGATTTTTAGAGAGATGTCTTTTGAGGCGAGTTTTTCCTCCACTAAATAGGGAAAGGCTTTCTCTTTTGGAACTCCATAGCCCTCTGTGAGGGAATCTCCGACGATCACCAAAGTTTTCGTCTGACTTTTTCCCACCTCAGAGGAAGGGGCGGCAGATTCTGACTCCTGGCTTCGAGAGGACTTTGATTGGTCTTTGTTTGTGCAGCCAACCGAAAGGGCAAATAAGACCAAAATGGATAAGCTGACGCCGAGGGCTCGCCAGAGGGTTTGGAGGGGGCTGGTGTTTGTCTTCAAAGAGCTCTCCTTCAGTGAAATCAATTCAGGTTTTATAGCAGATCTTGGGCAATTTCTGGACCTTATTTCCAATCCTGTGTTAGTTTCGCCACCTCTTATGAAAACAATAGTTAAAAAATTTGGTGGAACCTCCGTTGGCAGCGTTCAGCGAATTGAAGCCGTGGCTCAGCGGCTAAAGAAAGATGTGGAGTCCGGTCAGTCTCCAGTGGTTGTGGTTTCGGCAATGTCCGGAGAAACCAATCGTTTGGTTCAACTTGCCAATGAGATCAACTCCAAGTCGAGAGGCTCCTCTTACGATATGCTTTTGGCTTCGGGAGAGCAGGTTTCGATTGCTCTTCTTTCGATGGCTCTAGAAAAGCAGGGTCTCAAAGCGATCCCTCTGCTTGCCTACCAGTTAGGAATTGAAACGGACTCGATCTTTTCAAAGGCAAAGATTCAAAGTGTGGATGCGGAGAAGCTGAAGAAGTATGTGTCCGAGGGCGTGATCCCGGTTGTGGCCGGGTTTCAAGGTGTCTATGGAGATCAGATCACCACTTTGGGTCGAGGGGGTTCAGACACGACGGCAGTGGCTTTGGCTGCAGCCCTTGGCGAGTCGGAGTGCGAGATTTACACCGACGTTCCAGCGGTTTTCTCTGCGGATCCTAGGTTGGTTCCTAAAGCGAGAGAGCTCACTAAAATTGGAAGTTCAGAGATGATGGAGATGGCCGCCCTTGGCTCCAAGGTTCTTCATTTTCGTTGTGTGGAATTGGCTGCGAAGTTTGGTGTTAAGATCCATTTGCGATCAACATTTGAAGAGCGGGAAGGCACTTGGATTGTTCCCGATGAAGGAGATGATATGGAAGCCCCGGTTGTTTCTTCGATCACCAATGAAGCGATGACTTCTGTGATCAAGGTTTTCCCTACCCCAGTAGGGCCTGGATTTATGGCAACGCTTTTTGGCCGTTTGGCTGAAAAAGGAGTGGTGATTGATATTATCACTCAGAGCTTCAATGAAGAGGGGCAGCGTTTGGCCTTTTCCGTCCATGGGGATGACGTCAATGAAGCCGAGGAGATCTTAAGATCAGTTTTGCCTTCTTCAGAGGTTGAAATATCTGTGATCAACAACATGGCCAAACTGTCTGCTGTCGGAGTGGGGATGAGAACACATTCTGGAGTGGCTGGTCGTTTTTTTGAAGTTCTCAACCAAATCAATGCTCAACTCTATCTAGTGACCACTTCGGACATCAAAATCAGCGCAGTGATCGAGCAAAGCCATCTTCAAGAAGCGGCTCAGGCTCTCCATAAAGAGTTTGGTCTGGATCAGTGAGCTCAAGACCACCTCGGTTTTTTTATGAAAAAGGGTCTCTCTGCCTGCGCACAGGTGGCAAGGAGCTCGATCTTTTCTCCTTTGCAAAAGATCAAAAGAGACCTTTTTATCTTTATGATTTAGAAGAGTTTAGAGTTCGCGCTCAGTTTTATAAGTCCTGCTTTAGAGCACAAGATCGAGTTCATTATGCGATGAAGGCCAACTCTCATCCCGAATTTTTGAAAGTGGCCAAAGAGCAAGGACTGGGAGTGGACCTGGTTTCCGGTGGTGAGCTAAAAAAAGCCTTGGAAGCTGGTTTTGCGCCCAACGAGCTGATCTTTAGTGGTGTTGGGAAGTCTGAGGAAGATTTAGAGGTGGCCCTTCAGGACCCCATTTCCCAGATCAATGTGGAAAGCCCAATGGAGCTTCTTCGGATTGGTCGAATGGCTCAAAGAATGGATCGAGTGGCTCGGGTGGCTTTTCGTTACAATCCCAATGTGAATGCGGACACTCACCCTTACATCCGCACAGGCTTTAAAGAAAACAAATTTGGAATGGATGAAAGCTTTCTTCCTGAGTTGACCGAAGCTTTAAGAGCTTTTCCAGATCATCTGAAGCTAGTGGGCATGACACTCCATATAGGGTCTCAACTCCTGAATGTGGATAGCTCTGTGGAAGCCGTGGAAAAGACCATTCCTGTGTTCAATTACTTTAAGGAGTTGGGGCAGCCTTTAGAGAGTTTTGATGTGGGGGGCGGCTTAGGGATCGACTATGAGAGCGACTCTTACGAAGAGGAGTTCTCTCGAGTTAAGGTGTTTGTAGAACGAGTGATCCCAAAGCTTGATCCTTTGAACTGTACCATTTATTCAGAGCCTGGAAGATTCCTCGTGGCACGTAGTGGAATTCTTTTTACTCAGGTGGAGTACATTAAAAAGACTCCGTTTAAGAATTTTATAATTGTGAATACGGGGATGCACCATCTGCTGAGGCCTTCTCTTTACAAAGCCTTCCATCGGATTCTTCCTGTGAAAGAAAGCCTTCAATCCTCAATTGTTTGTGATGTGGTGGGACCCGTTTGTGAGTCCTCTGACGTTTTGGGCTTTAATTTGAGTCTTGCAGAACCTCGGCAAGGGGACTGGTTGGTGATCCTAGACACGGGCGCTTATGGAGCCGTCATGTCCAGTGATTACAACTCATTTCCCCGCCAACTTGAAGTATGCATCGACAGATCGTGACGTTCCAATCACGAGCAGCGCTCCCCCTTTGATCTTATTGATGACCTGTGTGGAAACACTTCGGTCAAGAGCTGGACATCCCCAGCTCCGACCAGCATAGCCAGCAGATTCGTTAACATAGCTCGCACCGTGCACGACAATGAGTCTCTGGTAGGCATTCGAATTGGTGTCGCTTAAACCCTCAAGTCTTAGGGAGTAGCCGTTTCCACCATTGTAGGTGCCAAGAGTTTTGTAGTAGCCAATAGAGGACTGCTTCGAACCGGAGACATTTGAAAATGAATCCAGCCAGCCATCATTGTTTGGATCCGAATTTTTTCCATGAGAGGTAAGGTATTTGGTGAAGGTTCCGGTTCGAAGATCAAAGAGAGTGAATCTCTTTGTATTGCTCTTCTTTCCTAAGTCAATCATGACCACATACTGACGGTTTGAGAAGTTTTTCCAGTTGGCATTGTAGTAGTCTCGAATGCGCTCAAACATGGGTTGGGTGATTCCTGTTTCGGAAGACCACTGAGGAAAGTGATAGGGCTGATCACTGCCGGCAGGTGGCGTTGTGTCTCCAACACCATTTTCGGGCGGGTTGGTTTCGCCGAGATCACCATCAGAGCTGTCAGGTGGCAAAGTTTGATCGCCGCCTTCTGGTGGAACTTCACCAGCGTCCACAGGAGCATTGATGTCCTGTTCCGTGGCTCCGTTCGAAGCGGTCTCTTCGATGAGATTTTCGTTTCCAGCACAAGCCATCAAATTGATGGCAACGAATGTTAAGATAAGAAGTCTAAGGTGTTTCATACTAGACTTTTCGGTGGTCTAGTCCATGTCGTAAGATTATTCCTCAGGAATCAATAGGGCGAAGTTTGGATTTCAATTGAGCAAAAAAAGTAAAATGAGCAGACAGTCATTCTCAATTTGAATCATCATCGGTCTTATAAAAGTCCAAAATAAAGGTGGTGTTCTCAGACTTCGAGCAAAGTGAAATGAGCGAGCTGTTTGCAGCAAGAGCCTCTTGAGCAATATTGAGCCCAATGCCTCTTTTATTTCCTTTGCTGGAGTATCCAATTTGAAACAATTGAGCTGAATCTTCGATTGAAATTTGACCTGAGTCGCGAATTTTTAATTGAACCTTATCTTCATAATCATGAGCTGTGAATCGAACCCAAGGCTCACTATTTTTATTTACCGCATCGATCGAGTTTTGAATCAGGTTGATGAGGACGATCAACAAGTCCTGTCTTTGCATGTCCACATGGAGGTTTGGCGGAATAAGATTTCGAACACGGATGTTTTTTTCTAAAAGTTCTTTCGTAAAAAGACTCAACGTGAGGTCCACCATTTCTTGGAGCACCAATTTTTCCTTGGGCCCTATGGGCCCACCCTCGTAAACACGGAGGCGATTGATTTCGGCATTCAACCTGTCTTTTGCAGGGGAGTCGGGGTGGTTTTCCTCAAGGGCGTAAAGGATGTTCCTTCGAACGGACTTCACATCGTGAAGAACCTGCCTTGAAAGCCGAACTTGGGCAAAGCTCAATATGGAGTCCTTGAGGCGGGCCTTCATCGCATCATTATGTATGAGGTAGTTTTTCAATAGAGACATATTGAACCTAACGATTTCTAAAAGATAGCCTGCAAATCCAAGCGGAATGAGATACTTGAAATCGAAAAAAGTGATGGAAAGATCATGGGTTTGAGTTAGGAGCATAGAAAGAATGCCATATTTTAAGAGAGGTTCTCTCTCCATTTCCTTTTTGTATTGAAAGATGAGAAGCAAGCTGATCGCGACAAAGCAAAAACTCGCCGGGATGAAAACAATAAAAATTGTTGGGTCGATATGGATGTTCCCGTAGACCACAGACATAAAAGGGTTTTTGAGCTCACCGGCCCCGCCCAAGTGAATAAAGAAACTTTGATTTGAAAATTGGGACTGAATGAGATCGATGACCACAGCGATAGGTATGATCCGGATGGGGTTGATCAGATAAGGGAGCCAGGGAGGAGAAATTCCTAAAAGCCTCGTAACCATGCGAATATAGAATACAAAAGTGAGCCACCCCACAATGTAGACAATGCTTAAGAGGATTCGATTGTAAAAAGCAGGCGGTGTTCCAAAAGTGTAGACAAAGGCCGATAGAGTGTAGAAAAGAAGACAAAGACTGAGCCCCAATTGAATCCCAGCGAACTTTTCTCTGAATCTGACGTAATAGAGAGCGGATAAGACGGAGGAGAGAATAAAGATTCCCGAAGCCGCAGAATAAATGAAGCGGTACACCTGAAAAAAGAAATCTGTTGTCTCAACCACATATATTTAATATTCGGCTTAGGGGACCTGAACAATTGAAAAGGTGGGGGTATGAACATATTGCTCATAGATGATGATCCGGTCTACTGCGATCAACTGCGCAATCGGATGTCTCATTTTTGCAAAGTCAGATCGTTTTCTAACTCTGTTGATCCATTGTGTGAGGAAGCCGTCGAAGAGGCCTTCGCTTCAGATGCGATTCTTATTGATCTCAAAATGTCTCGAATGGATGGAATCTCCCTTTTTAAAAAGTTGCAAGATAAGGGGGGAGTTCTTCCTCCTGTTTTGATTTTGACTGAAAATGAATCCAAGGACTTTCGATTGATGGCTTTTCGGGAAGGGGTCGATGACTTCGTCAACAAGGACTCCTCCGAGGAAGAGCTTTTCTTGAGGATCAAGAAGGCCTTAGACAACTCCAAGACTCATGCTTCCTCTTTTTCGGGCTTGGTTCTCAACCATGGAGATATGTCCTGTCAGCTGGAGGGAAAGTCCGTGGAGTTGACTCGAATCGAGTTTCAAATTCTTAAGATCCTTCTATGCGCCATTGATCACAAGGTTTTAAAGCCTGACTTAGTGAATAAGATTTGGAAGCATAAGAAGGTCAGTGCTCACACCCTTAACACCCATGTCTACAATCTCAATTCAAAGCTCAAGAAGTGGGAGAGAATGATCTCGATCGGGACAACGGGAGTGGTCCATATCACTCTTAAGAGTTGAGGCCGGAATTCCTGCGCCCCCCAAAGGGCATGAATTGAATTTTCAATCGAGAGCCCGAAGATGGCCGCCCACCTTCTCCATATATGTTCAAACTGTTGCCCACACCCTCACCGAGGAGCCATGAGAGCCTCCACAATCCGTTTTTAAGCTTTGTTTAAATGGGTAGCTTTGTTGGCTTAAAGCCCCTCAGGGGGTACATCTGGACCTCAGGAACAGATTCCAGGCCGTGGACTCATTCCTATTTCAAAAAACAATCTTTTTTCCATCTCTCCCTTTTGAGCTCCCTCCCCCAAGCGTGACGCGCTTTTAAGGCCTTTAGGCCTTAAAATGGGGGTGAAGGCATGGAGCCTGCGAGCTCAAAAA
>Ga0100403_1001715_pt1 | contig 19057 bp, 22 predicted proteins | sample CryGeymet201501t_FD_83663 | JGI IMG/M metagenome (GOLD analysis project Ga0100403, IMG submission 83663) | Groundwater microbial communities from Crystal Geyser aquifers in Utah, USA - Crystal Geyser metaG 2015-01t | ecosystem: Environmental > Aquatic > Deep subsurface > Groundwater | place...
AGACCGGGACTTAACGCAAGACTTCATCACTAACCACCAACCACTAATCACCCACCACCAACCTCCCCTCCCCCCCCCCCCCTATGATCCCAACCACACTTGACATCAGTGAATCCGCCACGTGGATCGTCGGCCTGCTGGTCGGCGTCGGGCAACTGGCTGTGAACCTCGTGTTCGCCGTCGTGATCGCGCAGATGAACCGCAAGACGCAGCAGATCGACCGCCTGCAAGGCAGCCTCGAACAGCGGGCCGATGCGATCATCGAGTTCAAGCTGTCGGGCGTCGCGTCGCACCTGGAGGGCGTGATCAACGTGATCAACGAGCGGGTCAGCAACATCCGTGAACGGCTCGTCGCCGGCGACGAGAGCCTGTCCGGCCTGGACCAACGCGACCGCGAGCTGGAGACGCGGTTCAACTTGAGGTTTGACCAGATGAAAGATTATCTTCATAAAAACTTCGCCACCAAGGACGACGCGCGGCTGCTGCACAATCGCATCGACGTCGTCAAGCAGCAGATCAATAATAACGGGAGTGCGGCGTGATGGACATGGACCAGGTCAACAGCAAACAAAACGCGCGGCTCCGCCGGCAGGTGCTGCGCCTCCTCGACGGCGCCAAGGCCGGCGGCGGACTGCGCGGTCGGATGCTCATGGACGTGCTGGCCTGCACGCCGGAGTCGCCCGAGGACGACGATGCGCTGCTGGGCCTGCTGCGCGACCTGGTCAACGGCGGGTACGCCGTCGAAGAGGACCTGCGCCGCTACAAGCACGAGCGGCGCGGCCTGGACACGCTCTTGTACGCCACCACCGCCCGGGGCACGGCGCTAATCGAAGAGCGGATCCCGCCCGACCCGTTGATCGAAGACCCCCGGATTTAACCAGGATGAACCATGAGCAGCGCACTCCTTGACATCACGATCCGCAACCTGCTGATCGTGACCGTGACGCTGGACGAGACGGCGTCGTGAAAAGCAGAAAAGCAGAAAATTCCGAGCCCCAAACCCTAACCCCTAAACCATGAGCCGCAAATACAAAGTTGACGAACTGCTCGCTGAACTCACGGCCGAAGAGGTCCAGGAGTACAAGGCGATCCTGCGCCAGCCGGCGGCGACGATCGACGACCTCCTGGAGTGGTTCGCCGCCCCCGGAAGGGACTGCAAGATATCGCGCGGCGCGGTGTGGAAGCACCGGCGGAATTACCAGGACCTGCTGGACGGCGTGCGCCGCTCTGCGGAGATGGCCCGCGCGTTCGCCGACGTGGCCAGGTCCGGCGGCGTCGAGGCGCTGGGCGAGGCGAGCCTGGCACGCTTCCAGCAGTTGATGACCGAGAAGCTCCTACAGATGGACGCGGACGAGCAGCTGGATGCGAAAGAACTTCGCCAGTTGTCGATGGCCATGAACGCCGCCGCCAACACCCGGCAGCGGATCGAGGCGGTGAAGTTGGATTACGAAAAGCGGCAGGCCGAGGCGCTGTCCAAGGCCGAGAAGCTGGCCGGGTCGGGCGCGACCGGGTCGCACGTGGTCGAGACGATCAAGCGTGCGCTGGGGATCGCCCCGGGAACCCCCGGAACCCCCGGAATGACAGGAGGCGAGGCATGACCCAACGCGGCGCGTTCGACCTTCTTTGCCCGTACCAGATCGCCTGGTTGCGCGATCCCGCGCCGATGGCGGTCTGCGAAAAGTCTCGCCGCATCGGCTGGACCTGGACGCAGGCCCTGGGCGTCGTGCTCGATCGGATCGCCGGCACGCCCGGCAGGTCCAACTACTACCACACCTCCGCGGACATGACCGCAAGCGTCGAGTTCATCCGCGACTGCGAGGAGTGGGCGCGAATGGTCAACGCCGTCGCAAAGGTGACGGACGAGAAAGAGGTGGTCGACGACGACGAGATCAACACGCTGGTGATGACGTTCGCAAACGGCAACAAGATCGTCGCCGGCTCCAGCAACCCCAAGTTCTTCCGCTCCAAGGGCGGCGCGGCGGGCCTCGATGAGTACGACTTCCACAAGAACCAGCGTGAGCTGTTCAAGGCCGCGCACGCCACGGCTATGTTCTGGGGCTACCCGCTACGCATCTGGTCATCGGTCAACGGCGCGGGCACGTACATGGATTCGCTCGTCCAGATGATCCACGCCGGCAGGCTCAAGGCCAGCTACCACAAAGTCACCGTGCTGGACGCAGTCCAGCAGGGCATCGTCGAACGCATCCGCATGCGACGCGACAAACTCGACCACGTCCCGACCCCGGACCCCCGCATGCGTCAGGAGTGGCTCGATGAACTGCGGGGGACGTGCCCGGACGACGACACCTGGAACCAGGAATACCTGTGCATCCGCAGCACCGACGCCTCGTCGCTCTTGAGCTACGAGCTGATGCGCCCGTGCGAGGTGGCCAATCTCGCCATCAGCGATCAGCCACCGGCGATCAGCCAGGGCCCGCTCTACGCCGGATTCGACGTGGGCCGCAAGCACGACCTGTCGGTGTTGTGGGTCATCGAGCGCGTCGGCGACGTCTTCTGGACCCGCGCGCTGCGGACGTTCGACCGCGTCAACTTCACGGCGCAGGAGGGCGCACTGAACCAGTTGATGTCGATTCCGGGGGCGGGGGCGGGGGTCAAGCGTTTGTGCATCGACTCGACGGGGATCGGCATGCAGATGGCCGAGCGAATTCAGGACCGCTGGGGGCGGCACCGCGTCGAGGCGGTGAACTTCTCGGCCCCGGTCAAGGCCGAGCTCGCCATGCCGCTGCGGCGACTCTTCGAGGACAAGCTGGTCCGCATCCCGATGGACGACGCCGTGCGTGAGGACCTGCACAAGGTGCGCAAGATCGTCACCGCCGCCGGCAACGTGCGCTTCGACGCGGCGCACGACACGGATGGGCACGCCGACCGGTTCTGGGCCCTGGCCCTGGCGTGCCACGCGGCGGGTGACAACGCGCCGCGCACGCGCGTGAGCATGGAGGAGGTGCCCATTGGTTGGTGACGCAATCAACAACGATCACTCGATGATCTGGCCGGACGAGGCCGATGGCTATAACCGCGCCGCACTCAACGCGTACCCCGCGTTCCTGAGCGTGGCCGACCGCGTGCGACTTGAGCGCATCTGCCAGGCGAGGATGGTCTTCGACGGCCGGCACGAGCGGTACTTCCTGAATGAGCGGCGCACGCGCTTCAGCTTCCGCCAGGTCCGCACCGAGGGCGGCAGCGTCCGCACCCTGTACCTCACGTACAACATCCTGCGACTCGTGTCGCTCAAGGCCGCGGACCTTCTCATGGGCGAGCCGCCGCTAATCGGCTCGACTTCCGATCGCCAGGCAGATGCGCTGGAGGCGCTGGCCGACCGCACCGGCCTGCACCAGGTGCTCTACCAGGCGGCGGCGGACGCCAGCGTCGAGGGCGAGGCGTTCCTGGAAGCTATCATCTTCGACGGCCAGGTCTACATCCAGCAGGCGGACGCGGCCGAGGTGTTCCCCGTCGGTCCGGTCATGCCCGACGGCCAGCACGCGTCGTACCTGCGCCGCCAGGTGGACACGGTGCGGGGTAGTTCCAAAGACCGACCCATCTGGCTGCTGCTGGAAACCACGTACCGACCCGGAAGCATCGAGCGCCACCTGTGGCAGCTCGATGATAATAAACGCAAGTCACACGAGGTCGCGCTGAGCGAATGGCCCGCGTTCGGCGGGCAGGCGGGGGCGCAAGCGTCACCCGGAACTTCAGGGGGTACGCCCGCGCCTCAGCCTATCCAATCCACCGGCATCGCGTGGAACACGATGGTGTGGATTCCCAATCTGATCCTTCGCAGGCGAGCGGTGAGCGATTACGACGGCGGCGTCGTGTCGCTCCAGGACGCGCTAAACGCCAAGTGCAGCCAGCTCGCCGTGGTTTTGCTTAAGCACGCACAGCCCAAGCTGCTGCTTCCGGAGGCACTGGGCACAAGTGATGCCGCCGGTTCCTCGGGCGGGGCGCGGGCGAGTGACGAGGTGTTTTACACGCGGGAGGGCGACCCCGAGCCTAAGTACGTCACGTGGGACGCGCAGCTCGATGCGGCGCAGAAGGATCGGGCGTTCGCGCTCAACCAGGTCCTGGTGCAGACCGAAACGTCGCCGGTGCTGCTTGGCCTCAAGGAGGGCGCCGCGCCCGATGCGTACCGCAAGGTCCGTTTAGAGGCGTTTAATTCGCTTACGAAGGCCGCTCGAAGGGCGGTCTACTGGACGCAGGGCGTGCGCACGATCTTGACCGTGGCGTCGATGCTCGATCAGACCCTGCCAGGGGTCCGGTACGACCTGGGCGAGATCAGCGTCGAGCTGCGTGACGGCATCCCGGTGGACGCGGTGGATCGTGCGACGGAGTTAGCCACCCTCCGCGCGGCCGGTCTTAAGAGCGTGCGCAAAGGTCTAGAGGAATTGCTGGGCGACCCGGCCGCGGTGGATGACGAGCTGGCGGAACTCGGCGCCGAACGCGCAGCCGCCACGCCGAGCGTGTTCTTTGGTGGTGAATCGGGCACCGCCACCGATCAGGCTAGCGGGTGATCCCGAAATTCAAGACTCAATTCAAACCTCATGAAAGGTAACGCATGGGACGACAATTAGCGAAAATCATGACCGATCTCATCGAGGATCAGATGGGCGACGGTGACGACGGCCCCAGCGCCCGCGACATCACCGAGCGACTCGCAAGCTCGGCCGGCATCACCCCCGGCACCGTGTTACAGATTCTCAACGACGAGATATCGTGTCCCCCCTTGGATCGGCTGCGCGGTTTCGCCGAGGCGCTCGACGTGCCGATCAGACGATTGCGAGACGCAGCCGAGCAAGATGGGTGCGAATACCCCCCTGACGAATCCTAAAGAGGACAAACCGTGTTCCACAATTTAAGCAAAATTTTCAAACCCCGCACCGGTCGCCCCAATCCAAAAGCGCGGCCCGTCAACCACCAGAAAGGACCAGACACCATGGCAGGAAACGACACCCCGGCATCCAGGGGAGGCAAGTTTTGGGACTCTATCGGACAGGAGGCCGTGAAGGCGGCAACCGATGCGGCCACGGCCGCTGTCACCGCGGCGCTTAAGCCCATCAACGACGAGGTACAGGGCCTCAAGCAAAGCCTGGGCAACCTCCCCACGCCCGAGTCTATCACCAAGACCGTGACCGATGCGGTCGCGGCCCAGCAGACCAAGCAGGCGCAGGTCAGCGCCCGGCAGGCGTTCATCAACGAGAAACTTAAGGGCATCCCCGATGCCTACCACTCGCACATCGGCTCCGATCCCGCCAAGTTCGCCGAGCAGGAGCAGGCGCTGCGAAACGTGTTCAAGAGCGACCTGGAGAAGCTCGGGGTGAAGGCCGACAACGTCGGCGGCAACGCCGCGCCGAACGCCGGCGGCGATGTCGCCGGGACTTCCGGGGGGGGCAAGCCCGTGACCGCCGCGATCGATACCTCAACGCTCTCGGGCGTCGAGCTGCTGCGGATGGGCGTGCAGCAGACCAGCGCGACCGGGACGGATGCGAAGGCGCAAGCGGCGGGCAACGCCACCGGAACCACCGCTGCCGACGCGGCCAAGTAGCACGCTTGCGCCTCCACCTTGTTTAGCTTTTTTTAACACACCCTCACCCTCACCGAAAGGAAACCGATAAATGACTCTCTCACTCATCCAACTCAAGGCCCGGTTCCAGGACCCGATGCGTCAGGGCATCGTGGACCTGCTCTGGGAATCCAGCCGCGTCATGCGGCGCCTGAACTTCATCCAGCAGCCCGGCCTCGCCTACCCGTATCAGCAGCGCGCCAAGCTGCCGGGGGTCGCCTTCCGCGGACTCAACGAGGATTACACGCCCGGCGCTGGCGTCATCAACCCGGCGATCGAACGCCTTGCGATCCTCGGCGGCTCGATCAAGACCGACCACATCGCGATCGACACCAAGGGCGACGGCGCCCGCACCAACGAGATCGCCGCCAAGATGGAGGCGGCCGGTAAGTTCTTCGACAAGAACTTCTTCAACGGCGACATGACGCAAAACGTCAAGGGATTCGACGGCCTGAAGCGCAGGATCGCCGGCACCAAGCTCATCAAGCAGGCGACCAACGGCGCCGTCGTCACGGCGAAGAAGGTCATCGAGCTGCAGGACCTGGTCGAGGGGCCCAACTCCGAGAAGGTCCTGTTCATGAACCAGACCAACCGCCGCAACCTGGTCGACGCGGTCACCTCCGGCGGCACGGGCGTGCAGCGGCTGCTGGAGTTCACCGCGGCCAACGGCAACTACCGGTTCAACGGCTCGGAGGTCGAGGAGGTCTTCTTCGACGAGGCCGAGTCGCCGATCCTGCCGTTCGCCGAGACGACCGGCACGTCCGATCTCACCAGCTCGATCTACTGCGTCCGCTTCGGCGGCGCGGTCGACGAGCGCGGCGTGCAGGGCATCTCCGGCCTGCGCGAGGACATCATCCACCGCGGGCCCATCATCCACGGCACGTTCGTGGAGGACGTGGTCGAGATGGCCGCGGGCATCGGCATCTTCTCCGGCCACGCCGCCGCGCGGCTCGAAGGCACGCTCGCCGCCTAAGCGGCCGTGATGCGGGTTCGCAAGCGGCCACGGCCGCTTGCGCCTGCACCTACGTACACAGACACACCCACAACCCCAAAGGAAAAACCACATGGACACCACCCACATCCCCGGCCCGTACGACGCAGAGATGCTGCTGGAAGTCGTGGCCGGCGTCACCAAGACCGCCGATTACAACGGCGCGACCAAGGACCTCGGCGGCGGCTACGCGCCCGGCGGCATCGGCCAGCCCGGCGCCGCCGTCGTGCAGGTCAGCGCCCTGGACTTCACCACCAGCGACGAGACCTACGCGTTCGTCGTCGAGGAGTCGGACGACGACGCCACCTACACCCCCGCCGGGCCGATCATCACGGTGGCCGCCCCCGGCGCCGTAAGCGTGCCGTGCTTTTTGAGCAGGCGCTACTGCCGGCTGAAGCTCGACGTCGGCGGCACCACGCCCAGCATCACCTACAAGGCGCACCTGGTGCCGCTGGGCTTCATCGGATAACCGCCAAACACCGACACCCCCCGGCCGTTAGCGCGGCCGGGGGGCATTTGAACGAAGTTAGAAGGCTTGAGGCTTGAGTCTTGAGTGAACAACATGCTCGAAACCCGCAAACAATTCGACGACTCGGGTGTCGTGGTCCGGCGCAGCCGCAACGGTCGTGTGCGTCGGTACAAGCCCACGGCCGACACCGACGCCGCGCGGGGCGTGGCGGTGTTGACGGCGCAGACCGACGCGACGGCCGGTGACACCATCCTCGTCTACGCCGACGCGCTGCTCGACGCATCGCTGGGTAAGGACGGGGTCAATTGGTGGTTCTCGCCCGGGGTGACGATCACCAACGCCACGACGGATGTCTGGTCTGATGGTGGTTCAGCCATGAACTTCGAGGTCGGGGGGCAGGGTTCATTCCATAACACAAAACCAACTGCTGGTATTAACACGCGCGTCGGTAATTTTTTAGCAGCTTCAACTGTCAATATCAGCTATAAATCAGCTATAAGTAACTTAGGCGTGGCTTGGAGGACTGGAAACTTGGCAGCCACGCTGAAGTTGGACGGAGATCTCACGCAGTCGGCCGACGGGACCTTCGACAACGTCGGCGGAACGATGCTCCTGTTCGGGCGCCGGGCTGTCAGTACCGCCGGATTAGTGCTCGAACAAGACGGCGACCTGACGCGGTGTTACATATCGGAACTCGAATCAGGCGGCAGTAACCCCGTCGAAAACATAGGCGGCGTCATCCACGTATTCGGGTCTAAGATCATCGCGCCGACGGGCGAGGTGGTTGCGATCAACAGCACGGGTACTCCAGCGGACCTGATGTTGGTGGGTTGCGTGCTCGATACCGACGTGGCCAATCCGCTATTCAACTGTTCGGTCAGCAATGTCATCCGGCTCGACGGTGCTTCTCTCGGGGCCGACGTGACGCACCTGAGCGGGCCCGCGCTGCTCGACGCGATCAAGACCGTGGACGGCCCAGGCTCGGGCTTGGACGCCGACACCGTGGATGGGGTCGAAGCGTCGGTTATGCTCCAGGCCGGCGACCTACCCAACACCGTGACCATCCCGGGCGCGTCCGGCCGCGTCCTAAGCGGGCCCCCACTGCCTTTGTCATTTAGCGGAAACTCAACTCAAGAATTCGGGGGTTATTGGACTTTCTCGACCGCTCAAGTCGGCTACCAGCTTGGATATGAATTCATGCTCAAGCCCGGAACGTACCGCGTCCAGATCGTCGTGGTCAAGGCCCAGACCGCCGGCATCGCCGAATGGTCGCTAGATGGGAACGTGATCGGTACGACCGATACATTCAACTCGTCGTTCCTGACGAACCAATCATTCACTTTCACGGGTGTCGTCGTGTCCGGTTACAAGCACCTGCTCACATGCACCGTGACCGGCAAGAACGCCTCCAGCTTTGCCTTCCAGATCAATCTCAGCCGCATCACCTTCACTGAAGAATAGCCATGCCGTACGCGCTGCAAACCATCATCAAGCTGCTGCCGGCCGATACCGGACTAGCGCTCAAAGCGCAACTGGTCAACGGGTCGGACGGGAGCAACAACGGGGCGGAGATCAGCACCGGGTTCACCGAACTCGGGGGAGGCGAGTACGCCTGGCACCACCCGTCATTCCCTGACGGCTTCCGCGGTTACGCGCTCATCATTTCCGGCGCATCTACATTCCAGACCGCGTTCGCGGTCAACCCCGAGGACGCGGAGGACATCGCGGGGCTGAACGACCTGAGCGCCGCCGACATTGACGCGAGGCTTCTGGCCTACGACGCCCCGACCAAGGCCGAACTCGACGCATCGACTTCATCCCTGTCTAACTCCGTAAACAACCTCGCGGGCGCCGGATTCAATCCCGTGACCGACAGCCTCGAACAGATCCGCGACAACTTGCCGCTCAACGCGCCCAGCGCCGCCCAAGTCCGCGCCGAGATCGACGCCAACAGCACGCAGCTCGCCGCGATCAAGGCCAAGACGGACACGATCACCAACGCAGGCGGCGACGGCGACACCGCCGTCAACCACAACACCGGCGGCGTTGACAATCTACGCGCGGCCGATGCCGCGGGGAATGGCTTGGACGGCGTCACCCTCCGCGCGTACCTCAAGACCGAGTTCGACGCGAACGCCACGACCGCCACGCTCCGCGCCACGGCCGTGACCGGCGCCGACGGGCGGTGGACCACACCCATGATGCTCGACAGCGGGCTGGTGTACACGCTGATCTTTAGCCGTCCAGACCTGATGACCGTGGCCCAGGAGGTGACGGTGCCATGAGCGTGACGATGGAACCCTTATCAGGCGGGTTGGTCGAGGGCGCGTACCTGGACGTGCCCGAGGCGCGGTCGCTTGGCGCTACATTGCCTGACCTGACCGCGCTGCTGGCCAAGACGGATGATGATCTGGCGGTGCTGCTCTTGGCGGCATCGTGGGACCTGGACGCGGCGATGCCGTACCAGGGCGCGAAGTACGACACCACCCCCGGGGGGCAGGTGCGCGAGTTCCCGCGATTGCAGCGGAGTGGAGGCGCAAGCGTTTCCGCCCCCGCCCCCGCCGTCGGCGTCGGCGTCTGGGACTGGGACAGCGACACGCAAGCGGCGGTCGTGCCCAAGCAGGTCAAGCTCGCGTGCGTGTACCAGGCGGCGTCATTGCTCGACCCAAGTTTCCGGGGGCGGCTGGAGGCCATCCGCAGCGGCCTGGCGAGCCAGAGCGTCGGCAGCCTCTCCGAGTCGTACGTCACCCCCGGAAGTATCCCCGGCGGTCTCAGCGGGCTGTGCGAAAGAGCGCAGCGTTTGATGGACCGGTACCGGCTGCGCAGTGCGCCGCTGTTGTGATAGATAGTTTGACAGGATGACCGGATAGACAGGATTTGGGGCTGAGGGGCGAAGCCCCCATGCCCTTGAAAATACAAAGATGCTTACGAATGCCACCATCACGAGGATCGATCGCCTGGGCGCACCGGACGCCGCGGGCCGGCCGCGGATGACTGCCGGGGGGGCGGTGCCGGTGCGCTGTGCGCTGGACCAGATCAGCGGTCGGCAGCGGTACACGCTCGGCGCGGTGCTCGAAGACGCCACGCGGGTGGTGTACGTGGAGCGTACCGCGTTGACTGCGGCCAGTGAAGCGCTTCCCGGCTGCGGCGACCAGCTCGTCATCCAGAGTGATGCGGAGGCGCAAGCGCAGACCGTGACCGTCATCACCACGGGCGACCGCTTAGGACCCGAGGGGCTAGGTTTGTCGCACATCGAGCTGTTCGTCAGGAGGGAGCCGGCGTGAGTTTCAACGTCACCAACCTTCTGCTGTCGCTGGGCTTCGCCATGGCGCAGGCCTCCGGCTCGACGCTGGGTGATGACCTGTTCATACACAACCTGCCGGCGAGCGCGTCGAATGATTCCGCGGGTGCCGCCGTGCTGCGGATCTTCGGCGGGCCCCCGGAGGGGGAGCTGCGGCCGGTGCCGATGGTGAGCGTGCAGTGCATGACGCACGCCTTGGATGCCTCGGCCGGCCTGCAATTCGCGCAGCGGCTGTATGACGCCCTGCACGACACGGCCCCCGGAAGCAGCGGCGGGCCGCGCAACCACTGGAACGTGGTCGGCAAAAAGATCGACGCCAACGGCGACGTGGTCAACGACGACGTGACGCCGACCTGGGGCGTCCGCCTGATCGGGCTGACATCCGGGCCACCCGGGATCATCGGGCGCGGCGACGCATCATCAGGCGGACGATATGAGATCAGCTTCAACTTCAACGTGCGTTTTACGGCCCCGTAATGACCTCATAAACACTATTTGAACCCCGACAAATGTCGGAACAAAACGAAAGGACAACACATGACAAACACTTACGCAACCACGGCCGGGACCACACTCTGGTTCGCGCCCATCGGCACCGACCCCATCGGCGGGATAGGCACCGCGCAGCTCGCCGGCGTCGACGAGATCAACGGCCTGCCGGCCCAGGAGGCCGACGAGTTCGAGACCACCCGCGTCGACCAGGAGGTCTCCGGGGGCGGCGCCCACGACTGGTTCAAACAGTTCGCGCCCGACCACATCGACCCGGGCAACATCGAGCTGAAGCTGGCGATGAACGAGACCCAGCTCGAGACGCTCTACGGCCTGGTGCGCCAGATGAAGGCGTTCGGCATCCTGTTCAGCTCCGGCGGCGACCTGATCTGCGACGGGTTCATCAAGAAGGTCGGGCCCGAGGCGCCTAAGGGCGACGAGGTCGTGGTCGCCGTCACCATCCGCCTCTCCGGCAAGCCGACGTTCACCAAGGCGGCGTGACGCAGGAGGCTTGAGGCTTGAGGCTTGAGCACCAACCACTAACCAACTAACCACCAACCACAGAGAGAGAATCGCATGAGTAAGACCCCCCAAACAAGCATCCGTGACAGGATCAAGGCACGCAAGTGCGGCACCGTCATCGAGACTATCGCGGGCTTGGGCGACGTGCCCATCCTCAAGCTCGACGTCGACGCGATGATCGAGCTGGGCAACCTCCCGGCGAAACTTCAGAACCGAGCCATGGTCGCCAGGTGCGTCGTGGATGAAGACGGCAAGCCGGTGTTCGCAAACGCCGAGGAGGTCGGCGGCCAGGACTATGAACTCTTCCAGGCGTTGCTGTCGGGCTGCTACAAGGTCAACGGCATCAGGGGCAAGATCGACGACGCCGCGGGAAACTGAGTGCCTCGCCGGTCCTGCGCTTCGTCATGGCGCTGGCCCACGCCCTGGGCAAAACGCTAAGCGGCCCGGGCGGGATCGGCGAGATGAGCCTCGATGAACTGTGCCTGTGGGCGGCGTGGTTCGAAGGTTACGATCCGGCGCTGCGTGACGATTTAAGGGCCGGCGTGATCGCGGCCACGATCGCCAACGCCGTGCCGTTTAGCAAGGGCGGCTACAAGCCGAAGGACTTCATGGCGAGCCTGAATAGAACAACTTCCGGCGGCAGGAGCGATGAAGATATGGAAGCGGCGATGATCGCCTGGTGCGCCAACGCCGGCGGCGAAGTCAGGAAGGGCGCGTAACTCGGATGGATCGGCGGTATCGGATCAGATTGAAAATTGAACATTGAACATCGAAGATTGGAGATCGACGTTTGAGTTTTAACGCGGGCGCCATCACGGGATCGATCGGGCTGGACACCGCGCCGCTGGACCGCTCGACACGTCACGCCCGCGGTTTGGTCTCCGGCCTTCAGCGATCGACCGCGGGCATGTTCGCCGGCATCGCGGGCGGCCTGACCGCCGCGTTGGGCGGGATCGGCGCCGGTGCCGCGGTTAAGTTGTCCGCCGAGTTCGAGCAGGCGCAGGTGTCGTTCGAGACCATGCTGGGCAGCGCCGAACAGGCCAAGGGCGTCATGGCCGAGATCGAGCAGTTCGCCGCCTCGACGCCGTTTCAGTTCCCCGACCTCGCAGCCGCCGGGCGAAGCCTGCTCGCGTTCGGCACCGCGGCCGAAGACCTGATCCCCGAGATGCGCGTGCTCGGCGACCTGTCGGCCGGGCTGAATATCCCCATTAAGGACCTGGCCGACCTTTACGGCAAAGCCCGCGTGCAGGGGCGGATCATGATGGAGGATATCAACCAGCTCACCGGCCGGGGCATCCCGATCATCGCCGAGCTTGCCAAACAGTTCGGCGTGGCCGAAAGCAAGGTGCGTGACCTGGTGTCTTCGGGCAAGGTCAACTTCTCGAACCTGCAGAAGGCGTTCCGCGCCCTCACCGCCGAGGGGTCGAAGTTCGGCGGCGGCATGGCCGCGCAGAGCAAGACGCTCGCCGGCGTGTGGTCCACGCTCAAAGACAACGTGACCGCTGCGCTCCGCCAGGTGGGCGACGAAGTGGTCGTGAACCTTGACATTAAAAACGCAATAAGCAGCACCACAACGGCCCTGCAGGCTGCCATCCCCAGGATCGCCGCCACAACGGCTTCTACGCTGAACTGGATATCCACGAATAAGGAACTGATTGTCGGGATCGGTCTTTCTACGGCGGCGGTGTCGGCCCTGGCAAAAGCTTTGCCAGCCGCGATCGCCCTCACCAACGGCTTGACCGCATCGCAGCTCGCCAATAAAGCGGCGGCGATCGCCATGAGCACGGCCACACTCACGCTGGCCACGGCCGGTATCGGCGCCCTGGTCGCCGGCCTTGGCATCGCCACCGCGGCGTTTATCCGAAGCCGAACCCAATCCATCAGCTTTGGTGACGCGATACTGGACCTGGCCGCTGACATGGGCATCTTCGAAAGCGAAGCGACCGCGCTTAGGCGGATGACCGATCAGTTGGACCAGGCCCGCGCGTCATCGATCGAGCTGCAAAATACTTTCAACAATACACCCGATATCGCGCAGTCGATACCGATCCAGCAGCAATACATTGATTCGCTTGAACGCCGGCTCTCGCTCCAGCGCAGGATCGCCCAGGTGGAAGGCCGCGCCCTGCCCGCCGCGGTCACCGATATGCTCCAGCGTGAGATCGCCAGGGCTCGCGGCGACCTGGAGTTTATGACCGCCGCGCTGTCGAATGCGGCAAACGCCGGCGTGCCATCGGGACCGATCAGCCTGGGCGATGACATACTGACCGATCTGCAAACGCAGCTCGACGCGCTGGACCTGACCGATGTCGAGCAGAAGTTCGCGGAGATCCGTGCCAAGGGCCTGCTCAACGAGGACGAGCTGATCGAGGCGCGGCGGCTACTGGAAGCGATCAGCGACCAGACCCAGGTGCAAGGGCTCTTAGAGTCGATCCAGTCGCCGCTCGATGCGTTCCAGGAACGCATGGAAGAACTCAGCGGCTTCCTGGCCCGGGGGCTGATCGACCAGCAGCAGTTCGACAAGCTCGCCGGCAATGCCCGCCGGGACGCCTTCGGCGAGCAGAAGCTCGCCGGCCTGAACTTCGCCGGCTCCAACGAAGAGCTGCAGTTGCAGGCCCGCCAGCGGCTCGCGGCATCCGGGGCACCCGGGGGCGGGGGCGATGATAAGAAGTACGAGAAACAGCAGGTGGATGAGCAGAAGCAAACCAATAAACGACTCGACGCCGTGGCGTCGCTCCTGCGCCAGATGCTCGGCAACGACCCAACCGTTTCAATCCCCGGATTGTAACCCCCCCGGCCCCCGGCCCCGGAACCCCCGGCCCCGGAACCCCCGGCCCCGGAACCCCCGCCCCCGGACTCAAGCCTCAAGCCTCAAGCCTTAACGGACCCCCAACATGGCATCGGTCAATCACATCAAGCGCAGCGACGGCGATGAAACCTCTCAGCAGGTCATTGAAGACACGTTCAACGTCAACGTAGACGCCGCCAATGACAGCGCGACCGCCAAAGCCCTGGCGGCCGCGATCGCGCCGCCCGTGGGCTACGTCATCAGCAGCGTGCGCGCTACGCACATCAACCGCAACCCGTTCTGGTACGAGGTCGCGGTGACGTATACCAAGACCGTCGCCGGAGGCGGCGTGGGCAACGATGACCCGCTGGCGCGCCCTTCAGTCCTCAGCGCCAGCTACGAGGAGTGGACCGAACCCTATGACGAGGACTTCACCGCCCCGACCCCGCTGACTGTACAGAACTCCGCCGGCGATCCGTTCCAGAACCTGCCGCAGCGCAAGAACGGCACGCCCATCCTGCAGATCACCAAGAACTTCGCCACCATGAACCTGGTCGCGCTCGACGCGATCAAGTTCACCACCAACTCAGGATTGGTCACCATCAAGGGCGCAGGCTTCGCGGCCGACACGCTCTTGTTCCTGCCGCCGACCGCACAGGAGGTCTGGGAGCAGGTCGGATCAACGACGCACAACTACTTCACCCTGAACTTCCGCCTGGCGGCGGACGCCGGCAAGCACCTGCAAAAGGTCGCCGACCGCGGGTTCAGGCAGGTGTCCGCAGGCGATCTGCTCCCGATCCTCGACGGCAACGGCAACCCCACGGAGGACCCCTGGCCGCTTAATGGCTTGGGCGGCGCCAAAGCCGCCGGAGCCAAGCCAGAGACACTAACGTTCAAACCCTACAACTCCGCGTCCTGGGGGATCAATTTCGACTGACCGCCGGAGCGTCGGCCATCAGCCGTTAGCCATTAGTCATGAGCCATTAGCACCAACCACTAACCACCACCATGCCCCGCATCTCGAACCAGACAATCAGCGCCATCGCCCGCCGCCTGCGCGAGGTCCCCCGACCCTCGCGCACGGCCCCGGGGGCGCACCGGCCACGGCCGTTCCTCGCCGCCTGGTTCCGCGTCACCGGCGCGACGCAGGACGGCGCGAACAAGCGGTGGACATACACCGCCAGGAAGCTCGGCCCCAAGTCCGGTGCGGGCTACGCCGGCGCCTGGGCCGATGACCCTAACGACACGACGGAGTACACGCTCTATTCGATCAACGAAAAAAACAACACCAGCACCGGGATCTACGGGAACGGGCTCAAGCAGAGCGACATCGACCAAGCAAACCTTGCAGGCGCCAACTACGCGGTGGCCCCAATCCCCGCCAACGTCCCCGTGTTGGCGATCGCTGTATTTTTGGATGACGGCACGCTGGAGTGGTGGATTCCCAACCTCCCCAACGGCGTGCCAGGCAACTGCGATGGGGTATAGATGAGCACGATGACGTCATGTTGCTGCGGTGATGACGCCTGCGGGATCGGCCTGCCGATCGTGCTTCCGTGGAAGGTCCAACGGGACGATTGGGAGACCGCCACCGGCTACGTACAGCACGACCTGGTGCTCGCGTCAGACGGCCGCTATTACGTCGCCAAGATCGCTCACACGTCCGGCGCAACGACCCAGCCGGGCGTGGGCGATGACTGGGCTACGGTGTGGGACTTAGGTGAGCCGCAGATGCGATGCGCGTGGGTCGAGATCGCCGGCCTGAAATACAAAGACTGCATGCCGGTCTTTGGCTTCCGTCCCGATGACGATCCGACCGTGTTGCGGGTGATGCGATTTGGATCGGGTTCGTTTAATTTGAACGACAAGGGAAAGGTGATCCAATTCCCCCGGCAGGTTCTCGACCAAGTAGGTGACCCGACGGGTTTTATGGACGCCGGGTGGTATCCGGGGGTAGGCACCGACGGGTGCTTCTGGCTATTCGCCGGTTGCTGCGGATGCCCGCAGTTCGATCCTTTCGAGGCGACGGGGTTCGGCGGCGGAAGAGTGACACCGGACTCCTATTCGGTGGGCGGGTTTTTTGTGATCCACGTCCGCGAATCGATCATTGAAGTATCGATTCATGGCGGGGCAGTATGGTCTCTTTCTGATAGGGCGCTTCAGGCTCAGAACGCGGATTGCAACGATGTTCCGTGTTCCCCCGTTTTCGGGCCGAACCCATCAGTGACGACCTCGCACGCTCGGTATCTGTATTTCCAGGGCGCCGCCACCATCCCCCCTGGGGGCTGGATCGGCGCCGATGGCGTGCCGGTGTCCGACCTCGTGATCAGCAACGACCTGGCCACCGATGACATCGGGAAAATCATCTTCGACGACGACGGCAACCCGCTGGTGGTGGTCGCCGGCGGTGAGGGCACGGTCACGATCAAGGCCGGTGCGCACGCGGTCGGCTGGGAAACCAGCATCGGCAACGCGATGTCCAGCGCGGGCAGCGTGCCCTCTCCGCAGGATTGCACAGCCGATGATCCGCCGCTACCCGACCCGGGAGAGCCGATCTGTTGCGGCCCCGGCGGCGGTGGCGGGGGCGGGGGCGGATTGATCCCGCCGTGGGACCCGCCGTTGCCTCCGGCGGAGTATTGCATGCTCACCCCGTGCGCGGGTGCGCCGGGATTTTGCGTGGGCGGCTCGGTCAACAAAAACCTCTTGTGCGCGCTGCTCGGCATCGCGCCGTGCGACCCCGAGGGCCTGGTGGTGCTCGATTCGCTGGGCTGCTGCCTTCAGTTAAGCGATTGCAATGCGGCCAAGGGGGGAAGCACGACCGTGTTCGGCCTGTCGCTGGTCAGCGGCGGCTGTGCGGCCCCGGAATGCGTGCCGCCGCCGTGCCAGTGCGGCGCCTGCTGCTACGAGCCCGGGACGACGCTGACTGTCGATTACACGAAAGAAACCTACAACTGCAGCGCCCGCACCACCACGACGGTGACGGGAACTTTGCAAATGGGCGAGTGCGGCCAGTTCGGCGGCTCCCTGCATCACAAGATCGTAAAAAACTGGGACAGCCCGGAGATACCCGACGAGACCACCGAGGAAGATTTTAATGAGGCACAGGTTTGGATAGATTGTGCCGACGAGACGTGGCACTGGGCGAACACGGGCTTCGGTACAGCTCTTGTTCCGCTCCTGGATGACCCCGCGTCTGTCACCAAGGAAGATTGCACAGGCTTTTCATACAACTATGACGCCGGAAACCCACCCGAGTTTTGCTCCGATCAGACCGAAATCCTGACACTTACACCCTCTAGTTCCGCCTGCTGAAGCCATGCCGACACGCAAGACCAGCCATGAGTTCGAGTTCGCCGGGTTCGCCGACCCGGCCCGCACCTGCGCCGTTTTGCGCGGTGCCGGGTTCGCGGTCATGCACCGCGACCGCTACACGCGGCAGCCGCCGGAAGCCGGCTTCGATTACTGCCTGGAACTGGATGCGCCGGGCCGCAATGCCGCACACCCGCTGGAGCTAAAGACGCATTGGATCGGCCCCGAGTCGTGGCCCGACGTCGAGCGGCTATTGGATGCGCTGGAGCGCGGCGGCGCGACGATCGACCACCGGGCCGCATACCACGTCCGCGTCGAGGTGCCCGATTACTTCGACGATCCCGCACGCCTTCTGTCGCTCGCGCGGCTGGTCTATCAATACGAATGGGTGATCTACGGGCTGGTCCACCGCGAGGCGGCCTACATGAGTTCGGTGCAGATGCCGGGTCTCCAGAGGATCAGCGAGTGCCGGACCCGCGAGGATTTTCTGAACCATGCCGCCAACACCACGCGCGCCCGGGGCATGAACATCACGGGCCTTGGCGCGGCGATCCCGCACATCGAGTTCCGCTGGCGCGGCGGCACGCTGGACCCGGCCGAGGCGCAGGCGTGGACCAACCTTATGCTCGCTATGGTTGATTACGCGGCCGGGACTATGCACCCGCAGCGGCCACGCGAAGCCAATACCCCCGAGGCACTGGACGCTTTCCTGTCCCTTGCAGGCGGCGATCCGACGGGCCGTATACGCAAAGGCCACACGATCCACCCGGTCAGCCCGCGCCACCGGTCCCGCGACATCGCGCCGCCGAAACCTGCCCGCCCGAGCCTCCCGGCCCGGATCGCCGCTGCCGGGGCCAGTGTGGTCAAGACACAGGTCCTGCGGATCGACCGCGTGGATGATGAGTCGTTCGCCGCGCGGCTCGCTGTCTGCGCAGCCTGCCCGGACGCGGTGCTGAAGGACGGCAAGCCCCACCGATGCGGGCCGATTTACGCCGCGTGGAAACAAGAGGGCGGCGCGACGTGCGGGTGCCTGCTGGAACTCAAGGCCCGGGACAAGACCCAAGCGTGCCCGCAAGGCAAGTGGCCGCCCCCGGTGCCAGATGAGGGTCGGTTGTGACCTTGCCCCCGGCTGACGCCGGGGGTCGGACTTCAAACGGCCGTCGCCCTTGGCAGGGCGGCAGGCCGGAGCGCCCCACGGGGGCCGCTCGAACGGGTTGAGAACCCCCTTCGAGCCATCTTTGAAAACTTAATACCTTCCACCCCAAGCCGGCGGCGGCGAGGTCCAGAACGGGACCATGCCGACCCGTCAATCCCCGCCGTTAGGCGACTGATCCCGATCAGCGCCGGGTGCGTTTCTTACAAGCGTGGTGACGGCCACGCTTAGCCTATGCGCCGACCCCCTGTGACAACTCGTGTCCTAAAATGACAACTCTAATGTCCGTCTACAGCCGTCGCTGTCTAAAGTGTTTATCTCTATATGACAACTAAGTTTACTGCCCCGCCATCATCCGGTCGTACCACGCCTGCACGCGGTCGCGTTTCAGGAGCAGGTAATACATGCGTCCCTCGGCGGCCTGGCGGCCGGCGGAGGCTTCGGCGGTGGGGCCGATGCC
>Ga0100403_1001722_pt1 | contig 19020 bp, 30 predicted proteins | sample CryGeymet201501t_FD_83663 | JGI IMG/M metagenome (GOLD analysis project Ga0100403, IMG submission 83663) | Groundwater microbial communities from Crystal Geyser aquifers in Utah, USA - Crystal Geyser metaG 2015-01t | ecosystem: Environmental > Aquatic > Deep subsurface > Groundwater | place...
CGACCTCGACGACGACCTCGACGACCTCGACAACGACCTCCCCACAGAACCACCAACCGGCTATCTCACCGAGGACTACTGACCATGCGCAACAAACCCCACTTGCTCGCCACCCTTGCTTTTTTCTCTCTCAGCTGCGCCGCAGACGGCTCCGAGACCGAGACCGGCTCCGAGACCGGCTCCGAGACCGGCTCCGAGACCGAGACCGAGACCGGCTCCGAGACCGAGACCGGCTCCGAGACCGAGGCCTGCCCCCCAGGATGCCAGCCCGCCGGCGACCAGCCGGAACCCGGCGAGCTCCAGCAGTGCTTCTGCCCGACGCCAGACACGAGCTCGCCGCAATGACCAGCGCCGGCCGAATCAACAGCGTCGAGTACCACGGCGACAAGCTCGGCAGCTTCAACGTCGAGTTGTTGACCGGCGACCAGGACAACCCACTGGCCCCCTCCGGCTTCCACTGCAACGGTCTCGGGCCCCAGTCATGGCTGGACGACCATCCGCCTCGCCCCTGCCAGCTGGTCAGCGTTCACTTCGACGGCCCGCGGATCTATGTCCAGCGCATCGGACTGGCCCCCGCTTACGCTCGTGCCCGTGCTGATGCTGCTGCTGCTGCCGCCAGCAACCAAGCCCTCGAAGCCCTCGTCGAGACCCTTCGCGCCGATCTGTCGTCTGCGCAGATCCGAGCCCGCGAGCAGGAGATAGCGAAGGACTCAGCTCTTCGGAGGCTCATCGAAGAACAGCAACTGAGCCGCGCTGCGCTTTCCGACGGCTCCGAGAAGGCCAAGAGGGCGATGGCCGAACGCGAGCGCGACGAAGCACAATCGCGATCCAAGACCGCCGAGGCCCGGGCCGCAAACGCCGAGGCTCTGGCCAGCCAGCCAGCCGCACGCCGCCGCGAGTGGAAGTTGCCGCGGTCGCTGGTGGAGCCGATCAAGGCAGCTCTCGACACCGAAGCCGACGAGCACGAGTACCGCATCGGCCTGCTGCGCCAACATCACAACGGGCCCCTACTTTCGATGCTCACAGCGCTCGAGCACGAGCGCCACAAGGGCGTCGTCACCTTCGCCACCCACCTCTTGGACCTCGTCTCCGGCACCCCTCCCACCCCCTCCACACCATGACGACCATCACCATCACCATCACCATCGCCATCGCAGCGATCATCATCACCTCGATCATGGCGTGGGCTTTTTACGCGGCCCGGATGAGCGAGCTCAAGTCTGAAAACCTGATTCGACAGCGAGAGCTCGACCTGCAAGCCGAGTCTGACGCGGAGGCCGAACAGCTCCGAAACAAGCTCGCGCGCGCCTCCGAGAAGTTTGGCGCCGACGAACGACGAGCCGACGATCTCCAACGCCTCGATCGGCGAATCAGCCTCCTCAAGCGCTCCTGACCGCCCCAACCGTTCAACGCAAGGCCACTGCTAGCCAGCAGTGGCCTTTTTTGCGTCCGGACGCGGCAGCTGAGCCGTCGCCCTCGCGCGGCGCATCGATGCGCGCGCGCGAGCGAGCCGGCTTCGCGCGGTGTGGTAGCTGCAGCCCATCGCCTCGGCCGAGCGCGATCGCCTGCTGCTGCCAGTCCGGCAGCGCATCAAGCCAGACCTGCGCGAGCTTGAGCTCCTGCAGCTGCTCGAGCGGATCGGGCGGAGCCTCCAGCTGTTCGACGTTATCGAACACTCCGAGGGCCCGACGAGCTCGAAAGGCGCCGCTCAGCCGCCAAGCAATGGCGCGCACGTAAGCCCGCCACTCGCCCCCCGACCACCGACCAAGGCCAGCCAGCATCGCGACCATCGTCGCCTGAACGAGATCGTCGACGTCCTCGCTCGCCACCAAGCGCACAGCCCACACCCGGACCACCGGCAGAAACTCGCGCACCAGTCGCTCGCGCGCGAGCTCGCAACCACCTGCAGCTTCCCGGACCTCGACACCGCGCCCGCGGTCTCGGCCGCGCACAACTCGCCCACCTTCAACCAAACGCGCACCCATCGCATTCTTGTAGCTCGTTTTGCGTGTGAGCCAACGCGGCGGAGCCGGCGACAAAATACTAGCGATAAGAGAAGATTATCGCTAGTGTCCGCGTATCCACCGGGCGACCCGCCCGCCGGCGCACCCAGCACCATGACCCCGATGCAACACGACCGACTGAGCGATCTGCGCTTTGAACAACAACTCGGCGGCCTCACCTCCGACGAACAGCGGGAGCTTGCCGGGCTCGAGGCCCGCCGCTCGACCTGGGAAGCGGACCGCCGCGCCCGCCTCCGCTTTGCCGCCTGCGGCGAGATCATCGAGGGCCGGTCATGAACCGCGACCCCCGCTTGATCGCCTCAGCCCTCGCAGGCTCGGTGCTCATCGTCGGCCTGGTCGTGTGTTGGGGGCTGGTGGTCGCAAGTTGCCCCGCCTGGAAGCCCACCGAGGCCCGACAGACGGACTCGCAACCATGACGTCCATCCGCCCTGCTCGAAGTCAGCACGTGGTGCCCTGCCCAGCGGGAACGGCATTTGAGGAGACCGACATGCCAGAAACGAAAGACCAGCACATCAACGACGCCCTCAGCCAGCGGCTCTCCGCTGCCGTCACCCCCTTTCTCCCCGCGATCCTCAAGGCCCTCGTCGACGAAGCGATCAAGGTCGGAGTGCTGCCCAACGACAACAGCGAGGCCGAGTACACGATGTTGATCGCCGCGGCAGCCGACGAGCTCGGCATCAAGTTCACGCTCGCCGGCCGACTCAGCCACCCGCGCTTGCGGCCCACGCTGGGCCTCGTCGACGACGAGGTGTTCCGATGAGCCTGGAGATCGTGATGTCGATCAGGTCGAAGTACGCCGAAGCGATCCTCGACCCTGGCTGCGGTCGCAAGGACATCGAGTTTCGCCGCCGACCCCCAGCAGCGCTCCGAACCCAGGACCGCTCGCGGATCCTGATCTACGCGAGCCACGGGTCAGGGATGCTCGTCGGCGAAGTCACCTGCACGGGCCTGATCGAGGCTCAGCCAGACGACCTTTGGCGGATCGCCATCGCCCGTGGGTTTCGCGGCGCCATCGACCGCCGCGCCTTTCAGCAGTACTTCAACGGCGCCTCGCTTGGATTCGGGCTCCTGCTCGAGAGCCCGATCCGCTACGCCGATCCCATCCAGGCCCGCGGCTGGGCAGGGTTCACCCCCCCGCAGTCGTTCGCCTACACGGGATCCATACCCGCCAGCCTCCTGGCAGCGGCCGACGCCGCGAGGAGCTCGTGACCCCGCAATCCCCGAGCCCCTGCCTACGTGTGCGAGGCCCTGGACAAGTTGATCGAGAAGCTCAAACACGGCCCGCTTCCTCGGTGCGGCCATGGCCTGCCCACGGACTACCGCCGCGGCTACTTCGACGCGATGCGCATGAACCAGGCCTGGCGCGACGCGACGATCCTCCCAGCGCTCCGAGTGATCAAGGGCTGGGCGGCCGGCTCGTGGGTGCCTGGCGTCATGCGCCGAAAGGTGCGCGCCGGCTCATGACCATCAGGCACGGACGACGACCGAGAAGAACGCGAGCGCCCCGGACATGAGCCCCCGGACCAGGCGCCTCGCTCCGACCAACCCCCCCGCACGCAGCCGTCAGGCCGAGCGCCGGGGGTTCGGCCGTGTGACCGATCTTCACCAACTTCATCACACCGACGACCCGCTGTGCTTCCTGCGCAAGAGTGACGGCCTCACCATCCGCCGCATCCCTGGGCCCGAGTTCTCGCGGATCAACGTCCAGCACATCAGCAGCCACGACCAGTGGGTGGCCTTCGACAAGTTCGACAAGCCGCTCAAGCCGATGATCTGGGGCCGCACCCTGGAGCTCGCCGCCACCGCGCTCTGCCGCCATGAAGGCCTCGACTCGATCGAGATCGTGACCGACTCGGAGACCGACGCCGAAACCATCGACCGCTCGCTCATCGACGACCCTCTGACCATGCAGGTCATCGGCGAGCTCGCCAAGGTCGAGGCCGACGCGCTCGAAGGCGGCGCCCTTGTCGAATCGCTCCGCGCCGAGCTGGCCGAGGCCCGCGATCAGATCTCCGTGCTCGAGGAGTCGGTCGATACCCTGGTCACCCAACGCGAAGACGCCAAGGCCCGAGCCGAGCAGCTGGTCATGGACCTTCTGCCCGACCTCGACAGCCGAGATCTCGACGACGTTGTGGCCGCGGCCATTGCCGCTCACGAGATCAACCGCCTGTACTGCTGTGCGATCGGCGACCGCTCGCAGCTCCCCTGGCACGAGGCCCCGCACTGGCAGCGCTCGTCGGCCATCCTCGGCGCCCAAATGATCAAGGACGACCCGACCACGACCCCCGAGCAATCCCACCAAAACTGGATGAAGGCCAAGCTGGCCGACGGCTGGACCTACGGGCCGATCAAGGACATCGACGCCAAGACCCACCCGTGCCTGCTCCCCTATGAGCAGCTCCCGCCCGAGCAGCGCGTCAAGGACACCCTGTTCGGAGCGACCGTCCGCGGAGTCCTGTCGAGCCGCGACGACATCCCGTTCTGACCCTCGACCCCCCGAAGCCCCGCCCCGGTCCGCGTGCAGAGCATGAGCGGCGGGGCTTCGCCCGTGTGTCAGTTGAACTTCGCGCGTACGCGAGCCGCACGGGCACCAAGCGCAACAAGGACGCATTGCGTCTCGCCGGCTGGGGCATCTTGATCTGCGCGTCCAAACACGGCCTCCGTGAGCACCGCGACGAGGGCTTCTCCGACGTGATGCTCGACAACGGCGCCTGGAAGGTCCGTTCGTGGCCAAGCCCGGCCGAACGCCTCGCCGCCTGGCTCGACCTCTACGAGCAGCCCTGGCTCGACCTCCTCGACCTCTACGGGCACAAGGCCCGGCTCGTCGTCGTCCCGGATGTGTACTCCGGCGGCCACGTGTCCCTCAGCCACTCGCTGGCGTGGCTTGCCCGCCTGCGCGTTCTACCCGGAACACTGCTGCTCCCCGTCCAAGACGGTCTGACCCCCGACGACGTCCGCCCGCACCTCGGCCCCAACGTCGGCCTGTTCGTCGGAGGTTCCGACACCTGGAAGTGGGACTCGCTGCGGGAGGCCTGGGGACCGCTCGCCCAGGAGCTCGGCTGTTGGCTGCACGTCGGCAAGGCCGGCTCGGGCCGAATGGTCGAACGATGCGGAATCCGACGCGTCGTCAAGACCGTCGTCCGCGAGCTCGACCACAAGGTTCTGAACGAGGTGATCCTCAACCCGACCGCGGAGCGGATCGCCCTCTACCTGTGGGACTGCATCGACGATGCACTTCCACGCACGCTTGACGGCTGCAAGCTCGTCGGCCTGCGCCTGCTCGAGGGCCACAACGCGGTGGAGTTGTCCTGACGTGCCCGACTGCGCAGCTCTGTTTGTTCACCCTCGCGGCGTCTACTCGGATCTGCCCGACGTCGACCCGTGGCCTGAGCAGCGAGACGCGCGGCTGTACCCTGGCGTGCTGCCGGCCGTCGCTCACCCTCCCTGCGAACGCTGGGGCCGGTTTTGGTCGGCGGACGGCTCATCCTCGCCCGGCAACGACGGCGGCTGCTTTGAGGCCGCCCTGCGTTGCGTCCGTACCTGGGGCGGCGTCATCGAACACCCGGAGGGGTCGCACGCTTTTCGTGTGTTCGACCTGCCCCAACCCACCCTCGGCTGTTGGACACGCGGCCTGTTTTGCGGTGGCTACAGCACGGCTGTCGCCCAACGAAACTATGGCCACCGAGCTCGCAAGATGACGTGGCTTTACTACGTCGGCCAGGCCCCACCACCTCCGCTCGACTGGACGGATCCCGGCTCTGGCCACGTGTACCTCTCGCAGCCTGGCCGATGCTCGCAAGCTCGCCCTCGCAAAACCTGCCCCTGCGACCGATGCAAAGCTCTTTATGGCGCCGACTGGGTCGGCCAGCCTGACTTTGTTTGCATGCCCCCCACCGAAATGGCGGCGACGCCCATCCCCTTTCGCGACCTGCTGCTGAGCATGGCCCGCAACTCAAGGAACCCGTGACACAGCAAGAGACACAGCAAGACCTGATCCCCCTCGACCCCTCCGCCGACGGCGAGCGCCTGCGACACCACAACGCAGACTTCACGCCGATCGCCGTCGCCCTGGCCGGAGCCGCGTCAGCCCTTCATCTTCTGGACCCCAAGCCGCGCGCCGGCGAGCGCCTGCGCGTGCTTGTCCCCTTCGCCGGCACCGGGGCCCACGTGCAAGCCGTGCGAGCTCTGACCGACCGCAGTTGGCCAGCGGCCCTGACCGAGATCACGGCGATCGAGGTCCGACCCGAGGAGAGCGTGAGGCTACGAGCCTCTGCTGACCACGTGGTCACGGGCGACACCTTCGACTTGGACCCGCGGATCATCGGGCAAGACTGGGATCTGATCCTCGACAACCCTCCCTTCGATCGCCTCTACGACGCGGTGACCCTGCTCGCCCCGCTGCTCCGAAAAGGTGGCGTGCTCTCTCTGCTCGCTCGCTCGGCCGTCGGCCAGCGCAGCCCCGAAGGCTGGAACACGTGGGACGCACAAACACCGGCCGCCCAGATGCGGATCTGCGGCCCGATCTGGTACCGCGACGACCAGCTGCGCCCCGACACCGGCCGCCACTACCAGAGCGACCTCCACGACTACAGCTACTGGCACTGGACCGGGGCCGACGACGACGACGGCTGCGAGCTCGACCCGCCACGAGGCTGGGCCACGAGCAACATCGTGCTTCCGACACCGCTGCGCCGCGCCTGCCTTCGCCAGCGCCCCGGTACGCACGGCTGGCTGCTGGACACCGACAGCAACGGCAGCCTCGCGCTCGACGCCTCCAAGGACAACCACGTCTGGGCGCTGACCGATAGCGCCGCCCGAACACTTCATCGACTCACCAGGCCCCCAACCATCAAGCGCTGACCCATGACCGACCACCCAACCCCGGACACCTCCATGACCACCACCACCACCACCTCGACCCTCCGCGGCTCCCTGGGCTGCGACGATCGCCCCCTGCCCTGCGGATACCGGGGATGCACCGACGCCGCCGGCCACCCCGGCTTGCACTCGGCCGCCGACGACCAGGGCGACGCTTTCAGGTTCGGTCCCGACGGCTGCGAGTCGATGTTCGACTTCGGCCCACCGTTGGAGCCTGACGACGACTGGCAGCCGATCAAACGAGGCTGCCCGCCCGAGTGCCCGAGTTGCCTGCGCCGCGCAGCCGAACTCTCCGACACACTGGACCGCTCCCGCGAGCGCCTGCGCGACACCGCTCGTGCGCGGATCGGCGAGATCAAGCAGCGGATGCTCGCACGACGAGACCTCGGCAAGAGTGCTGGCCGTGGCGGCGTCGAGGCCCTCATCGGCGGCCTCATGGTGGCCGCCTGGCCGCGCTCGGGTTCGATGCGGAGTGGTCGCTGCTATCCGCGCGAGCCCTTGGGGCCCCTCACGGCCGAGAACGCCTCTGGATCCTGGGCTACACCGACGGCTGGCATGACCAAGCACATCGGGATGGAGCCCTCGGCGATGCAGCGCGAAGCAGCACGCTCGCTCAGGACCGTGAACGCCTACTCGTCCCTCGCAGTGCAGGTCGCTGCGATTGGCGATTGGAATGGCCGCCTGAACCCGAGCTGGGTCGAGTGGCTGATGGGGTGGCCGCTCGGATGGACCGGCTTCGCGCCCTTGGGAACGGCTGGGTTCCGCGCGTGGCGGCGGCAGCATTCACCGAGCTGCAAGCCCGAGCTCTAGGACGACGAGGCGCCCCATGAACCGCGAGAAAATCATCGACCGCGTGCGCAAGCTTCTTGCGCTCGCCACCAGCAACAACACGCACGAGGCCGCGGCAGCAGCCGCCGCCGCTCAGGCGCTCATGAGCGCCCACCGGATCGCCTCCGCCGAGTGCGAAGCACCCGAGGCCTCGGACATCGGCCTGCACGACTCCGCCCCGCTTGGCCGCCGCCGCCTCGATCAATGGCGCTGGCAGATGGCCTGGGGCGTGTGCAAGCCCAACGGCTGCGTGCCCACCACGATCTGGGACGACCACGACCACCTTGTTCTGTGCTTCGTGGGCCATGCTCCCGATGCGCAGGCGGCCCGCTACCTGTGGCAGTACCTCGTGCGCGAGATCGACCGGCTGGCCAAAGCCGAGGCCCACGAACTGCGCCAAATGGGCGGTGCGCCAGCCAACTGGCGCACCTGGTACAACAGTTTTCGGATGGGCGCTGTGATGGTCCTCAGCGTCCGCCTGCTGAGGACCGCGAAGCAAGCCCAACACACAGCGAGCAGCCGAGCGATCGCCCGCCTGGATGACCACGAGGCGCAAGCCCGGGAGTTTGCGCGCGAGAAGCTCGGCGTCACGTACTCGGATGCGAAGCTAAAGGCCAGCCTCAGCTCGGACGGCTTTGACGCGGGCCGAGACGCCGGAGCCCGGATCCCCTTGAGCGCCGCCCCTGGTCGCGAGCTCGGACCACCAAAGCTCGCCCTGCCCCCTACCCCTGACTCGGCTGGTGAGCCGTGAACCTCATCGAACGACCGGGCGGCCGCGACGAGTTCTACATCGGCGACGGGCGAGCTCGTCAACGCCCCTCGTTGCTCCGGCATCGCTGGGTCCGCAAGGCCAACGGCCGAGCGAGGGCCGGGCACCTGGTCGAGGTCACCGGCGACCCCCTCGAGCACTACGCCCGCTGGCTGATCTACGTGATCGCCCAAGCCTGGCCGCCCTCCGTGGTCGTGCGCTGCCTCGACGAGGGCTCCACCCTCGCCGGGGCCTGCTGCACGCGCGAGGCGGTCCTGTACGGGCCCGAGCGCCCGAGGCCTGCCCACCCGTGCCACGGCGACGCCATCTTCTCGGCCTGGCTCGCCCTCGATCGCGCGGGCTGGGCCGTCCAGGCGGTCGACACCCGCGGCCGAAGCCACCTCTGGACCCCGGACCAGCCGACCGTGCCCGGTCTCGACCTCGACCGCCACAACGCGATCTTCAACGAGCTCTACGCGACCTGCTACGGCACGCGCCCTAAATGGGGGGGCCGGTGACCCAGATCAAGTTGCCGATCCCTCGCTGACCCGAAAGACGCCGATGTACATCCCCCACACGACCACCACCCTGGCCACCTGCAACCACTGGCACTGCTTTGCCCACAACCGGCAGCACTCCACCCGCAGCCGCTTTTCGCTGTTGCGACACCGTGCCTGCTGCCGAGTCCCTCCCAGCACCAACCTGCTACGCCACAGCGACGGCGGCCCCCGAGAGCTTGCTCCCGTCGGCGACTGGATCCGCGAGGAAGCCGACACCCTCGACCAGCTCGAGGACGCCATCGTTCGCATCGCTCGCGACTTCGATGCGCGAGCGCTCGACCTAGCATCCCTTGCCGATGGGTCCGACGGCTTTGGCTTTTACGAAACGAGGCTCGTCCCCCACGACGGTTGCGGCCTGGCCGCCGACAACAGCATCCTGACCCTTTCCGCTCCGGCCGGCTCTCACATCGCGATCACTTCGAACCCCGGAGGCATCCTCGTCTGGCAAGGCCTCGCCCGTCACCTTTTCCTCGGGCTGCGCGAGCTCCAACGAGCGGCCGAACACGAGGCCGAGGATCTCAGGACCCTGCTGTCGCGCGTGCAGCAGAAGCGCAAGGCGACCCAACCATGACCCACCCCCGCGCATACCTGATCTTCGACCCCGAGCGCGGCGAGACCTTCGGCCTCCACTTTGGCCGAACCGCGGCCGAAGCCCTCGACGAGCTCGACGAGCTGCAACAGGAGCTCGGCCGAGACCGCGAGGATGGCTGGCTCACCAAGTTGCAGGCTATCGAGTTGCTTTTGGCTGACGGTGCAGCACCAGTCGCAGATCCGCCCGCCGTGCCGACTGGCGCTCCCAGCTACGATTTTGTGCACTTCGACCACGGGACCCTCAAGACGTCCATTCGGTTGCATGGGGTCGGCGGCCCCGTAGTGTCCGTCGACCATCGCCCCCGCGAGTTCGGCTTGCCCGAACAACTCGCCTCCGACTCGCCGATCGCGGAGGTCATCCACCGGCTGAACGTTCTTCGACGCAAGCACCGCGACGAGATCACCAGGCTGACCGACTACAACACGGACCTCGAGGCCACGATCGCGCGTCTGCGGGCGATCGCTATCGGCCAGGGCTTCCCCCCCTGATGCCCCTCACGGCTGCCTCGCAAGCCCGCTGGGCCGCGCAGGCCCTCGCGCGGATCGAGGAGCTCGGCCTCTCGATCTCGCAGGCCTCCAAGCTCAGCGGGCAATCGCCCCGCTGGCTTCGGCCCCGCCTGGACTGCCGCCAACCAGTCGACGAGACCGAGGCCGCCCAAACCCTCGACGCCCTTGGCCTCGTTCGCTACCCCTCCGATCTCACAGCTCACCATCACCCGGATCATCACCCTTCCTCGCTGATCACCATCATGCCCATCACCGACCCCATCACCGACCCCGAGCTCCGCAAGACCGATCGCTCGCCTTTCGCCAACCCCCCCGAGGGCCACGAGCTCGACGAGAGCGCCAGCATGTTCGCAACTCACCTCAACCCCACCATCACCCAGGTCGCCGCCCAGTTACTCCGAGCACATGGCCGTGTGATCTCCGAAGTACAGACGCGCGTAACCCGATCCAGCGACGGCGAGAGCCTGAACCTGTCCATCCACTGCAACGTGCGACGAGCACCCCGCTAGCTCCCCCTCAACAACCACTAGGACAAGCCATGCAACACCACGACCCCACCCTCTGGAACACCGAGCGACTTCAACGCGAGGATGGCCTTCTCGCCGTCGCGCTCGGCCCCCTTGACACCGATCACACCGACGACGACTGGCTGACCCACCCCGACCCCGACGTCACCCGCCTCGACGAGGAACAGACCACCAGGACCGCAGAACTCGCAAAACTCGGCCTCGATACCTACCGCCGACTGTCGAAGCTCGGTCTGCTGACTTCGAGCTCGCAGGTAACGCTTCGGGTCGGCAAGCCCGGCGAGACGGACGGCCTGACGGCGGTCTGCGTGCGTCACGGTGAACACGCGGTCGTCGCCGTGCACCCGACCGGCCACGCCGTAGCGAAGGGCCTTCTCCGCCTGCTCACCCGCTGCCGACCGAAGCCGAAGAAGCCCTCGACCGTCACCGCCGACACCGCCTACCCTTCAACCGACACCGAAGACACGAGCACCCCATGAACCTCCCCCACAAGACCAACCCTCCCGACAAGCGCCTCACCCGGCTGGCCGAGCTGTTCGCCGAGCTCGGCGTGCAGCAACGCAGCCTCGATCACTGGGCCTCGGAGCACGCCGAGACCCTCGCCGCCGGCGCGAGCTACCAGGATCGGGTCGACGAGTTGAAGAAGCAGATCGAGAAGATCGGCGGCGGGATCTGCCTCGACGCGGCCACCCGAGACCAGCCAAGCCCGACCCTGGGCGAGGTCGACATGTACGACGGCCGCCGCCTGGTGCTGTACACCTCGGTTTCGCGCATTCGCTCGGTGAACGTCGCGGCGCTCTACAAGGAGTTTCCCGCCGCTCTCGGCGTGCCGGGTGTCGCGAGCGTGTCGGCGAAGGGGCTCGAGACCGCGGTTTTGGCCCAGAAGGTCGACCAGCGAGCGCTCTCGCACGTCCATCAGACCGAGCTTCGCCCCGCCTTCCGCTGGAGGATCGAAGACTAGCTCCCCCAGCCGCGCGGGCGCCCAGCGCCGGGTTCGACTCCCGGCGGCGGCTTTCCACCGACCCCACGAACATGAGCGACCCACACCAGCCATACCCAGCACGTCGCGAACAACATCCAGCCCCGCGCACGCTCGACAAGCGCGTTCTGGACCTGATCGCGGACGCGGACGCGCCCAACACCCTCCGCGCCTACCGATCCGACCTGCGCTGCTGGGCTGCCTGGTGCGACCGCTCCGAGCTCGATCCTGAGCCCCCCTTCAACGACGAGACCGTCGCCCTCTACGTCGCGCACCTCGAAAGCCTGCCCCGCAGGCCCAGCACCATCGCGCGCAGGATCGCCGCGCTGGGCCGCGTCGCGCGAGCTAACGGTCTCACGCCGCCCGCCCAACTCAACCTCGTACGGCTGGCCCTGCGAGGCTGCCGGCGTCGATCCGTCGCCCAGCGCGGCAGCCGACCCCGCGAGGCCCCGCCGCTCACCCTCCCCATGATTCGGCTCGGCTGCCGCCGGCTGCACACGCACGACACCGCCCAGAGCCTCCGCGACCGCTGCCTGCTGCTGGTCGGCTTCGCCGCGGCCCTGCGCCGCTCCGAGCTCGTCGCCCTCGACTGGCCCGACGCCCTCGAGCATCCGGACGGGCGCCTGCTGCGACTCTGGGGCCCCAAGACCGAAGGCGACGGCTACCAACTCGTCGGCCTCGCGCGCGCCACCTCCGAGCGCGCCGACCTGCGCCTCTGCCCCGTCGCTTGCCTCTCCGAGCTCTACCAGGCCCAGGGCCGACCTCTGACCGGCCCGATCTTCAAAAACCGCGCAGGCCGCCGCCTGAGCCCCCAGAGCGTCACGACGATCGTCCGCCGGATGGTCGGCCTCGTCGGCGAGGATCCCCGAATCTACAGCTCCCACAGCCTCCGAGCCGGTCTCGCCACCGAGGTCAGCCGCCTCGGCGTCGACCAAGCGACATGGATGCGACACACGCGCCACGCCTCCGCCACCGTCGCCGCCCGCTACGCTCGGCCCGCTGACGCCGTGCAGTCCCCGGCCGCGCGGATCGTCTCGACCCACCTCACCGCCCTCGGCTCGTGATACCCTCCGGGGATGGTCTCGTTTTCCGGCGGGCGGCTGCTCGCACCCCTTGCCCGCCAGGCGCTCGTCCTCGCCCGCTACGCCCTCTTGCGATCCCTGGGCCTCCACACGCTCCACGACCAGCTGCGGGCCCAAAGGGCGCGAATCCGCGAGCTCGAGCGTGCAGTGATCGCCGTTGCCGGTGTCGACCATCCCGCCGTCGCCGGGCTCCGCGTGCGCTGCTTGATCTGTGAGCAGGCCCTCATCGATCCGCCTCCCGCTCGTTGACGTTTCCTGCGCCGGCGTGATAAGCGTCGACGCACAATCCTCGCGGCCCCCCAAAGCCGTACGGCGCTCGTGTTGCCCACCCAACCGAGCGCCGTTTTTTTGCGCCCACAGCTCCAACTGTGACGATCGCTGCCAGTCGGCCCAGACCCCCGATCCGCGCACGAGTTGACGCCCTCGAGTAGCCTCGACCCGCTCGCGCTCGTCGTCGTCGTCGTCGCAGGCCTCGCTGCGCGCCAGATACCAGCCGAGCCGCTCGCCATGCTGAGCTCGCCGAACCTCGGTCGCGCTCTGGCTCGCCCCCTCGGATCCCGGGCTCACGCTGACCCATGCGGCCAGCAGCTCACCGACCTGATCCTCGGTCGCCGCAGCTGCGAGAGCGTGGACGTGTACGTGCCAGCCACCCTCGGGCCTCCGCTCGACGTGAATGCACCGCCAAAGGCTCACCCCCGCGGCTCTCATCCTCCTCGCCGTCCCGGATCGCACCCACCTCCCCAGCGACCGGTAGAGCCGATCCAGCGCCCGGCTGCAGCTCTCCCAGTCCACCGCGGGCTGCGTCAGCACAACGTGCCAGACCGACACGGACTTGGCGACGCGACCGATCGCCAGCGACAGCGCCCGCCCCTGCCGCGTCGCCCGAACGCGCCCGCAGCTCGGACACCCTCGAGCCCGACAGCGCCAGCGCACCCCGCCAACCATCCGCCCGCAGCCCGCGACCCGCACCGCCAGCCCCTCGTCGATCTGCCGCAGCCACGGGAGCGCAAGCTGCCGCTGCTGTTCGTCGCCGAGGACACGCCGGTCCTCTGCTGCCCCACCGAGCGCCAAGGCGGCCACCCTACCGGCCCGACGGCCAGCGGCGCAACCCTCGGCGGCCCTACACCGCAACGCCTACATGGAACGAGAAGGACAGCCGACCGGCTGGGCCTATCCGCCGCCGCCGCCGCCGTCTCCGCTGAACTTGCTCGCGTAGGTGATGGTCTTGGCTGCCACCCGCGCGAGAAAGTCCTCGAACCTTGCCGCAGCCCCTGGGCTCTGAGCCGCTCGCAGCACCGAGCTCGCGGCCTCCACGGCCTGCGAGGCGATCAACTCTCCGGACGCCGTATCCCAGAAGCTCGCCTCGGTCTCTGACGCCAGGCGCGCCTGCATCTCGGCCTGATTGACCGCCACAGTCGCCTCTGCGCGCTGGTCGCTCACCTCGGACATCAGGGCCATCGCCCGCTCGACGAACCCCTGCTGCACCTCGGTGATGCTGCGCGCCATGTCCTCGTAGCCCTTCACCGTCTCGGCCATGGCCCTGGTCTGATCGATCGCAAGCCTAACCTGCTCCTGCGACTGCCCTACGCTCTGCATAAGGGTGCTTTCGCGCACATCGTCACGCCGCAGGAGCTTGCCAAGAAACTTGGCGAAAAACTCCGACCCTTCCGACATGCGCAAACTCTCATCCAGCGAGATCTCGTCGTCGTCGTCGTGAGCTCCGACGACGCGCTCGTCGTCGTCCCTCGTCAGCTCGAGCGTCGCATCATCCAGCCGCTCGCCACGACTGTCTGAGGCGACCAGCCGAAACCACATCTTCTTGGGCTTCTTGGTCTTCTTGCCGCTGCGAGTCTTGCGCGGCTTGCTGTTTTCATACTGATCAAACACCGTTCGCGCGACGCCAACGAACCTTCGCCCGAGCTCCTCGGCGTCGAGCGTCAGCCCCTCGGCGCAGAGGAAGCGCCGGTCGTCAACGTCTCGGATCTGTACCGTCACCGCGAGCGCGCAGCGTGGCCCCGCCGAGCTCGTCCGACCGGTGCCGTAGTCGAGCCGCAGCCGCCCGCCGTCGTCGCCCTCGCCAAAGGCGTCGAGGATCAGCGTGGTCCAGGGGTCATGCGGGGGCACCGTGGAAGCCAAGGAATGCGCCAGCTTGAAACCGCCCATGGCCCTATCTCTCACGCCCAGACCACATTTGCAACCATTTGCGTCGTCTTTGACGCGATTTTGCTATCTCCTCGCCAGGATCTACGATTTGTGTCCTCACCCGGGCCCGTTTCGCCCACCACCCAAGGACACCAACCGTGGCTGCACTCACCAAGATCCAAAAAAGCCAGATGGCCGAGTTCGCGTTCAAGACGCGCCAGGCCAAGAACCGCGCGGTCGATAAGGTCGCCGGCCAGTACGACAAGACCAAGAAGACCCTCAACGAGGAGCGCAAGATCCGAAAGGGGGAGACCGTCATGGTCGGCGTCGGGACCGTCGGCGCCGGCGCGATCGCCAGCCAGATCCACCGCGAGATCGCCGTGAAGCGGGGCTCGCCGATGATCGCCAAGGCGATCAACTACGGCGCGGCCGCCCTCGGGATCTTCGTCGCCACCAAGGCCCGACCGAGCCAGAGCACCCAGCGCGCCCTCGGTGCCTCCATGGCGGGCATGGGCGCGGGCCAAGCCGCCCTGGACCTCCAGTTCGTGGACCTGGTCCCGGGGATGAACGACTAACCCATGGCGAACCCGAAACTACTCCCGGCGCTCCAGCCCCGGAGCGCCATCTACCAGGCCCCGCAGACCCAGGCCATGGCCCAGCAGCCCAACGTCTGCGCGGAGATGTCTCGGGTGTCCGAGGATGAAGCCTGGGCGCTTCTCCAGCTGCTCGGCAGCAACCTGATCGCCCGCAACACGAGCCACGCGGAGATCTGCTCCGCGCTCCAGCAGGCCGAGGCTTGCCGCTCGTGGCACAGCCGGCGCGCCGAAGTCACCCAGTACCTCGCTCGCCACTGCCGCCCGGGATCGTCTCGCGGCGGACTCATCCCCGCCGTGCGCCACACCTCCGGCCTCATCACGCGGCCCACCCCCGCGCCCACCCCTACCCCCACTCCGACCCCCAAGCCTCCCGGCAGCTGCGGCTGCACCAAGTGCAAGGACCCCATGAACACCATGACCCCCACCCAAGACTGGAGCTCCGCCTGCGGTGCCTTCCGCAAGCCGGACCCGGCGGCCGTCGGCCCCCAGTTCGCCAGCGCCTGCGCCGAGGCGGTCTGCCGCGGCGGTAGCCGCATCGGCCTCGAGCAGATCCCCTGGGAGCGCACCCTCGCCCCCGGCGCTACCGAGACCATCACCCTCGGCTACACCCGCAACGCCCGCCTCGTCGGCCTCACCTTCGCCCGGCGCCGCACCCCGGGTCGCAGCTACAACGTCGACAACTGGAGCCTGCGCAAGTGGCGGACGGACAAGGCCAACCAGCCCTACGACTTCACGCGCCGCGGCACCACCTTCAACGGCGATGATCCCAACGAGATCTGGGTTCCGGCGAGCCAGTACTACGAGGACGGCGACGCGAGCGTCTCGCCGATCCTGCACGGCATGAACCCCATGCCCAGCTTCATCGCTCCGAACAACATCGGCAGCAATGACGGCCTCGTCGAGTTCGAGGTCGAGCTCGCCGCGGCCGCCCCCGCCGCCGAGACCGCGTTCGGCTACTTGCTCGTGCTGTTCCTCCAGGGCAACTAGCCGCCGCCGTATCACGCGCCAGCGCGTGATACGGTCCCAGGCGCGCGCCTGCCATGCAGGCGCGCGCCTCCCCTCAACTTCCTCCCCCGCCCGCAGCAGGTCACCACCATGTCTCTCGCCATCCCCTTCGCCCTCGCCCTCGGGCTGATGCTTGCTGCCGCCGGCGCCAGCTCTGGCCCCGACGACGGCCCCGAGCCCCCCGACCTCGATCCCAACCCTCCCCCGCGGCCTGGGCCTGGCCCCGACGACGGCGAGGATGAGGACCCCTGGGACGGGCTCATCCCGCCCCCCGACGACGAGGACATGCTCGACGGCCTGACCGACGAGGACATCTTCGACGCCGCCTGCGCGATCTGGGGCGCCCGCACTCCAGGAGAGTCCGACAGTTCCCTCGCCCTGCGAGCCCTCCGCGGCTTGTTCCCCGGCCTGGTCTGGCCCGGCACTCCGGGCGGCCAACGAGCGGAAGCCCAGCAGCGCGTCCAAGCCGTGTTCGCGGACATCCGCGGCGGCCTGATCTCCTGCGACGGGCCGATCGAGATCGAACCCGAGCCTCGAGCCGGCGGCTTCTACCAGATCAAGCAGAACGACAACCTGTTCGGGATCGTCCAGCACGCCTACCCCGGCCTGACCGCACAGCAGCGGGTACAGGCTGCGCGCACCGTGATCAACAGCCCCAAGAACGGCGCCGGCAAGATCGGCAGCGGGATCATCGTCGCCACCACACAGCAGGGCAACAAGAACCTCCTGGGCGACGCGATCGTCAGCTTCTACCCGAAGTGGACCTGTCAGCCCGCCACCGAACACGCCCGCTACGAGAGCGGCAACTGCTACGCCGTCGTCTACCTCCCGGTGATCTGATGCTCGAGCTCGACGACCTCGACGACCTCGGCGACCTCGACGGCGGGCCCCAGACCGAGTTACCGGTTCAAGCCCTCCTCGAAACCGAATACGAGCACCTCATCACCGAGGACGACCTCGCCCGCGGCTTTGTGCCGATCGGCGAGCTTGCTCAACGCGTCGCCGACGACGACGCGGCGGGCGAACAAGGCCTCGTCACCGTCGACGAGTTCGAGCTCGACGAGACCCGCGAGAACGACGAGGACGACAACGAGGACGACGTCCCCGCGCGCACCAAAAGCCCGCCGCTGTTTCGGCTGGCCGCGATCGCCTCCATCGTTGTCGCTCTGCTGCTGCTGCTCGACCGCTGGGCCCAGCCACCCAAGCCCAGCCCACCTCCGCCCAACCCCGGCCCCCCTGTCCCGTCTGGCGAGAGCCGCTCCTGGGCAGTCCTAGTCAACCCCATCGGCTACCACCTCGACGACGAGCTCGTCACCGCGCCGCCGCAGACCGCTGCCGACTTCCTGACGGCGATCAAGGCGAAGGCCGGCGACGAGATCCTGATCGACACCACCAACGCTCCCGCCAACCTCGTCAACGCCCTCCTCGCCGCCGCGCAACAGCGCGGCATGTTCCTGCGAATCCTCTGATGTTCCCCCTCCTCGCCCTCGGCTTCCTGCTGGTCATCGGCTCCGGCTCGGCGTCGAGCTCCGGGTCGGACTCCAGCTCGGACTCGGGCTCCGGCTCGGGCTCCGGCTCGGGCTCCGGCTCCGGCTCCGACACCGGCTACCAGCAGCTCGACACGCTGCTACAGCGCGCTGGCCTCAGCAAGAACTGGCGCCGCTTCTGCCTGTTGACCGCGGCCGGCGAGTCCGGCTTCGTCCCCAACGTCTACCTGGGGCCCAAGGAGCGCCAGCCACCCGGTACCGTGCTGAGCAGCGCCTGGGAAAGCATCGGCGAGAGCGAGTACCAGGCCACCAAGATCGCCTACGACCGCAACGCCGAGCTCTGGGCCTCCTGCCCGTGGCCCAAGGATCGCTACACGACCGCCGGCGGCTACTTCGGCTTCCTGGCCCCCAACGCCGTCTACGGCTACCGCTCCACCGAGCTTCGCTGTATCGACCCCTGGTCGATCTACGACGCCCGCGAGGCGATCCCGATGTTTCTCGCCTACTGCAAGCGCGTGATGGGCAACAGCCGCATGAAGGTCAACGGCGACTGGCTCGACCTGCGGCTTGGCGTCGGCTCGCTCCAACGAATCGCAGTCCCCGAACGACGCACCGCCATGATCGCCAAGTTGGAGAAGAAGAACACGCTCAAGCGCGTCGGCCTGGATCGGACGTTCCTGTTCAAGTCGGTGGAGCCGCTCCCCAACTTCGACATCATGCAGCTGCGCGAGGAGTTGCTGGGATGAGCGACCTCTGGCGCTTCACCAGCGAGCAAGTCGGGCCGCTCCTCGAGGAGCGACCCAGCGGCGGCTACACGGAGATCTGGGACTCCGTCCAGGAGGGCTACCAACTCACCGGCGGCGGCCTCGAGCAGCTGCTCGCCTCGAATACGACCTCGCTCCTCGGCTCGATCAGCCTGAACGAACAGCAAGCCGTCGTCGCTGCCGGCTACCTTGGCCTGCGCCCTGAGTTGTTCGACGGCATCCGCGACCTACCTCTCTTTGACCCCCTCGCCACCGTCGCCACCGCCGTCTTCGAGTCCGGCTTCAGCTTCGACGCGCTGACG
>Ga0100403_1001724_pt1 | contig 18999 bp, 28 predicted proteins | sample CryGeymet201501t_FD_83663 | JGI IMG/M metagenome (GOLD analysis project Ga0100403, IMG submission 83663) | Groundwater microbial communities from Crystal Geyser aquifers in Utah, USA - Crystal Geyser metaG 2015-01t | ecosystem: Environmental > Aquatic > Deep subsurface > Groundwater | place...
AATACTTGACGAGGTAGCATTTAAATCGGCAGCTAATGTCGTTACGAAAAAACCCTCTGGTGCATCATAAAGAATTGTCATATTACAAAAATCCCCGCTATTTTGGCGGGTATTGATTAACCTTGTCCCACCAGTATAGCAAATAAACTACTACTTTGACTAGACTTCCGTTGTTGTTAAAACATCAGCTGAGTCGTACTGTCTTCTTGATTTCAATCTAAATACTCCTGAAAAGCTAAATATAGAAAATGTACCAGATGCAGAATTTTGTCTGAAACGGGTTCTGATGTTTCTTTGTTGGCGACCAAAAAGCCTCCAGCGTTTTGATAAAGAGACAGAACTACTAGAAACAAAACTACCTAGCTCACTACCTACTGCTGAAAATCCAACAGCTTCTGCACCCATACCACCAACAGCATTATTTGTAATTGATGCCTCAATGTCTGCTCCAGAATCAAAGAATTGCGTAATTGTTAGATTTCCTTGTAGTTTCCCAATCTCAACATCTTGATCGTAGTATTTTTTAGATCTCTCAGGTTTTCCTTGATCATCTTGATTAGTATCAAAATAAGCGTCTATTGCACCACCGCGATCTGAATATCCTTTGTCTAATTGAACAACCCTACCCTCATCATCTGAGCCATAGAAAGTGTAAGCCTTGCTTAGCTCTTCAACTACTGGTGTACCAGATACAACATCTGTAAAATTTAGATAACAGTTTGCAGCAATACTTGTATTTCTAAACCATGCCCCAAATTTAAAAATAAACTCAGCATTATTAAATGTGGCACCACCCTCAGTAAATGAAAGCCTAAGTCTTCTTTGAAAATCGTAATGAAGCACTGTGTTTGGCAAATTACTTGGTGTAATTTTTTGTAATTCGTTCTCAATTTGATATGAAATATTTTTAACACGTAAAATGTCGGTTGGGAAGTTTGGCTGATTTCCAAGAGTAAACATACCAAAACGAGATAAGAAAACTTGATCATCATCGACAGTAATAGCTGCACGTTTTCCAACACATCCGATAAAGCTGTTAACATTTCTTAATGTAATAATTCCAGTAGAACTAAAATAAACTTTCCAAATAGAAAATTCTTTATAAATAATCACTGATCCATCTCTAGTACGAACAACTTTTTTGATTTCATCACCATCACCCTTTGAAACACTTAAAGCACCGCCTCCCGATCCAGAATCATATTTGTCAAAATTCTGAGCCCCAGGGCCTGAATAGTGAAGAGTTGATCCACTGAAAGCCCAGACTCTAGTACCATCAAAATCACCTTTGAAAGCGATAACACCACCTGTTGAGTTTGTTTCTGGTGGCTCAGTTATTCCATCAGCTTCAATGTCGCCGTAATCAATGTATGAGGTATCAGTTCCGATTAATGTGGTTAAATACGTTTCATCGCCAGACGTACTTGAATAATAAATATTAGTTCCAACAATTGTGCCACCATCATTTGTCCATGATAAAGTTGCTATTTTAGTGGCAGTATCCCAATTTGACCTTAAAATATTAAAGGTTACACTAAATTCACTTGTAGCGACTGTTTCACCGACAGAATTATAGTGAGTTAGTTTATAAAATGCAGTAAATTGTCCGTCTGCCAATCCAGCTCCTCGAGCAGCACTTGGTGATGTTGGAGGACCAATTGCAACGTATGTAGTAATTGGCGTAGCATCGTCTTTATTATATTTGGTAAGGTTATCAGTCCCATTAAAAATGAATAAATCATCATTTGCCAAAATATAATCAGTGTTTAAGTCTGATGTATAGGTTTTTCCAGTAATATCATCAAAATCGCCAGTTGCTGTATTATAAACTTGAAGAGTTGTGCCAGAAGATCTGATGATCTTTTTAACACCATCAGAATGTGAATACATTGCCAGTCCCCTAGTTCGTGAGTCTTTGGCATTTCCAAGATATTGAGTACCTAGACGCTTTTCGATAGAGTCAACTTTAATTTCCACGTTTTGAGCATCAGACATCTCATCACGCTTAATTTTATTTTTAGCCTGAGTAGTATTAAGACCTTTTAGCCAAGATGTGTATCTGTACTCTGGATCTTCTGCTGGTACGCTTCGTTTGCTTAATATAGGCATATTTCATTATCTACTGATTACAGCTTGTTCTTCTGGATCTCTAGATCTTCTCGCTACTCCCCAATTTCTACGCATATCATTTTCTTTTCTCATAATTTTGAGATAATTCTCATATAATTCAAGGTAGTCATTGGCTTCAACAGCTTCTCTACCTCCCTGAGACTTCAAATGGTTTCCAGCGGCCAATAGACTAACTGCTTCTAAATATTGAGCTGGCAATCTTGGAATATCTCCTAGAGCATCAAGAGTTGTTGGGGCTTTATAAAAATAATGTGTAATTGTTAAACCAGCGGCCATTGAGCTGGTCAAAAACGTCATATTTCCTCCATAAATGTAGGCTCTTTTTTTAGTTTTGAATTGTGGCAGTTGAACCACTCCGCTAGAATTTTGATATTGTTGTAAATCACTAAATGGGACCATCACATACCAATTGTCGCCAATTTTAACTGGATTATCTGGATGTGGCACTCTATATCCAGTTGGCAAAGCGTATGTATATGTGCTTAGAGTGGTTGTTTGAGTTGCGTCACTAACTTCATCGAACCACCATAAATCCTCACCATGAACTTGGTTTAAAGCATTATTAGTTTTTCGTTTTCTATTATCGTCGGTATTTTGAGATGTCTCACCAATTTTTTCCGCAAAATCAGTAAGTAAGTCTCCAAATGTCAAAATTTCAACTGCTGCCATAATTTGTCTCCATTAATCTTCTTCTTTTTCTTCGTCATCATTTTCCTCTGGTTTTTCTTCTGGTTGGGATGGCAAAGTTATATTAATTTCAATAGTCTGGCCAACATATTTCTTGCCTTTTTGTCTTAGTTTGTCAGCTAGTTTTTTAAAATTACTATTTTCCATTTTTACTCCAAAACTACAGTAAGTTTAGAGGCACCAGCGGTTACTATTGTTAAACCAGTTCCAAAATCAATATCCAATTCGTATGATCCCTCAACAATACTAGCCTTTAAAAGTGCTAAGACTGTCCCTGATCCAGCCGTATTATCATAAACAGTAATTGCTCCAGCCGCTGTTTCTGTAACAACAATTCTTTTAAGTCTTCCTTTACCAGTTTTAACCACAGTAGTGGTGTTGGTTGAGATATAAACACTATTACCCATAAATCCTCCTTTATATAATAAAAACGACCCGCTATTAGGCGAGTCGTTGATTAGACTACATTTTAAGTATATCAGTATTTTAGCTAAGCCTCAATGATCTTTCGTAAGGCCTCAGCAGCCATCTTGGTCTTTTCTTCGATAGCAATTTTTGTTTGACGAGCTTGAACATTGGCCAAAGCCTTTGCCTCATCATCATTTACTTCGAAAATAAAACCATCAGCTTTGAGTCTTTTTTTCATTTTATCTCTCCAAAGATCTGAAAACTCATTTTCTGACATTTGAAGTTTTTTATGCTTTCCACGTCTGATAGCACCTCTCAATGAAAACTCAATTTTATCCTCAGCTTCTTTTCTCAAGGCTTGGTTTACAATAATTGCATACTCTTGAGCATACTCTTCTGTAAATTTTTTACCAAGACGGTTTTTAGCTTGATCCATAACAGCATCAAACTTTTCTTTGTAAATGCCTGGTCTTTCAGTTGGTTGTGTAACTCCTGGCATAGATTATTTCTCCTTTGTCACTTCTGGTTTACTAATTTCCTCAGTTTCTGCTTCGTTAGATCCGCCAAGTTCTGGTGAAACTTCCCCTGAATCTTCTGTGCTGAGATCTGCTTCATCGCTTGTTTCCTCGCTCTCAGTTTCAACTTCGCTAGCTTCTTCGTCGATGGTTTTGTCTGTTGGTTCGTCATCTTCAATTTCCTCTCCGAGTTCTACCTCTTCTAATGATGCCTCGACAGTTTCAGTATTTATTGGGGATGCTTCTGCTCTACGAATAGCCTCAACTAAATCTTGTTTTTTACCACCAGCTTTAACTCCGAGCTCTTTTGCTCTTCTGTTAAGATCGGTCATTTTGCTCTTCATTGAAAATTCACTCTCAATAATTTCTGGTTCAGCAGTTACTTCCACTTGAGGTACAACAGCTTCAACATCCATTGCTGGAAGTCCAAGCAACGATCTGATCTCAAGATCCTTTTGTGGGAACCATCGACCTTTTTCTACTAACTGTAACTTGAGAGAGTTATATTTCTCTCTTGGTGTGCCTGGTTTATCTGGCATTTTATTCCTTTCGCTATATTTGTACATTATGATTTTTAATACTTTGTAATTTTTCCAATGCTCTTTCACGTTTTAATTTATCATTAGCTTCCTTGTCTGCATTTGCTCTGGCCTTTTTCTTAGCGTTGTATTTCATTATGTTGGCAATCTCAGTATCGGTCATTGGATTAGCTATAGCATTTTTGATTGCGTCTTCGAGGGCTTTCTTTTTTTTATTTTTAATAGCAATCTTATTTCTTCTAACTTGTTCTGTTGTAAGGTATTCAGGTATTATTTCTATATTTATCTTACCATTTTTTATAGCATCTCTGAAAGCCATTAAAAACCACAGCTCAATTTCTTCATATTTAGAATGGAATGGTACCTCAATTATTTCAGTACCATCAAACAAAATATGTATGCTCTCATTTCCATCCATCTTCATCTTAGCAACTGCAACATCTGCATCTGGTATAAAAATCTCTGACGATGTTCTAAGTTGAAAACGTAAAGAAATAGCAGTTGGAAAATGACCATCAATTATCTGCTGAATTGCCTCTTTAAAACTAAAATATAAGTTACTCATATTAATATCCGAAAAATAATACTTTTGGTACTCTGTGAAACTTAACACCTTTTGCGATAAGGTCTTCAACGTAATGCCAGTCTGCCCCTCTATCTCGATATGGGTAGGAATAGCGGATAGCCACATTTCTTGTAATCAACATAGATCCATTGGTTATGTAGCTACGAGCTAGTTTTGACTCAGTAATAAATCCATCTCTGTCACCGAGTCCAAAATCACAATAAGTAACGTCAGCACCACTTTTTACTGCTTCTTTTAGCATTATGTCAACAAAAACATGAGAATATTGATCATCATCATTAACTGTCACAATATAATCAACATCGCAGTTTTTAAGGGCAATGGCTCTCTTCTCATGGCCAAAATCATTCATGTCTGGTTGTGGAAAAACTTGATAATTTTCTTTGAGTTTATCGAGTTGGTCCTGTGTATAACCAGAGGCATAAATCTTGATAACTATATTACCAAACGTCTGATTTTCAATATCATAAAGCAAATTATATAACTGCTTTTCTCTGTTATGCGTAATTATTGCTATTTCAACTTTCACTTCATCCTTTTTTTAATTTCTGTGGTGCTAATGCCTTTAAAATATGGCAAATAAACGAGTAAAATACCATGATCATCAAGCCATTCTTGAGTAAAATCCATTTGTTTATAATAGTTTTTCTTTGCCCAATCATCACCAATTGCAATAATATCAGGGTTATAGATTTTAATTGCCAATTTAGAATCGGCGTCACCAACATTTTTGACAACCATATCGACTAAATCACAGTGTTCTAAAATAGCCTTTCGTTCTTCATAGCTCATTATTGGAGCTTTTCCCTTGTATTTTTCAATAAACTCATCTGAATTAAGTGAAACAATTACTTCGCCACCATCTGATAGAGCCCTACATTGTTTTAGAAAGTTGATATGTCCTATGTGAAACAAATCAAAACGTACCGCCAGTAAAAATAACTGACATAAAACCCCCTTTCTACTACGTCACGTGTTTCCACGATCGGTAATTAACTATTTGATAAACGGTGTTTATAGAGATATTATACTTTTTTGACAATTTCTTTGCACTAACTTCAGATTGCCAATCACCTCTTAAGTTTCTAATAAAATCCTCAGTCATAACCGCATGAGGATTATCTTCTCCTCTAAGGATTGGTGGGTTGTTTCTAGGTGGATCAGTTTTAGTACCAGCAATTATGGAGTCCCGTATATTTTCCTTTTGTGTTCCCCAATAAAGATGAGTAGGATTACAACACGCTGGATTATTGCATTTATGATTAGCCTGCAAATCATCTTTTATCCCTCCTGAATAAAACATAAGAGCAAGACGATGTGATGAGTATGTTTTTCCATTTATTCTAAAAGATCCATATCCAAAATTATGACTCGTATTTGCTTTCCAATACCAACAGGATTCATTAGAATTTGTTACATTTATTTTTGACCAAAATCTTATTTCATCCATTTTAGAGTATTTCATATAGCCATTATATCATAGATCGAAACGTTCCTCCAATATAAATTCTCATAGTTTTTTAATATTCTTGCTATTTTCTAATTCTTTTTTATTAAACCAGTTGACTGCTTGAACACTGCCATATTTATCAACCAACTCATCAGATGATTGAATACAAACAGCGTTTCCTATTATTGCTAAAACTGTCCACTGAGCGTCAATGGTTGTTGGTTGTAGTATGTCTCCGACTTCGATTATCATCTGAACTCCTTTAATAATTTAATATCACTAACCCTGCCATCAAAACCACCCTCAGCCCTTTTACTATAAAGAGCTTTATCGTCCAAATTTACATCCCTTTTCATTTTGAAATCTACCTCAATAACAACTGACTCTGGATCGTAGTAAAGTACACCCATTTGTTTGGCAATTTGTCCAAGTTCGGTATCAACATAATGTGATTTGTATTCTGGACAAAACGGCACCAAATTGCCATTAATATCTCTATAATCAACTTTATCAATAAATTGTTGACTCATCAATCCAAATGATGGTAGTGATCCATTCCACTTACCATCATTAAAAATAAACATTCCTTTGTGTTTTCCATCCATTTCTTTAAGGGCATACAAAAGCCAGTTTCTGCCGGCGTAAGCATCTTGAGCAACATACATATAATATTTATAACCAGGGTTTTCTAAATAAGTTTGATTAAATGTTTTAATAAATCCTTTTCGTTCGTGATCCATTGCAATAATTACGTCGCAAGGTGCACCAGCTCTATATCTTAAAACTTCTGCTGCTTTTTTTGCCATTTCTTCATCAATGGTTGGCATGATCACCAAGACTTCTTTACTTGGAACCGAAACAGGTGCAAGCGTATTTTTTGGTGCTAGTGGGTTTTCGTGAATTATTGGGGCACCGACTCTTTTCAATTCAAAATCATCAACCTCACCAGCTAAAATTCTTTCATTATGAACTCTGAGCCAATCGGATTCAGTTGCTATGTGTTCTCCAATGTGTCCTGGCTTCACATCGCTATGAATCATTATTTTATACCCCGTCTCTTGGGCTTCTCTGCAAAACAAAATATCGTGGGTAATTCCAGAGCCATCAACCATGTAAAAATCGTCACTATAACGTATCCACTTTCCTTGACCAACTAATGTCCTATGTACTCGCATATTTACCATCATGCCACCAAATCCAAGAGCATCTATTTCGGCAATTTTACCCTCAATTTTTCTAGGATCAATTGCTTTATATTTCCCAGGGATTGAGCCACGAACATAACCAACTGGTTCGTAGGGTGGTGCCTTTTTAAAGTAGAGACAACCCATTATGTCAAATGGTGCCTGATCTAAATATTTACTGATAATGTCCTCTGGGTAAATCATGTCAGCGTCTAACCACAGAATATAATCAAAAAACATAGGATTAATAGCTTCATACTCTAGAAATTTTTTTAAAATGATATTTCGGTTTCGATCTGTTCGAACACCTTGTTGATATTTGAGGAAAACATTTATGCCCCTACTTTTGGCATGAGAGATTATTGCTGGTAAATTATCCAAAGCAAATGTTGGGTTGATTGTATCTGGTGATGGGATGCCAATGGCAACGTTGATTGATTGCATATTCTTAACTATAACACATGGTGAGTAGGTTGCAATGTAACAAAAAGAGGGCCCGTAAAGACCCTCTCTTGAATAACTAAATTTAGATTACAAACATCTAATTTCAGCTACGACACGTGAAGTTGTAGTCGCACCATCTGCTGCTAATGCGTAACCAAAGACCTGAGCCTCTGTATTAACGGCAGTAGAGCCAGATTCGACAGAATCAGCTTGTCCGTCCGCCGTAGCGTGAGGAACCAAGGCTTGACCCGCAGTTACGCTACCATCTGTAATGACATCAACGTTACGACCATGGACTTGAATCCAGCCATAATACGCATCAGTGATTGCTCCAATAGCGACACCTGCAACTACCCGCCCGATGGATGCACCACCTGCACGATCATTCGTAACTTCATAACCAGAAGTGTCGGAATATTCAACTACTTGGCCAATTGCTAATGCGGCGTCTTCAGCACGAACGTACTTATAGACTTTTGCACCCTCAAAGCGGAGTCTTCCGAGCTCTTCTTTGGCGGTTGCGTCATTAGCGGTCAGCTTTGTAGCTGGTAATTGTTTTGACATATTTGCCCTTTCGTCGTGAATAATAAGAAGTCACGCCCTCCTACTCTATCGAGTAGTGCTTACTAAAAAGTAAGTTCTTTAAATTTAACGTAGACATAAGCATCTAGTGTTGCGTCAGTAGCATTGAGCGTACCAACCACATAAGATCCTTTTTCTACAGTAGTTTTTACTTCTGAGATCACTGCTTGACCAGAAGTCAAAGTCTCACCATTCATTAATTCGTTATTTGCATTGGTACCTGTTGCTGTAGATGAAACACCTGCATAGATACTTTTACTAGCGGCTGCTGTCGTAACATTAACCACAATTTCCTCAATAAGAATGTCGTGAGCTGTTGGGTTTTTAAAAGCGAAAGCTCCAGTTGTTGATGAAAGCACCTTTACAGGTTCGCTCCATTTTCCAGCTTCTGGATCTATATTTTTTGATCTGATCATTTTGTCCTTTCAATAGTTTACCCTCTTTTAGAGATACTAAGACAATATTTTTATTATTCCCTTACGGGTGGGGTGATTAACGGCTCACCCCTAAAAGCCTTTAATTACTTAGTCAGTTAAGCCAGTATCTTTTGCTTGTCTTGCACAGTTTTTGGTGACAACGTTGCCCATCCAAAGAATCTGTTTGACGAAAGCATCTTGATCTGTTGGCCTCATTTCTTCGGTAACAGTGAACTTTGCATCCTTGTGGACACGAATACCCAAGTATTTAAGATTCAAGTAGTACATGACGCCAGCATTACACTGTTCATCGTAAACTATTTGAGCACCTTTGAACTTGAGGTTTTCAAATCCAGCATCTCCGAGTTTATTGTCGGAATAACGCATATCAGGTTGTAACTTAGCTTCGTAGGCTTCGTATTCATCCTGATCGGTCACGATCAATTCTGGGTGGTCTTTACCATATCCCTTTGATGCGTTGTTGTAGGAAGTACGCATTTGTGCAATGGTCAAAGGACCAGTGACTGCGGTTTCCTGAGCACCCCACCAACTATTGTCGGTACGATTGATATTGCCGTAAGTTCCAGCTGAGTCAACAGCTAAAACTAAACCAGTAAGATCTTTAGAACTGTTACCAGTTCCATCAGTAAACAAGTCTCCGTTCATGGATTCAATCAAGGACATTTCTGCCTGCATGATTTTACCCTCGATAAGATTCAAGATTGCTGTCTCTCCACTGTTTTGGCGTTTTTCTTTACCACTAATTGATACTGATACTGAGTATTGTTTCCAATCGAACTCAGCATTTGTCATGCCCTCTTGTGGATCGGTGTCTAAGACATCATATCCATCGTAAGATCCAGCAGTACTGTTTGTTGCATATAGCAACGGCTCAACGATCTGTTTACCTCCATCTAACTCTTTGTAAGATGAACCGCCAGCTTTTCTCATGTTCTCACTACCTGCGAGCAGGAAGAAGAGAGCATTTGATTGAAAGATATTATCTTCCAAGTTGGTGCTTGCATACTTAACTAGAGTAGTTGTGGCTAGAGTGTTGAAATTTGCATTTCCATCTGTCATTTCTATTTTCCTTATAGATAACTACTTTTTATACCATTCCTAGTTCGGCTTTGGCTGCATTAAAGGCATCTCTAACGTTTTTAATCTCAACGCTAGGTCTTGTCCCAGATGGGGAGCTACCTGACTCAAGACTGCCATTTCTGGCTAATTCTAAATCAGCTTTTCGTTTCTCCTCGGACTTTGCCAGAGCTTTATTTTCAGCATTTTTCATAATGTTTTTTACCTGTTCAATTGCTTTCCCAGGTTCAACACCTTGTTCAATCTTTGTTGCTATAAATTCAACCGCATCTGGGTTTTCATTAAGCCAAGGGTTACTTGTTAAGATTGATTGAGCCTGCTCGCTCAAAGCTCTATCTGTCGCATTTGCCATGTTAGTAACATGACTTTGTACCTCATATTGCCTTTCGGCTGGTATATCGTTCAAGCCTATTTGTCCGCTTTGCCACAAAGATGCTAGATCTTTTGTTTCGAGACGGGTTAGGTCTGGTTTTCCAGTCGTTTCATCGACTGAATTAATATACTTTTGTGCAGCATCCCATGCTAGGGCCTTTTGTTGCAGATCTGGAAGTGTTGAGGATATTTCCTTATACTTCAAGGCTGCATCTTGAACCTGTTTATAGTTCCCTAGCTTACTTTCGAGTTCGGTGTAAGACTTGAGTAATTGCTCACTTGCTGTCTCAGGTGCCCAACCTTTTTTAGTCGCTAGATCTAATAACGGGTTGACGGGTGTTGCTCCTCCGTCTTTACCTTGTCCATCTTTGGGTGCGTCACCACCTGTATTAGCTGGTGCTCCTGTTGGAGCGATTGCTCCTCCATCGGCTGGTGCTTCTACTGGTGTTGATTGACCCTCAACGGGGGTTTCATCAGTCATTGACATGATGTTCCTTTCAGGGCTCTTTTCAGAGTTATCCTAGTTAACTTTTAATGTCAAGCCAAGCGTTTGCCTGGTTTATTTCCTGACTTTCGCTCAAATATGCCGTCCTCTGTTTGGATGTGCATATTGGCCCGAAAACCAACAAATATGAATGGGCACCGATTACATTCATGTTGTTTGTTAAAGTAGTGATTTTTACAAATCGGTATTGTTTTTAATCTGGTGTACATCACTCTGCCACCATCGGCAGGGTCTGTTGTCCACTGATCTAAGGGCACACTGTGCTCTTCTTTTACGCCATCCTCATTATTTATTTTGACTTTGATTTCTGGCATAAAAAAACTCACCCTTTTGAGGCGAGTTAGATTGATTACTACTCACTAAGTATTCAGTATATACGTTTCTTCAACAGTCTGCAACTACACGACCCTACTAGCACCAGCAGTTACCGCGCCATTAGCTTGTCCATTGGTTGGGGCAGATAGATTACTGCCTCCAGTACCACCCCCAGGTGCTGGTTGTTGCATTTGTGGTGGTTGATCTGAATTTATTAATCTGTCGGTTTCTGTTTCACCATTAATATTAAACCAATTTCTCCACAATTCAGGCCTGTTGATTGACGGATCATTGACTGATTTGTCCAAAGCATCCAAATATTGTTTCGATCTGACTGCTCTGTTATTTCTGTTACTAGATTGACTGACAATATAAAGTTCGAACTCTCCCTTGATACCCTCACGTGTGTATTTAGTGTGTACAGATCTACCATCATCTGAAATTTCAAAGTTATTATACTCATCTGCTGGTGGTTCGATCATCTTTTCGATAGTAGGTTGACCCATTGGTGGCGTCATCTGTGGATTTGCTGCTGCATCAGGTGTTAAGGCTGAATCAGTAGGTGGGGCAACTGGTGTTGGCTGTCTAACTAACATTGTGCCATCAGGAGTTGGTTTTAAAGTACCCTGTTGAATTTCAGATTGTTGCATTTGAAATCGTTGATTTTCAATCTCAAATATTTTCTTTTTCTCTTTGATTAATCTAATAACATCAGGACCAATGACCCTAATATTTGTAGCTTCTTCCGAAGAAAATTGTTGTTCTAATTGTAGCAACATCGTCTCCAATTCTTCCTGTGCTCTCTCGAGTAGTCTGACCATTCTTGAAATTTTGACATCAGAACCCTCAGCAGCTAATTGCTGACCAGTTGCAGTTCCTACTTGTTTAAGTGCAGTTTGTCCATAAGTAATGCCTGTTAGAAACTGGAATAATTCCTCGGTAGCAGTAGCTTTTTGAAAGATCTCACCCTGAATAGCCGGAGGTGATAATGGTCTGAAAGCATTTGGTTCGCTTTCCTCAACCATCATTCCTGACTCTGGATTAAACAACGCAGCTTCATCAACTTTTGTGCCTGTTTTCTTTGCCCATTTAGGATTAACCATACGTCTGATGTATGTTCTAATTCTATTCATGTGCTCGTTATATTCTTGATCTAAATCTAGAACTGCATCAAGCACACCAATGCCCCTTGCTTGGAAGAAACGCCTGTGATTAAGCAAATAAATGTATGGCTTCTTTTTGTGAGCGTAGGTGATTTGTCTCTTTTTTACAATTTGTGAATTAGTAAATAAAACCTCAACGTTCTTCTCCATTTTGATTTTAACATTGCCATCTTTATCAAGTGATGGCTTCCCTTTTTCATCCATAACATCAATTTGCCAATCGCCATAATATGCGTACAGTCTAACTCTATCAAAATCATCAGTTTGCTTAGTATAATCTTTAGATTGCTTACTTGCTTTTTCATCAATATCATCATGTATAGAAATTTTCTCTCGCTCTTTACTAGAAATTTTAATGTCATACCTAGCCTCTAGGTAATCTGGTGTTTTGACCATCTCTTCGATAACGTATGGACACTCATCACCCAAAATTGGACCCTGATAACGAGTTTCTGGGCTTACCCAAATTCTACGAGGATCAACATTGACAACAAATGACTCGTTTTTAGTAACAACTTCTCTTTCATTTTTGAGTGTTTTACTTCCAGTCTCTAGTGTAACCTTTTTTTCATCAACAACTTTTTGTATTTCTGTTTTTCTACCGACTTTATAAACTGCCTTACCCGTGGTAATAAATGATTGGATAAATTCGTACTTTAAATCATCTAGTTTGACAACTTTACGCTTAACATAGTCAAGTACGCCTCTCCAATAAAGAGTTTTAACGTGGTCGTTGCGATCTTCTGAAACAATGACTGTTTGTGGAGGGGCAGAACTTAAAACTGATTGATAGTTATCATAAGCACCCCATACAAGAGGATATTTAATTTGCCTAGATACTGAGTTACCATCACCATCAGCAACATCTCTCATTAACTCAACAGCCTTAATGACTTTTTTCCACATATCACGATCAGATTTTTCGAACTCTTGAGCAACACTAAGTCTGCCTATTAGTTTTTGATGTTCTTTATTTTGAGCATCCTCTCTACTTGGGGCTTCTGTCTTAATTTTACCTGTAAATTTTGATGCTTGTGGACCTAGTTTATTGTTTTTTGCCATAGATATAAAAATAGCCAGCTGTTGACTGGCGTGATTGATTACTCGCTACAATTAAATAATAACATAATTAGTCACCCTTTGTCATCTCAGCTGTAAATTTCACCATATCAAACCCAGGTTTTATATACAAACCATTCTTGTCTTTGATCTTACCCTTAACAAAATGTATCTCAACACTACCATTGCCACCAAATTTTTGTATTGCAATAATTGCTCTATAAATCATAAATAAATCAGGGTTTAGTCTGCTCAATAATTGCTTTTCGTTTTCAGTTGCGTTCATAGGTTATAACCTTATAATACATCAGCTTGTGCAGAAAGTCTCTTGTTTCGCATTTTCTTCAGGTGTTGTTCAAATGTTCCCTCAGTTTCAGCAGGTGTTTTTGGCTTAGCTTTAGCAGGTGCAAATGGCCTACTCATAAAGTGGTAGCGATCCATGTCATAACAATTTGAAACTACCACACCATTTTCTAGTGCAAATACATGTGTCTCATCTGCCACCAAACAATATACATCGCTAACTTGCTTTTTCTTTACACTACGCACGCCTAAGGGAAGCACCACATAACCTCGAGCAAGTGGCCGAACTATCATACTTACTAGTTGAAAATATCTTTTTACAGATTGGACAATTCTTTTCAATATCGTCGATGCCAGAGTCCCTACGCCACTTAGCTTTACATGCAGGTTTGCAAAACCTACTGTTAATCTGAGTAGAATGAAAAGAAGCGTTGCACTGCTCACAGACAAAATACCTCTCAATATGAAGCTTATGCTTGAAGTCCTCGTATTGCTTTTTATGCCACTCTCTGCCTGCTGCTGATCCATGCCACTTTCTTGCTCCCTCGTGCATTGCTTCAATCCACTTAGAGTGATCTGCTTGTTTGGCATGTTCTGATAAGTGCTTACCCATTGGCACGCAAGCCAGATTCTTAATGTTGTTGTTCGATCTACTGCGGTCTTTATGATGAATATGCCAGCCCCCCTCAATCTCCGAAAAATTGTATTCCCATACAATCCTGTGTAGGAGCTTTCCACCTCTGACTTTTTTTGTGTGTCTTGAAAAATACTTTCCACACAGGTAATAGCGTTCTCCCAAAAACTCTTGGCAAGTTTCCGATATGATAGTAGGCGATAACAACTTTTTTCTAGTATATGTTGCGCCTCCACCATTTCCCCCGTCATTGTTCGTATTTTGTGGTCTGGTGTGCATGATAGACTGGTCCCGTTAGTAAATACAATTTCCAGCACTGGTTGTTGTTTCCTAGTCTTACGCACAGTATGGTATCTAACCCACCTACCACCGGTTGTAAGCACATCTCCTCGTGTCCCAACCAGATTACCAATTGATTGTACGCCATTTCTCGTAGTAATATTAGTATCGAATAGCAAACAGTGATCCTCAAGATCGGTGTCAACATCTTCTGTTTTTACTTCATCATAAGCAAGTGCTGGATAGGTTCGAATATGATTGTGACAGGTTTTAAAAACTTGAAACCAAGGCTTTCCATCTGGTGCTCTACTAAGCACGGCTCTAACTCTCTCTAAACCATTGGCTCTATCATTTTGACCACGCTTCATTGTAATGCCATCGAGTTTTTTGCCAGTATCTGGGTCAGTGTGATCCTCAGCCATTTCCTCAGCAATTGATGGGCCTCTATTGTGAGTTTTTGGCGAAAACATAGCAGGGTCAGCAGTGCAATAAACAATGTCTTCGTAAGCCTCATTCATCACACGCCTCATGTAGATAGCAATGTTCTCATCACTAAACTCTAATTTAGTACGTGCTAGGAAGTCATCAGCGGCTGCAATTTCACCCTGAACACCAAAATATGACTCTCTATACTTATAAGTTCTTCCATCGTAATCTTCGGCATACCAAGCGATTGAGAGAGGGTTATTTGATCCCCAGTCAATGGCTGCATAACGTTTCCAATCCTTTGGTATTTTAAATGGCTCAATGATATGATCTTCACACCAATTATTAAACACCTGACCAGCAATAATATCCCACGATCCCTCACGCCATGCTTTGCGTAGATTTTCTGGTAGTGAGTCAAGAAATTTGATGTACCCAGGGTCGATTAGATTCAAAATAGGATTGTCTTCAATATTTCCAGCAATAAAAATACGAGATCGACCACTGATCGGGTCATAGTATGTTTTTCCTTTAGCCGGTAACACAAATCTATTCTTAACCCATAAATGACCGATGCTTCCTGGGTTAGTTGTGGCAAATATTCGAGCAGGTAAATCAGGGATTGTTGTACGACAAGCAGATATTAACTGCATATAGCTTTTTTCAGTAGCAATTAGTGTCAATTCTTCGATCAACATTCGCTGATACTCATGGCCTAGATATTTAGTGTAAGCCTCTTTGTCCTTTAAATGTCCAGTATAGAAAATTGCACCACTTGGAAAGTGAAACTGTGCGGGATTGCCCTTAACTTTAACACCAAGATGAGCATACATTCTTTTTGCACGATCAATCCAGTCAGTTAAATCAGTAGAATTTTTCCGAATAATTAAAGCACGTAGTAATGGGTGTTTATGATCTCGAAGTAACCAAACAATACCAGCGTCAGTTTTACCAGGACCTCTTGCACCGCCATAAAGCGTTTCATATTCTTGTCTAGTTAAAGCGACAGATTGTGGATTTAATCTATGCTCAGCAATATGCTTATCTGTTGGAGGCAGTGGTTTCCACTTTACACCCTGATCCTCTTCCAAAGAATCTTGCACACTCAGGGAATATCTTTTGCTCAGTTCTTCTTCGTATGTCGCTTTTGTTTTAAGCGGCTGAACTGTTAGGGTCAGGTTGTTCATCTTCTGGTGGGTCCAATTCTGCTAATGGAGGCATGATAATAACACCCTCGTTTTTGATTGGTCCTCCATCAGCTCCAGTGTGCTCAGTTCTGTTGACAGGTACCTCGGAATGATTGGCTTGTAGTAAAAATACCTCCATCTTTGGGCTACCTTTCACTCTCAAAATGCCATGTTTCTTGAGTAAAACCTTTTGCATTGTCCTCGCACGTGTATACGCTCTGAAAAACTCAGGGTATTTGTGTTGTCCCCGCTTCTCTTCTTCTTCATAATCTTCTGGATATTTTGCATTGGCCCAATTAGCTATGGTATCCTCATCCACATCAATCAGTAATGCTATTTCTTCTAAAAATGGAATGTCATTATCATCGACGCAGCTTTGTAGATATTTGTCCACTTGGCTTTGGATTTCTTCGCTGTATTTCGTTGGGCGTCCCATTGTCATTTTGTATTACCTTTACTATTTTCCCTTTAGCTCCATAAACTCTCTTGACAGTCCCATCGTTATTATCACTATCGGTCTGAGTGGTTACAGTAAGCTCGACTATAGCTACTATATCATCTCCGACCCCCAGTGGTACATCCACAGGTATGTATGCTCTCGAGATTGAGACGATGTGTTCACTTACTTTCATTCAATTATGCTCACCCTACTTGCCAAAATTAATTTTTCTTGATTTTCTAGTTTTCTTTTTAGAATGTGCTTATGGATTCGGCGTTGCTCTTCTTCAACAGTTCTGACAATGCCCATGATTAGATCGCTGTCGCTAAAATAACTCAACCTGACAACTTCACCTTGCTTTACGTCTCGGTTTAATTTACCGATAACTTGATCTGCGGCCATAGTCTCATCCTCACTTCCTTAATTGCTCCAACTTCTATTACGTGTGGGGCAGTAGCAATAATTTCACCCCTAGGGATTCTTTGATCTCTAACAACTTTTACGCCATATTTTTGAAGACCAAAATAACCTTGACAGAAATCATCAAAACACCTACGCATCAAAGCATCAACCTCGGTATAATCAAGTGGGTTACAAAAAATGGTGTCTTCTCGATACTCAATCATTTTTCCTTTGATATTATTTCCCAAATTTCATCTTCATAGTTAAGGGCGTTCATCATTGACAAAATAAGCTCAGTATATTTATGATTAGCAATCAAAAGATATTGTTGGTCACTTGGCTTATCTTCTATTGACTGAATAAACCTTAAACATTGCCACTCTATCTCTGCAAATCGCATTTCTAATTCGAACTCTGTTTGTAAGTCTTTTTGATCTGTCATATTAATATTTCAATATAATAATCATACCACCTACTAACGTTGTAATGCTAGTAATGTATTATATTATTCTTCGTTTTTCTCTTGTTTTTGCCACCACTTACGGTGTCCATTTGGTCTTTCATCGTTGGCTTCCGATCTAATTTTATGACTTCTATAGTTTTTCATATCTTCTTTACTCATTCCAGTATTCCAAGGCTTAAAACCTTTTTTGAATGTCCACGGTCTTTTAGCAGTAGCTATTCTCATTTTCTCTTTAGTTTCTTCTGATTTTTTATGACCGAGTGGATTGTGCAATCTTGAGTGTTCTGCTTTAGTCAATAACATTAAATTTTCTATTCTATTATCATCTTTAATTTTATTTTTATGATGTACTTCTTCATTTTTATTTATCAATCTTCCAATTTTTTTCATCATAACTAAATGATGCTCTCTAATATAGCCCTGAGAGTCAGTTCCAGGCTCTCCCTTACCTAGTTTTATTTGGACATATCCTTTTCTGATAATTCTTCCACCCTTCCAAAACGGGTTATTAGAAAACCTTTGACTAGTTTTAAGACTTTCCCAATGGCATGGGTTAGAACAGAAAGATTTTTTATATCTAAAAGCAGAATATTTTTTTTCCCAATATTCAACTTCACAGCTATCACAGGTTTTTTTAACGAATGAATTATCTTTTGGATCTGTAAGTGTTTTTTTAATCATAATCATTATTATACTAACAACAAAGACATAAAGCAAGAACATTTAATCTTCATCTGTTAATTTTGTTTTCTTCTCTCGCTTCTTCCACCACTTATTATGATTGGGTTGATGGTACTTACTACGTTCAGAATGATCTTTTTTGTTATAGCTTTCAGTTTCTTCCCTATTTGTATAAACCCTGAAATCTTCACTTTCTTTTTGAGGTGGTTGCCATTTTCTACGCTCTTGCATATGTTAAGTGTTTACACGTACTTAACGTGTTGTTTAAATTAATATTACATTAAATATTTTCTGTTTACATTCACACTAGACTTGTAAACTTAAATACTCTTTTCGTTTCCATTTTAACCATTCCTGCTAGTAGGTAAATCATTTAATAAAGTCCCCAAACAATTATTTCCAGAAATGGACTATCTGAAATATAATATTTAGTATCTTCTTCAGTGAAAATCTCAAAGTCTGGTGTGTATTCTTTCATAATTTACTCCTCATTTTTATTTAATAATTCCCTAAAAGCAGGATACCAAGTCGTGACTCTTGATACGACTCAAAATCGTGGATAGAAGAATATCGGGTGCTTCTAGACCCACTAGGTATCTGAGCTTAGACCGAAGTCATTTGCTTTCATTTGAGTACCCAGTCGTTTAATCCATCCTGCTTTTAGTTAACTATTACAATTACTTTACAATTAATATTTAAAGTTTACATTAAATCTTGTACCTTATCTTTAAC
>Ga0100403_1001725_pt1 | contig 18982 bp, 34 predicted proteins | sample CryGeymet201501t_FD_83663 | JGI IMG/M metagenome (GOLD analysis project Ga0100403, IMG submission 83663) | Groundwater microbial communities from Crystal Geyser aquifers in Utah, USA - Crystal Geyser metaG 2015-01t | ecosystem: Environmental > Aquatic > Deep subsurface > Groundwater | place...
CTCTAAAGTATGTAAAGCGTTTAATATTGACCCAGAATATGCAGACCCGGCCTTACTAGATACAGTAATGTGTGATAATTGCGGGTATTGGGAAACCCCCTTTAGAGCAGTAGTATCTGGAGATGATACAGTTTTATGTCGTACCTGTGATGACTTAGAAACACTTAGATTTTAATAATTATCATGACTACAAAAACTAATAAGATTTTTCTTCTATCTGCCCCCTATGACAACCCTTTCCAGGGTAGTGCCCTACGTTACGTATTTGTATGTAGCGCGGGACTATTGCGCTCTCCTACGGCTGCAGCTGTAGCTATCAAGTTAGGTTATAATGCTAGAAGCTGTGGGTGCGAAGACTATGCTTTAATCCCCCTGTCTGCTAATTTAATTGAATGGGCTCATAAAATATTCTTCATGAATGAAGAGAACTATATGTCAGCATTAAATACCTTTCGCCCTCTAAAAGAGTACGAAGAGATGATCTTAAATAAAGCCGTTTGTTGGGACATAGAAGATGAATATGACTATGATAATCATCTATTAAAAGCTCAAGTTAAAAAATTATTGACTTGACCCTAAGCTTAATCTATTGTATAATTATTCTTTAACGCAAAAATATACCCATGAACATACTTAAACAAGTTCTTTTACTCGCTGTAGTTATTGCAGTTATGCTTACAGCAGCCTTTAATTTCCCAGACGAGTATACAGTTATTTTGTACTATGTTGGAGGTTGGCAGATTGGAGGCTGGACCTATACTCTTAGTCGTAAACTTTGGCCTAATTAATATGGAAAAAGAACTATACATTGTTTACTTTAAATCAGCAAACTATGCAGGATATGGAGAGCATTGCTTAGCCTGGGCTACGTCAGAAGACGAAGCTAAAAATGAGGCGTCTGATTGGGCAGAAGAGTTCTACTACGATCAAGATAATGATACCTGGGAAGAAGACCACTGTGGTGAATGTGAGTGTGAAATGTGGGGCTCAATAGAGCACGCCTTCCCTTTAGCCTCAGAAAAAGGAAAAGAATTTCGTGAGTATTTAGCAGATCCTACACAAAAACATTTCTACCATATTGTTAATAAAAAATGAACATATTTTTTCTGTCAGAAAATATAGAAGAATGTGCCCGTTTTCACAATGATAAGCACGTAGTTAAAATGATTCTAGAATGTGCTCAGTTATTAAGCTCAGTACACCACATGACAGGTACAGCTGACGAAAGCTGCTATAAACTAACACATAAAAACCATCCTTGTGCTATATGGGCTAGAACTACTAAAGGAAACTATTTCTACTTATTAGAGCTTGCACAAGCCCTTGGACGTGAGTATACGTATCGCTATGGTAAAGTACATCGCTCAATTACTGAACGTATTAACTTAATGCCTAGTCCTAGTGGGGTACCTGATGGTGAGTTTACTTATCCACCAAAATGTATGCCAGACGAATATAAAGAAACAAGTGTAGTAGGCTCCTATCGTGAGTACTACTGCAATGATAAAGCGTACATGTGCACATGGAAAAAGAGAGAAATACCCGAGTGGTTTTGCCCTGCTTAGACGAGCAAGAAATAATTGAGTTCTATGAAACAGGTGCTAGTGTAGAAGATCTAGCGTACTCATATGGCTATACAAAATATCAAATTAAAAAGATCCTGCCTAAATACTTAGCACAGGGATACATTTACCGGCCCTTAGCATAATGGATAATGCAACAGTCTTCTACACTGTTAGATGTGCGTTCAAGTCGCATGGGGTCGACCAATAATACGCCTTTAGTGTAATGGATAACACGGAAATTTCCTAAATTTTAAATGCAGTTTCGACTACTGCAAGGCGCACCATAGAAAGAAAATATGAAAAGTATCGAAAAATGGTTAGGTATCCTAATCGGTGGCACGCTAGGTATGCTTGTCCTTGCTGCAATACCTGCAGCTATCTACGGGTATATAAATAATATTATTACCCTATTCGGGTATTCCGGAGTAGACGCAGAACTATTCGTCAGGCTTGTTGGGGTCTTCTTTGCTCCTATTGGGATTATAGCCGGGTACCTTTAAAAATATTAACTTGTTTCTTTGATTAAATCGCTGTATAATTAATGCTTAAACGGAGAAAACAATGGCTAAAGCATACGACAAACCTTTCTTAATGGACGCATTTCTTAGCCGTTACGCAGAGGTACTATCAAAAGATACCCCTGAAGAAGTGGCAAAGTATACTAAAATGGTAGCAGCCTTCTATGATTCTGTAGGGAAGGACAAGTTTCGGATATGGGCATCCTTAGATGCTACTGCGATCAAGGTCTTTAGGGCATTAAAAAAATAAACTTGCGATACTTTATTAAAAGTGTTATAATTATTATTACTTCTGCGATACATACAGTTTACCATTTTACAGTCAGGGAATTTTTAATTCCAGACCACTTTCCCCGGGAACACCTTGTATCGCAGAACTAATTTGAAAATTTAAACTTGAATTGATTATTAAAATTTGTTATAATTATTGCTTAGAAAGAGATTATTAGTAACCTAATCACGGCCTGTGTCGAGGTTAGAGAAGAGTAATGTTTCGCTACTTACTATGGAACGGTGCGCTAGCCTAACAAGAAGAATAGGGTATGACAATATCCCTAGTACGCTATGTTTACTTCCCCGTATACTGTTTGTAGGACTATAACGAAATTCTCGTGTGGTTAGTTTACTAATAATTTTTATGGATGCTTGTCCGAGTGGCCGAAGGAAGGGAGCTGTAACCTCTCTAGTAACATCACGGTGGTTCGAATCCATCAGCATCCACCAAAGAATGCACAGCATCGCTTAATGCTGTGGTAGATATGCCTTTGTATCCTAGGAAACACGCTTCTCAAACTACAACTAGAGGTACTCTTGCAAGGGTATCATAGCACTAATTTGTCGCATTAGACTTCTGGTGAGGTCATCAGCCTTTCACGCTGACCAGAGGGGATCGTAACCCCTATGCGACTCCAAATCTTCCAGGGATGGGAGCAGATCAGACCAACATCTATGGCTCTCTATGAGCAGGACATGATGCGGTGGCGTAACAACTGACTGAACTAGGCTGTCGCCTTGACCTAGTTCCCATAATTAAGTAGTTACTAAATGTAACATATTACACGAAACGCTTGTCGAGGTAGGTAATTTCCTGTCTTAGATAACTACTTAATTATGTTTCTTTTATAAGGTAGAATCAATGCCCTCCTAGACAAATTGGTAAAGTCAGCGGTCCTAGAAGCCGTTACCTCGGGATTCGAATTCCCGGGAGGGCACCATAATTAAAAATTAGAGAGAAAACATTTAATGCGGGTGTGGAGAAATTGGCTGAAACTCAAGGCGTTTAAAACGCCTCACATCGTAATGGTACACCGTGGGTTCGAACCCCACCACCCGCACCACCCTACCAACAACAAACAACCAAAATATTATGAAGAAACACTATAACACTATCACTCAGATATCGGTTGGACAAGAAACGGATAATCCGGTATTTGGAGAGTGCATTCGTATCCGCCTGGAAGACGAGTGTGCAGGCATATTCCTAGTATTAGAACAAGATACTGCTGATGATAAGCCCGCAGAAGTTCGTATTGAACTAGATGAATGGGTATCCGTATGTAAAGCTGTACGTGTCTTACTAGACCAGCCATTAGTAAAATGAATATATACTTTTAGTATATTATAACGGGAGAATATTATGCAATTTTAGATAAACTAAAGGAGCAAATATGGCTAGGACATTTAAAGATAAACCCTCTAAACTACTGTGGGGGGACTATGCACAAGATTATATCTACTTAGGGGGATATACTCATATTTGGCGTAAAACAACTAAACCCAAAGTTCGCAGAACTATGGATACAGAGTGGTCTTGGATGCAAAGTACACCTAGCTGGTGGAATAACTTGTTTCATAACCGTCCTATTCGTAGAAATTTTAGTAACTTTTGTACCACTGCTATAGGTTACAATATAGAAGTTCTAGAAGATATTTTAGAACCGTCTGACTCTAAGAAGCCCCATAAGTACTACTACTAAAATTTTGTACTTGATTCATTAACTTAATCATTGTATAATTATTGCTTAAACGGAGAAAATAATGTCTAAAGCACAAATTATTAAACGAGTTAATACCGCTTATAACTTCTGGGCCGATACATCTAACATAGATTACTGTGAGTGTTTAACTTGGAAAGAAATCCTAGAACAGGACCAGTTAAATATTGAAGGTCTATTCCTTTTCCGGAAAGAGCTTAGTGCTTGTGGATACTAAAATTTACACTTGTGCGTATTATTCCAAAGTGTTATAATAATTACTTAGCGCGGTAGATAACTAAGGCTTGGTCTACCTTGGGGGTATAAAAGGCTTTATCTCGATGTAGGCTAGTCAGGCCAAGTCACCTGCTTTGGGAGCAGGAGCGTTAATGCATCGCAGGTTCGAATCCTGCCATCGAGACCAACAATAAAGTAGTACAGTTTATGCTAGTTCATAAGCTGATGGAACAAAAAACTACTCTCCTAGCTGCTTCCTTAGGCTAGGCCATTTAATTAAATTCTATAGTGTCCCTAGCATATAGGAACCTTGCAGCCCAATATAAGTAGTGATATCCGGCCGGTAGACTCACAATGAGGGCTAACTACATTATAGCACGCCTTTAGCGGGGCTACGTGAAGTATGTAGTAGTAATTGGCAGTATTATAGAATTTAATTAAATGGGGGTAGGGACTGCTAGGCGTGGTCACCTGTTTTGCAAACAGGATTTCAGTAGAATTCGAATTTCTATACCTCCACCAAAAATTTATACTTGCATTTCTATACCTTCACCAAAAATTTATACTTGCATTTTTCATTTCTTTCTGTTATAATATATTTATGACCAAGGGAGAAATGAAAATGAAAATATTTGCAGATAAAATAATAGCTAAACTAGGTATAGATGCTACTAAGGTATTAAAGAAACCCATTAGAGGGTGTATAGGCTTTAATACACAAGAATTAATAGAGGCAATATTAAAGTATAATAGCTTAGAAGAAGTTGCCAGTTATTTTAACTATGCATACAATGTGCCTATCAGAAACTCTTTAAGAGAGACCTTAATTCCTTATTTTCCTCATAGAAGCAAAGAATATGGGCTAGGGGGCCATAATAAAGGAGTAACTAGTTCTTGGAAAGCAGAGCTACTATACTTTATTGAACATAAGTACTGTGCCTGTTGTAAACAAATAAAATCTATAGAAGATTTTGGGAAAAATGCTGGAAAAGCTCTAGGGCTTCGTTCAGAGTGTAGTAATTGTCATACATATAATACAAAAACTCAAAAAGCAGAAATTCGAATAAGAACGCCTAGTTGGGCGGATATACTAGGTATACATGTATTTTATGCTAACTGCCCAAAAGGTATGCATGTAGATCATATAGTCCCTTTAAGGGGTACCAATGTTAGTGGCCTGCACACTTTAGAAAATTTGCAATATCTTTCCGCAAAAGATAATTTAGCAAAAAGTAACAGTTATATAATATAAAGCCTCGTAGGTTGTCGGATTACTCCGGCGTAAAGGTAAACCCCTACCACAATTTTATCTAAGGGTTCGTATGTTTAATCAAGTTTCAAAAAGTAATCAAATCACATAGCATACTCTTAGTCCCTCTAAGTAAAGGGGCTTCGGCCCCTTTACTTTTATCTAGTAATAGACACTATATGTCAGTATTTCACTATTTTGCTTACTCCAACGTAGTCTTTTTATACATGGTAAGGTGTATAATATAGGATGCTTTAGTTACCTAACGATAACTAAAAAGTAAATACTGACATATGCTGAAGTAGTTCTAAGTGGTTCAGAATCCTTCTTGGTAAGAAGGGATGTGTAAGTTCGAGTCTTACCTTCAGCACCAGATTTATAGGAAATATTATGCTTATTTGGAGCTTCGATACTAACGTACCTAATATTGGTATGGCTATTAAAATGCCACTAAGCCAATGGATTTATAGTGCTAACGATACGTAAAAATCTAAGCATTAAAAATTCAAACTTGACCCTAAGCTGTAACAATGTTATAATTATTCTTTAAATGAGAAATAGTATGCAAAAATATACCTACAACCCAGCTTATCGCTCTTATTTAGCTACTATGAAGCGAAAACGGTCAGAAAGCTTATTTGAGTTTCTAAAAGAACTTTATGTAAAGTCTTTATTTTGGAGATAAAGTATGAAAGATATTCATGGTCTAGAGAAGGCACTTAAACACGCAATTGCAGAACAAGACCGGCACCCTCTTAGTGGTTCAGCAGCTAGAAAAGTTGCACAACTTCGTAGAGAGCTAGAAGAAGCCTATTTAAGGAAAGCAAATGAAAGTACGTGAAGCGCTAGATATTTTGAACTCTCTTGACCCAGATCAGGAAGTTACTATTAAAATTGAGGGTGTAAAGTATAAGGTTCCTACTGCTCCTCCACAGGTAAGCAACCAACCTATCCAACCACAATTTTACCATGATTGGGTAGTTGGTAAAGAATTTTGGCCTGACCGTAGTACGGTCACTTGTAAATTACATTAATTATGAAAACAATAAAACCTAGGAACTACATTGTTATTGCACTAATGAAGCGTAGCGGTGCTGGTTCCCACACTAAAAGCCACAAGCAGCTTCGTGGTAAATGGAAGCGCAATATGGGATTGTAGCTCAACTGGCTAGAGCAAGAAGCTTTTAACTTCGAGGTTCCGAGTTCAAATCTCGGCAGTCCTACCATATTTAACTACATTAGTTAATAGTGCATTTAAATATGGTAAGAGGAGTAATTACCCTTATACTACCAGAGCGGGGGTTCATATGCCCGCGAACTCGCAATCTTCTAATTTGGCAGGATGCGGCGTTAGCTGGCGATGTAGGTTCGATTCCTACTTGCAATGAGTTCACATATTTAAGAATACCAAGGACTGAGCTACGCTATGCGGCAGCTTTGTTGTAGTACTCCCGAAACCTTTATACCTCTAAGTATAAAGTAAGGTGCGAGATATTGGTATTCTTAACTATGGTTTACACACAACACACAGGAGATTTTTATGAAAAACGCATTTGAGCTGCGCTATGACCTTATTGCTCTAGCGCATGACCACCTTGAAAGTCAGTTCAACGCTAATGTTAAATTTGCTCAGGCAATGATTGAATCCGCTATTGCTAGCGGAAAAGAAGTAGCGGCAGCTATGGCAGACTTTATGCCGAAGTACCCTACAGTCGAAGACGTACTTAAAGAAGCAAAAAAGTTCTACAATTTTGTAGATACTAGTAAATAATGAAGTACTTAGCTGAAAAGCTACAAAAATTTATTAACTGGTATGCAAGTCTTTACTATAAAGAAGTTGATCCTTATATGAAAGAAAATTTCTATAAGAAATATTTCTGATGAGATCATTATTTGCAATTATGCGTTCATGGTTTAGAGAAAAACCCTCTCTAGAAGACTGGATTGCAGCACATAACCCCACTTCTATTAAACAAGTAGAGCTGCTTGAGTATCAATACTCTCGCTTTATGAACTCCAAAAACTTTTGGGGTGATTCTTTTTAATTTACTGCCGAAATGCCTAGTGGTGGGGCAACAGGTTTTGATCCTGTAAAAATCTAGGTTCGATTCCTAGTTCGGCTGCCAGTATATCGCCATTGCACATGGCGTACAATAGGATAAGTAGTGTGCAAATATTTCCTTCCTAGTTAGGTGGATAACTAGGTGCTAAGCCCACAAGCAAATGGTTGCCGCACAAGTTGCAACGCCGGATTTCATAACCGGCAATAATTATTATTGCTCACCGGTAGAGGAACTGGTAAACTCACCACACTGTTAATGTGACGCTAACGCAACTGCTGGTTCGAAGCCAGCCCGGTGAGCAATGATAATTTAAGACAAAATATTGAGTATTGACAGAACGGATATGTACCTGCCTCTTAAGCAGTTTAACGTAGGTTCAACTCCTACATACTCAACCATCAAAAATTTAAACTTGCGATGCTAACTTAAATTTGTTATAATTATTGCTTAGAAAGAAAAACTATGGAACAGACAGAAACAATTGATATTGAACTAACTGATGAAGAGTTTCTTGCCCTAGCTAAGGAAGCCCATAATCTGGATATTACATTCAATCAGTACATCTCAAAAACTATGAGAGACATGATCGAGTTGTATAGAAGAACTAAAGGGGTATAACCCTAAGCTGAATTTATTATTTAGCTTATATAATTAAAGCCATATTTAGTAGTGTAGTAGGTAGTATTCTTAGCTAAGCCTGTGAAAAATCGTTAACCACACGTAAATACCAACCAAATTACTGATACTTCATACTATGAATAGTTCTAGTGTGGTAAACAAAACCAACAACTATTGACCCTAGTAGGCTCTTTAGTAACAGAACAAAAACTGGTTATATAGTTTAAACTACCAGCCTAAATAAAGTTTAACTAGCTCAGTGGACGAATAATCCCTAAACTGTGGCTTTAATTATATTTTTATTCTATAGCGAAAGATTATAGGTACTTCACTGTTAATGAAAACCAACCTACGATCGTTTATTCTTAGAGTTTCCTTTTATTACTTAGCGACTGTACACAGATACTTCTTTTTATCCAATATATAAACCCTAGAGCGTTCAATTCGTCTCATGTGCAGGTGGATCCAGGGGCACAATACCTGTATACAACTATTCTAGTAATTTCCTATTTTCCAACAATTAAAAAGGTACTTATGTCCTCATTAAACCGCACTCCTCGTCAACCTCGCGCACTTACCAATGAAGGTATATCTGTGCCTGCTATCTCTTACGAGAAGCAACTTAATCGTCTAGTGCTGGCGTCCCTACTATGGGAAAACTCTTTCTATGTAGACGGCATTGATAATGTAACCATGATTAAATCCTTAGTTCCTAAGGTTTCCGCAGATAAGGTAGCCGAATTGGCTATCAAAGCTCGTAATGAGTTTAAGCTGCGTCATGTGCCTCTATTGCTAGTGCGTGAACTTGCTCGTATTGGTAAATTGGAAGCATCGGTGCTTAATGCAGTTTGTCAACGTGCGGATGAAATGGGAGAGTTTCTTGCCATATATTGGAGTGAGGGCAAAAGCCCTCTATCTAATCAAGTGAAGAAAGGGCTCGCCATTGCCTTCACTAAGTTTAATGAGTACCAGCTCGCTAAATACGACCGCAGTTCTGCGTCAGTGTCTATTAGGGATGTAATGTTCCTTAGCCATGCAAAACCGGTTGATGCAGCTCAAGAAGCTCTTTTCAAGCGCGTCGCTAATAAAGAGCTTGCTACTCCAGATACTTGGGAAACCGAGCTGTCTGCTGGTGCGGATAAGGGTGCTACCTTTACCCGCCTTATGCAAGAGAAAAAGTTAGGTGCTCTAGCTTTCTTGCGTAACCTGCGTAATATGGCCCAAGCAGGCGTGTCAGAAGACGTGATTCGTGCTTACAGTGCTGCCGTGAATGTAGACAAGGTACTTCCATTTAGATATATTGCAGCAGCGCGTATCGTGCCTCAATTTGAGGATATGCTAGAGAAGATGATGTTTCGCTCATTAAACGGCGTTCCAAAACTTCCTGGTAAGACTGTATTATTAGTTGACGTGTCTCCTTCTATGTTCGGTACCAAGGTATCAGCTAAGTCGGACCTAGACCGCTATGATGCAGCCGCAGCACTTGCAATGCTGTGTTCGGAAGTATGCGAAGACGTTAGCGTTTACGCATTCTCTATCGAAACAAAGCGTGTGGCTCCTCGCAAGGGCTTCGCTTTGGCAGAGGCTATCCAGAACGCTTGCCCGCGTAATGGTACTCTGATGGGTAAGGCTGTAACTGCCGTAAATGGCACTGGTTACGACCGTGTGATCGTTATCTCTGACGAAGAATCACAAGACCGCGTACCCGCCCCTATAGAAGGGACAAAAGCCTACATCCTGAATGTAGCCTCTTACAAGAACGGTGTAAACCGTTCCGAGTGGACAACCATCACAGGATTCTCAGAAAATGTATTAACCTACATTGCTGAGTCAGAGAAAGAGTAATTAAATAGGTAGCAACGTAACGCATTTGCAAGTGCGTGAAGGCTTGAATTCCTAGAGGGTTTACAACCTTATTACTCTAAATGATAAGTAAATCCACAATGCTACAGGTCCTGTAGTTACTTATCCTAAAAATCACCTACCGGACGCTAATCAATGTTAATGATCTGACATATTAGCTATTAGCTGACGCCAGTCTGTGGCAGTAAATGGTGTACAATTAATACACGCTCTAAAGGTAGCCAGCCCTTGTCCAAAGTTGTAGCTCTAAGTTCTGTTTAAGAACTTAGAAAAAGAGTGTTGATAGTAAATAGTTACTTCTATCATTTGGCGATTTTGGTCGTAAGACCAGTCTCTATTACGAAGATTACCTCTTTTTCTAAGTTCTTAGATATTAATACTATTTCATTACTCACCAAGTACCTCAGTATGGCTGCTTGACAGGGTCCGGGTCCGGGGCTCAACAGTAGTATTTCCCATTCTAGACTTTTATATGGGTAGTTACCTAGCCAGGGCGCTAGAGGAGCTTGCTAAGCTTTGTGTGTTTTAAATGAAGCATGGTGTTCGAGTCATCAGCTACCCGCCAGATAAGGATTCTATGTACGATCAGTTAATGTATTTATTGATAGTTATAAGCACTGTATCTATAGCTACTGAAAGGGCTGTAGAGATAGCAAAACCCTTGCTACCACAACCTAACGAAAAGTATAGAACTATGTTATATAGTCTAATGTCGTTTGTAGTATCAAGTATTATACTATATGTTAATAGTATTAGTGTGCCCTTATTTATGGGGAATCTATATACACAAGCAATAGTAATAGGTCTTGCCTGCACAGGAAGTTCCGGTGTATGGTATGATATTATTAAAGTAGTTCAAACATTAAAAGTTAAGTCGCCCGGTTAATTCAAAGGTAGAATACTCGACCGATAATCGAGCTATCGTGGTTCAAGTCCACGACCAGGTACCAAATATATGCCCTTGGTGTAACGGTCTAGCACTACAGTCTCCAAAATTGTAAGTAATCGTTCGATTCGATTAGGGTATGCCATAATAAATATAAACTTGAACTATATAATATAAACTGTTATAATAATTCTTTAAGGAATATTATGAATAAATACGTCATAGCATATGTTAGTCTATTTGAAAATGTTTTAACACAGACTCTAGTTGAAGCAACTTCAGAAAAAGATGCAATGCTAAAGTACCTCGCTGAAAATCAAAATATTATATTTGAAGAAGGTGAATTACTAAATATAGAAGACGCGGGTCAACTTAGTGAATACTGTTTAAATATGGACTGCCAAATTTCAGGGTATAAACTAGATTAAAGCAGAATAGAGAAGTGGTCATCTCAGCATCCTCATAAGTTGCAAATCGCGCGGTTCGAGTCCCGCTTCTGCTTCCATTAAAAACTATCGGGCTACGTTTTAGTAGTACAGCATATTAGATAGGATGTAGGATAGCTAGCCCTACACATATTTGGAGCAGTGTCCGAGAGGTCTATGGTACCGCACTTGAAATGCGACGGGTTAGAGATAGCTCCGTGGGTTCGAATCCTACCTGCTCTGCCAGATATTGTTGTATTACATTTTAGTAAATGTATGCTGGACGCGGGGGCAGTACCCGCCCAATCCACCATAAAGTATTTTGAAAAATCGAATTCGTAGGGCTTGCAAGGAAACACGAGCTAGGTTGGGAACTGGTGCCCTGTAGATGATCACCACGAGTTACTTCTACTCAAAGTACTTTATAATGGGTTGGAAATAGTTTCGACAGCGTAAGATAGCGAGAATCACAACACGACCTGCAACGTCGTTAAATCAGCAAATCAAAATAAACGCAAACGATTGTTTATACCAAATGGCTGCTTAAGCCATTATAAGTTTTGTTGGGTTTCTTATTAAAATAATAACCCAACCTTTACGTAAATGTTAAATACTATTATAACATTTGTCAGTAGTAATTTTCACTACCCTAACCAATAGATTTTAATGAATAAACAATCTGATGACGATTTTATTGACGGTATTATTATGGGCACTACTAAAGGTATAGTAGCTCGTAAAGTAACTTCAAGTCTATATGAATTTTACCTATCTGGTGAAATTACTACCCCAAATGACTATATTGAGTGGTTTAATACTATTAGACACGCACAAGAGGAAGATACTATTAAGATTTATATTAACAGTGGTGGCGGAGACTTATTTACCGGAATCCAATTCCTTCGAGTTCTAGCAGAAACTGAGGCATTAGTGATTGTATCCGTAGAAGGACTCTGTGCCTCTGCTGCTACACTCGTGTTTTTATCTGCCGACGTATTTGAAGTTACCCCCCATAGCTCCTTCCTCTTTCATAACTATTCTAGCGGTGTTTGGGGTAAGGGAGGCGAACAGTTTGCTCAAGTAACCCATGAACGAAAATGGTCAGAACAACTGCTTAATAGCGTATATGAAGATTTCCTGTCTCAAGAAGAAATTAAGTCATTATTAGATAATAGAGATATTTGGCTATCTACAGACGAAGTAGTAGAACGTATGAATAAGCGTATTGCTACTCGCAAAGAGCTTGCAGAACTAGAAGAACAAACAAAACCCGGTAGCATAGCCTAGAGGTCAGGCAGCGTCTTCATACGGCGTGCGAAAGCAACGTTGGTCCGAATCCAACTGCTACCACCAGACATAGTCTAAAATAACGACCAAGCAAGTGAAATGCTCGCAATTCTTTTTTACCCTGCGCCAAGGCCAGGAAAATCACACCTCTCTTTAGTGTAACGGGATTAACACCACGGTCTACGAAATCGTTAATATAGGTTCAAATCCTATGGGAGAGGCCATATATTAGTACATAATTGATAAGCCGAACTATCTATCTATAGCTCCAGGTAGTTAAATGTAGGGATAACATTTATGAGGTCACCTACGTACTAATATATGGCTAAATCATTTTCAAACATTAAAAAGTATCTAGACCTATTGGATTTTATTCCAGTGGGTAAGTATAAGAACTGTAGAGTAGACTCTATCATAGAGCAAGATTCTGATTACCTAATCTTTATGGATAAAGAAGGTATTCTAAAATTTAGTCCAAGTGTTATTAGTGCATTAAAGGTAAAATTTAGTGCTGACTCTATTCAAGTAACGCAGCCTAAAGATAGCTACGATAGTTATTATCTAACTGATGAAGATGATACAGATTTAGATTATGATATTCCGTTTTAATACGGTGACGATAGTGTAATGTAAGCACACTAGTCTGTGAAACTGGTAGATAGGGATAGAAACCCGTCGTCACACCAATAAATTTAGACTTGACCCTAAGCTTAAAAACTTGTATAATTATTCTTTAAATGAGAAAAGTATGCTTAACATGATCGACTCAAGCTCTGTTTACAAGCCTCTATCTGTACACGCTGAGCCTTCCACAAAACTAACTCAATGGCGAGCTATTCGTGCTACTAATGATGGCCTAGCTACTATCCATTTAGTTGGGTGGACAGGGTACGAAGGGCGCGTAACTTCCGCAATTCAGGATAATACAGGGCGGGTTGCAATTACTCAGTCAGGTCGTACTTATACCTTAGTTGGCAAGTCAGGCTTTAATAATGATGCTATGCACGTTCTTGGTGTATGGAAAGACCGCTTTCCTATGGAGTCCAGATTTGAAGATATTACTGATGAGTATCTTACATGAAAAATACTGTGCAGTATAAAGGTACCTAGTTGATGAAAACTTCAGTCGCATATAAGCTTTACCACACGTGGAAAGCTATAAAGGACGAAGCTAAGAAGACCTTTGAAGAGCATTTTAAGCAAGTAATGACAAATTACGATTTAGTAACCAAATAATGCGAAATTAGTTTAATGGTAAAACTCCTTCCTTCCAAGTAGGTGTCGTCAGTTCGATTCTGACATTTCGCTCCAAATATTATGACTAGACATACTAATTATTATTGTTGCTGCACACAAACTGTAAGATGCAGATACTGTATTCGGGCCAACCTAGAACCATATACACACACAAAAGAACCAATTAATGAGCTAGAAAATATGAATAAAATTACATTAAACTCCCAAGACGCTTTCATTAGCGCAATCCGTGAAAATATACTAACAAAAAGTCGTTTTATTATCGGCTCAGTTGATGCATATGGTACACTATCATTTGCTTCCATCCCTAAGCTGCATACAGATTCGCAATCTGCACGAACTGAGTGTGCTCGTTTAGCTAAGGTAAACCCAGGCAAGCTGTTTATTTTTGTAAGCCTTGTAGGTGGTGAAATGTTACCAACCCGCAGCACTATTAGTATCTAATAGTATAGGTTCCTTAGCTCAGAGGCAGAGCAACGCTTTTACACGGCGAAGGTCGGGTTCTCAGAATACCCAGGAATCACCAATAAGAAAGAGTATTCTATACTAGTTTATGGAATCTCTGTATTAAGTAATTTTATGGCTGTTTTAGCGAATGGGAAGTGAGCTAGTGTGGTCATTTCAGCGCGTGCCTGAAGAGCACGAGAACTAAGTTCGATTCTTAGACTTCCTACCATATTCATTTATTAGGCATCGGGTGAGAGTGCATCGGAGTGCATAAACATGACTAAAGCTGTCCTAGGCGTCTACAGCTTCATGTATCCTTCTAAGGGTTCGAATCCTTTATGCCTTACCAAATTTTGGAGCAGTAGCATAGCGACTAATGCATCTCCCTGTCTAGGAGACTATCGTGGGTTTGAGTCCCATCTGCTTCGCCAATTAATAACAGCCGCTTTATGCGGCTATTTTCGATTGTAATAATGTCAAATATTTTTCTATCTAGCGATATGCATTTCCATCATAAAAATATTCTTACGTTTAAGCGTAATGATGAAACACCTTTAAGGGTATTTGATGATGTTACTCATATGAATGAGTATATTGTGTATAGGCACAACCTTGTAGTAGGCCCTAAGGATAAGTGGTACTGCTTGGGTGACGTTACTATGGGCAAAAATGAGGCTGCCTTAGAAATTTTAGGTAGAATGAATGGTGAGAAGATTCTTATTAAAGGAAACCACGATCTGGCTCCCGCACACCAATATCTAAAATACTTTAAAGATATTAGGGCTACGCATCAACTAGATGGCTTTATTCTTTCACACGTACCTATTCATACTGAAAGCCTATCTAAATGGGTTGGGAACATACATGGGCACCTTCACGCTAATGTTGTTCTAAAAGAAGGAACGAAGATTCCAGACCCTAGATATATTAATGTTAGTATGGAACAACTAGATGAATACGCACCTGTTTCTCTAGAGGAACTAAAATCACGAATCAAAAAATTAACTTGAACATCGAGCTAAAATTTGTTATAATATATTATGAAAAACGAATCAACCCTATTCCCCTTCCCAACCGGACCAAAACCAACCATGAACACGTATCAAAAAGCTGCTAAAGAAAAGGCACAATATATGGCGGTAATCCATAAAAAAACCGAGGATAACCATAGGTTCTTACTGCAAAAAGCAGCTATCTTAGGTGTGGGTATTGTCCATGTATTTGATACAGCCTGTGCACAGGGAGGGCTTACTATTGCATTCCGCAAAGCTTCCCCCTTCCATAACGGTCGTATGGTTGATATTGCTATCGCTACCTGTTCTATTAATGATGCTTTTAGCAAGAAAATAGGAACTGCTCGTGCATTAGAGGCTTTCTTTAATGGTAGTGCTATTCAACTGCCTTTAGCTAATAGCAAAATGTCTAAATATGAGAATCTTGCTACTACTGTTAAACGAGCATTTAGCTGCCTATACTACTCCATCTAACCTTAAAAGTATGCCGCGCTAGTATAATGGTTATTACGCACCCCTCATAAGAGTGACAATACTGGTTCAAATCCAGTGCACGGTACCATAGTAACCAATTTTAAACTAAAGAAAGAAAGAAACTAAATGCAATTTTTAATTAATCCAGCTACAACAGAACAACTAAATGATTGTAGTACCGAAGGCCTGTTTGAGGGTGCTGACGGGTACTTCTACAATTACAGTATTGGCTTTGATGAAGATACGGTTAGTATCGAAGACTCTATTGGCCGCATGGTACCGTTTGACGTTACCGAACTTGACACTCTTATTAAAATTCTTTCTCGAATCAATACCTATGTTAAAAACTCAGAAAGTGTCCAAAAGTACCTTTTTTCAAAACTTATTCAAGACGCGTCAGTCTAAAAACCCTATACCAGAGGTTCTAGACTTAATCCCGTATACAGAGGCTATAGCAGACCCTATTCTACTAGACTCTATTCAATTAGTATTACTACAGCACTCGAACAAAAGAATTAGTTCGAGTGCAGTTATGCTATTACTAATGGAGTTAAATAAAGCAGGGCTGATTACAGTTCAAGCTATCCAGTTCCCTGGTACCGTGGGATATCTATATATTATTAAAAGGAATTTAAATGGCCAATAAATCTCGTAGTAAAACTGCTGAAGGATACTCAGCATCCTATAAAAGTAATAGAAAATGGGAAGCTAATCGTAAGCGTAAACTAGAGCGGGTTTTGAAAAAACAACCGAATAATGAGCAAGTAAAACTAGCTATAAAGAACATAGTCTATCGACGTAAAACCCCCACTACTAGGGTGTGGTCAGCCAGGTGGATTGCTACAGCTAAACTATTTAAAGAGTTTGCTGGTAAGTTTGATCCGGATATTATGAGTTCTAACTCAGTTGTAGCAGCTACTGCAGTTCAAACCTCGCGCAAAAATCGTGATTATACCCCAACAGTAGGGAAAGACAAAAATATGTTTTCCCTACTATGCCGAGCTAACCTTAATAGTTTCTTTAAGGAATGAGTTTATTAGTAATATATGCTATATTTGCTATAGCAACTGCGTTAACTGCTATATACGAGCTAACACTGCCTGTGCTTAGCTTGCGTAAGCAAGAAAACAAACCAATGCAGTCTATTATACTCTTACTAATTACATTTTTCTTAGTATATTTACTTATTGCTCCTCTAGTATTTTTTAGCTGTATTATCCCTAGTTGGGGGGATGCATTTAAAAAATACCTATATCGAGGGTTATTTGAAGGCGAGTAAAAATTTAAACTTGAAGTTGTTACTAAAATCTTGTATAATTAATACTTAAACACAGAAACTAATACATCATGAACATTATATCTTTTACATATACAAAACAAAATGGAAACAAAACGGAACGGGTTATTTCTCCCGCTATACTTCCAAATACTATGTATGAAGGAACAGATTTATCTGAACTTAGTGACGAAGAACAGGTTCAGTATGTGCAAGAACTTAGTAAACTTCATGATACTTACAAGCAAGCAGTACTTGCCCTTAATAATAACTTTGATGTTAATAATAAATATCGTCGTTTTGACCCAACTAAAATGACGAACGTAATTACTGAAGCAATTTGATGCGTCGTCAATAATAGACGCACTTGCACTACTAGCGGGTAAAGAGCCAACATAATTTGGTATGTAGCAGTTTTATGGTGGAGTTTCTGTAAAAAACCCACACACGCTCTTGAAGCATTGCTGGCGATGCACGGGTCTTGTAAGCCTGAGAATTCGGTTCGATTCCGGACGAGAGCACCAAAATATACACTTGAAACTACAGTTAAAATACTGTATAATAAATCTTTAAACAACAAAAGGAATAAATATGGCGTGGACCGATGACCAAAAGAAACAAGCGATTGCAGAGTATATGGCAGGTGAGCCCACTGCTGAAAACTCCACCGAACTAGTAAAAGAAATCGCAGAGGGTATGGAACAGTCAGCTAACGGTGTTAGACAAGTTTTAGTGCAAGCAGGCGTTTACGTTAAGAAAGACGCCGCAGCTACAGCAGGTACCAAAGGTACTCCCACTAAGAGTGGTAGTGACAAAGCCCCTAGGGTTTCTAAAGAATCACAAATTGCTGAGCTAAAAGAATTGATTGAAGGTCGCGGAAAGTCTGCTGACGATGAAATTCTTAGCAAACTTACAGGCAAAGCAGCAGCTTACCTAGTTAGCGTATTCTCTTAACATTAGGCAGCTTAGGCTGCCTTTTTTATTGGATTAAAATGAAATTATGCAAAGATTGTAAGTATTTTAAATATGACGCTAATGTGCCCAGGTGTACACACGAGTCTAATAAAACTGCTCCAGATATGGTATTCGGTCATGTAGCCTATTATACTTGCGAGTCTAATCGCTCTACTAATGCACCTGGGTGTTGTGGTATGGACGCTAAACTTTTTGAACAAAAAGAACAGTACATCCCTTAATAGAGGTAAAGTATTTTACCTCGGCGCCAACCTCTAAAAAATTATGATTATTACAATGTATACACAAGCTGGCTGTACCTACTGCGAGCAAGCAAAAGCCCTAATTCTTAGCAAAGGATATACAGTACAAGAGCTTATCCTAAATGTGGGACAAAAACAGGAACCTGGTAAAACCTACGTTCCTGTTCAGCATCTAAAAGACCGTCTACCTAATGCTAAATCAGTTCCTCAGATGTTCGAGGGTAGGACCTATATAGGCGACTTTAGCAAACTAAAAGAGTTTTTAAGGTTTGATTAAATACGCTTGAACTATTCCGCTTGAAGTGTTATAATTATTCTTTAAGAGGATACTATGAGTAAAGAATTTAACTTTGTAATTGCTAGGCCCTGGGAAGAGTCAGACCCCGATAACCTTTGTATTTATATGTATTATGGGGCTGAGGTACATAGAGGTTCCATGAAGAGTGCTAAAAGTTATTTATCGTATGCTAATAATAATTCTAAAAATAAGTATTCAATCTATAAAGTAAAGTACAAAAAGGTAGAGTAATGGCAACTAAACGCATTAAAAATGAAGAAGAAAGACTTGATGCTGCCCACTTAGAGCGCGTCATTGATATGCTCGAACCTAAGGA
>Ga0100403_1001727_pt1 | contig 18964 bp, 22 predicted proteins | sample CryGeymet201501t_FD_83663 | JGI IMG/M metagenome (GOLD analysis project Ga0100403, IMG submission 83663) | Groundwater microbial communities from Crystal Geyser aquifers in Utah, USA - Crystal Geyser metaG 2015-01t | ecosystem: Environmental > Aquatic > Deep subsurface > Groundwater | place...
ATTCGCTAGTAAAGCTGGATGGGACGAAATGAAAGTCTTATTGCAACGAAGTGTAGTTGATATGGGAGCTTTAGATATAGATAACCTTAGAGGAAGAAAGTACGCACGATTAAAGTTATCTCTAGCTTATGTTTATGGTATGAACGATTTTTAAGATGTGGTGATGGTAGGGAAGAGTTTTTACAGCATAAGATTAAAGCTATAAAAACAGACTTCATTAAAATCATGTTTACCACTGTGTCTTTGTTTTTTAAAATACCATCACCACTATTAAAAAAATCCTACACCATTAGGGAAGTGACTGATATGTATGTTGATATAATGTATGGGGAACAAAATAAATGAGATATGAAGTAATTGTCAAGGGACTAGAAAAATTTAGAAGTGTTTTTAAACTAGCTTCATCTACCAACAAACAAATGCAGGAATTAAACAATAATTTCATTGCTTCTAGCCAACAGATGAAAGAAATGATTACATCTGCTAAAGGAAATGATATAGGTAACAACTTTAAAGAACAAGCAAAAGCAGTAGATGAGTTTAATAAAAAAATTGCAAACTCAAAAGAAAGTTTGATGGATGCTTTTGGTATGGGAAATTTTAAAAATTATAGTGATAATCTCACATCCTTTTTTTCATTAGGGAAGAAAGGTTTTGGTTCTCTGACAAAATCAATAGGAGTTGCTATAAAATCTTTGGGTCCTATAACACTAGCCTTGGGAGCAATAGCTCTAGTCATGAAAGTTATTAAACAAGCATTCAAATGGAATATTGGTGGAATTACAGCTAAATGGATGAAGGGTGTTGGAGAGTTCAGAATGGCTCTAGGAAAATTAAAATTGGCAACTTATGGTTTGTTTAAAGCTATGGCACCTGTATTTAGAGCTATTGGTAACGTTCTTATGTTTGTACTTAAAATAGTTACAGCTTTGATAAACGCAATTACTAGCTTAGTCACACTTGTTGCTGGCAATAAAAACACATTATCGACGTTTGGTGGGTATGGAGGAGGTTCTTCAAATACAACAAATAACAACGTGACAGTAATAACCAATAAACCTATAGACTCTAGTGGAGCTAAGGGTTTTCAAGAGTCTTTAAATAATTCGATGTGGAGATAATGGACTACGAAGTAAGAAATAAAAAGAGTAATTATATCTTGAGGTATAAAGTATTCTCTGGACTGCAAGGCTCAACTGTAACGACAGATAAATTTGGGAGACCTATTTCAAGCATAACTCCTTCCTTTGGGTCAAACCTTTCCACACTACAGACAGAATTATATGAGTGGGTCTCTGTTCCTCTTTATATTGTTTCAAACATAGAGCCAGGGTATGAGCGTTCAATTATAATAAGAGAAAGTGCTACTGGAGACAAAGGTTTTGTAATAGACAACGGAAAACTGCAAACATCAATAACAGTAAATGGAGAACTACTTTCAAAGAACAATGAGAGTTTAATGTCTTATGAGGAGCAAATTAGAAAACTACAAGGTCAGGTGGTTGAACTTATTCCTAAAAAATTCAAACCTAAAGGAGTCCCTAATAAATTTTTTATACAAAGTTTCAGACCTCAGTATAGTAATGTTTCAGACGTAAGTATTCCTTTCACTATGGTTTTACAAGAGTATAGGGAGGTTGGTTTAGAATCAGGTACTCAAAAACTGTTAGACAACCAATTACTAGAAATATTTAAACAAATTACTGCCTTTGACGAGATTAAAGTAGGAGCAGGTACTCCCAAATCAAAAACTCAGACTCCAAATATTATTACACAAATTATAGACGTTGGTATCGGAGATAACAATTTACTACAAACTCATTATGTTGTTATTAATGATGATAGTGTTAAAGCAAAAAGTTCCAATAAATTTTGGAAGTTATTTTCCCTAACTCCTACCACCTCTACTAGTGAGATAAACGGAATTTAAAAATGGCAAACTATCCAGTTCACTTTATACAAATTAGAGACAAGTTATTTAAACTAGGTGACAATATCGAAATTGAGGAGGATTTTGATTATACTTATAAAATAGTTAAGTTTGATTTTCCAGATACCCCTAATGATTTATTTGATGTAACCTCTATTAAAAAATATGATACAGTGAATATATTTTTTAATTCCTTTGAACAAAAAGAACAAGCAGATAGTGCTACCTTCGAAGATTGCAAACAAGTGTTTAATGGTTATGTTGACCTTATTAATTGTTCAGAGAGTAAAGCAGAAGGTCTTTCGACTAATATAACATGCAAGAGCACTTTCGGTTTAGTTTATGATAGAACAACAATAACAAAGGCTTTTAATGACACAATACCAAATATTATCCTTAAAGGTTTACAAGAGACAGGGTTATATGGTATTATTCCATACGCTTACGTGAGCAGTGACATAGATGAAATTTATATAAGTGTAACTAGTGAGTACAACTTTGGAATGGTCATTGACGAAATTAAGAAAACATATCCTATTAAAATATTTCAAAATGGAGATGGTGGATTATGGATTACTTCTCCTAGTTTTTTTCAAAAGACCGAACTATCATCTGCATCAATTAAAACACTTAAACCAGGAGAGAACCCAACGTTTATTTTATCTACCTGGGAGTATGACCTTAACACTAATATAACAAATATAAATTATGGTGAAGAAACAAAAAATTATAACTGTGTCGCGTGTTATGGTTTAAACACCGTAGGAGCGGCATATGACCCTATAGGTTACGAGCTACAGTTTGGAACGTCTGTTATTACGCCTGAAAATTTAAGTGTTTTACCGGTGTATAGAAGAGACCTCCTGAGCAACGTAGAATGTAGAAAGTTTGCTTATGAAACTCTGGTAGATTTGAATAAAAATTATACTGTTACTTTTGACAGTTATTACAAACCAGTAGAACAACTGGGAGACTCAATAAAGATATTATCTAGTAGAAAGATAAACCCTGAGGAACTTTGGACTATTAAAAGAAGAGTGATTACAATCAGTAAGAATAATATTAATTCAAACATCACAGTTTATAGAACAGGAATAGCTGATTTAGAAAGTTCTGCTTTAGCAAAATTAACGGAACTCCTACAAATAGATATACTTAATGTCCAAGATAAGTTGGAAGCCGCTGTAATAGCTAATAATTTAGGAGAATAGAATGTTAAAAAGAGCTGACGATTTTAAAATTAACCTTGATAGACACATTACTAGACAAACTTCAAGTTTAGGACAAATGGACTATTTTACAGTTTTAGAAATAAATAAAACAAACCGGACAATTCATATTAAAAAACTAAACAGTGCTATAAGTTATTCAAATGTTCCTATCATGAGCATAGGTTCGGTTCAAATGCCAAAATTAAACAGTATTGTAGTATGTGCTTTTTTGATGAATTCCCAAACTCCAATATGTTTAGGAAGTGTTCCAGACCTTCTGAGTCAGGAGAAAGATATTGAAATAACACAATTAGATGCAGGAGAAACTGCTTCATCAACAAAGGGAGCAAACAGTACTCTTATTAAACAGAAGGCTGATGGAACAGTTATCATAGCTAACAGTAATGGAAGTTTTCAGTTAAATGCAGATGGAACAATAACAATTAATGATGCTTACACATTACCTAATGTTGATGGGAGTGTAGGACAGGTATTAACAACAAATGGAAGTGGGTCTGTTTATTGGAACTAAATATATTTAAATACTGAAATTAAGATATAAGGTAATATATAGAATGACAAACAATTACTTAGGGAAGGATATTAAACTTAATGGTAGTGATGTGGTATTTTCAAAAAGTCAAGACTTTGATACTATTTCAGATGAAGCTAATTTAGCACAAGCAATAAGTAATAGATTATCTACAGCTAAAGGAGAGTATAAATTAGATAGTGCTTATGGTAGTGAACTTAGTAAAGACATAGGTTTACCTTCAACTGAGTTCGTAATAAATGCTATCCAAGGTCACATCGCAGAAACCTTACAGAAAGAGGTAAGAGTGAAAAGTTTTAATATAGTAGATATTTCAAAAATAGGTAATACGGTAAATGTATTATTAAGTATAACTCCAATTACAACAAATAAGAGTTTCAATATGGTTTATCCATATTATTTAGAGGTTTAAGATGAGTTTTGTAAAGAAAGATTTAAGTCTGATTCGTAATAATATTATATCTAATATAGTGTATAATGTTGACAAAGTTAATGATACTAATATAGGAAGCACCTTAGATATGTTTGTTACCTCTATAGCTTATGAGATTGAACAACAGTACGACCAAATGCAACTTATATATGAAGGATTTCATGTAGACACAGCTACTGATTATGATTTAGACCAATTAGGGAAACTTATTGGTGTTAAAAGAAGTGGTGGCAACGAGTCAACTGGAACAGTTTCATTCATTAGAAATACTTCTCCTTCCTCATCATTTACAATTCCTTCAGGAGTATTGGTGACAACTCAACCAGATGCTAATAGTGAAGTATTAGTTTATACTACAACAGAGGAGGGAATCTTTCTTACGAGTGCTACAGGAAGTGAAATTTTTATTGATGGAATATACAACTACAAGGTAGATAATAGAGTTTTTACTAGTTTAACTATTGAGGTTGCAGGTTCTCCTTTTACTAGTTTCACTACTAACTCAAATTATTCTGGACATATTATTGATACAGCTACTGTAGAAAGCATTGCAACTTGTGAGAGTGTTACTGGCTGGTCTAATTTATCAGGAGCGGCTTCGTTGACAGTTAATAGTACTTATAAAATACAAGGTACAAATTCATTAAACTTAATTAAGACCTCTACTGCAACGGATAACTTCGGTTACTTATACAGTTTTTCAAATAAGGATTTAGATGGATTAGTACTGTGTATGTCTGTAAGAACAACCTCTACTTTTTTAACAAACAAATTTTCAAAGGTAGAGATATCTTTAGGGAGTGGGTATGATGGTGGTTCAGGAACAGATAATAATAAATATACCTGGTCTTTAAATAACACTTCACTATTTACTGATGGTGAGTTCTCTAGACTATTCTTAGACCTATCACAAGCATCGGTAAGTAATGCACCTAATATTATAGAAGCTGACTTTTTAACAATAACTTTATATACTCAGAATGTAACTGATACAGTAAGTGCCAACGAATTTGTTATGGATTTTTGGTTTGGTTGTGAATATGAAAATTATAATGGTTATAGCATAGATATAAATACAACTACTAAACCTTCCTCCGGAGCTACCATGGATTTTGCTTACACTCCGTTAAGTGTAGAGATTCCAACAGAAGCTCAGAACATTGGGTCAGATTACAATGTTTCAGTAGGACAAATAACTTATCTAAGTAGTGTTGTTTCAAATATTGATAGGGTTTATAATTATGATAGTTTTGTAAACGGTGAGGATGAAGAACTTGACGTTGACTACAGAGAACGAATAACAAGTGGAGCGTACGCCCAAGCAACCTCAAGTGCTAGTGCTATTGAGGAAAATTTAAAAACCTTAGCATACGTTAAAAATGCGTTGGTTATTGACTTACCAGAAACAACCGTGGAAGGTGAAACACAAATTTATAACGCTACAACTGAACTAACCCCATTAGCTAAGTACATGGCAAAAGATACTGCGACCTTATTGGTTAGTGATACGTTTGGTGGTACAGCTGATTATGTAAAGGATACAGATTACTCTTTGAATAGTGATAATCAACTTGACTGGGGTTTAGGCGGAACTACACCAACGGACGGCAACACAATTTATATTGATTACGATTATAACGCTTTAGGTCATTTTAATGTTATTGTGGTTGGTAGTTTAGGATATTTAACTACAGCTCAAATTGCAGAAGTTAATGCGTTAGTTGAAGAATTAAAAAGTCCAGGAACAATAGCAACAGTAAGTCAAGCTACATACTCACAAATAAATGTAACAGCTAATATTTCCGTTGATAGTGAATATGATTCTTCGACTGTCAACAACAGTGTGGTAAGTGCTGTGGAAGCATATATTACAGCTTTGGGAATAGGTGAAGATGTTTTACTCTCCCAAATTATCAAAGCAATCACAAAAGTTTCCGGAGTAATAGATACGGATACAGTAGAAATAAATTCGGTAGCAAGTAATTATACAGTTGATACCACAGAAAAGGCAGTGCCTAACATAGTAACAATCACAGAAGTTTAAAATGGTAACATTAACACAAAAAACAGAACAACTGGTAAGTAGCCTTCCCACGTTCATGCAACTAGACTATGATAGTAATAACTATAAACTACTTCATAGCTTTAGTCCAGAACTAAATGTAAGAGAAACTGGTGTAGTTTTATTGAAAGGTAGTCTTGATATAGATGTAGCCTCAGGAGTAGACTTAGATAACTTAGCAAAGTTATTCTTACAGACTCGTAATGAGAACGAATTAGACGAGGCTTTTCGAGGACGTATCAAAGCATTCTTTCAAACAGCAATTAAAAGTGGTAGTGAGATAGGAATGAAAGAAAGTCTGGTCAGTAGTTTGAATTTAAATATCGATGATATTACTTTAATAACTGTTTATGAAAATATTTTTGATTTAGATATAAAAATTAATATTAATACTGAAACAAGTATTTTTAATGGAATAAGAAGTATAGTAAATAAAGGTAAAGCTGCTGGAGTACACTTTAGGAGCTTTATGGTCAGTAGTTCAAATGATGTATTTTTAATTGATTTAAGTTATGTTGATGGTAAAGATTATATAAACTGAGGTAACAATAAAATGGTAAAATTTCCAGGTGGAACACAAACAAGAGGATATGGTGCATTGTTCAATTCAATGGCATACGTAGGACAGAACGGAGTTAGATCTGGTTGTCAAGTTACTGAAAACTCTCCAATAGACATGAGTGTCTTAGTATCTACAGGAGAGGTATACTTTGGTAGTAGTACAATATCAGTCACAGGGACATCTGTGAGTATAGATAGCAACGCTACTTCTTTTGAAAGAATAGATGTTTTAAGAATAAACAATTCTGGAGTAGTTAGTGTAGTAAAAGGTACTCCGGCGAGCTTACCTCTAAGTCCTGAATATGACCCTGATAATTATGTTGCTATAGGAGTAATACGAGTTTTATCTGGAGTCACAGGCATTCCAAATTCACGAATATTAGATGCTCGTACCTTAAACACAAGCGGTGGAGCAAGTGGTACTTCTTTTACAGGATTAAGTGATACTCCTTCAACAATGGTTGGTCAAGCAGGAAAAATTCCTTTTGTAAACTCAGGAGAAACTGCTTTAGAATTTTTACCAGTTAACCAAGGAGTAATAGGTAAAATTGAGGATTGGGCGGAGTTTTTAGGTGCTACGGAAGACGTGGACACTAATATTTACGGTTCTCACTCTTATGATGGGGAGCAGAGTTATAGGGTGGGAAAAGTATTTACTGGACAGGACTTAATTGATTTAGGTATTGGGGAAGGTTTAGTTTTTGCTTGGTCCACTGATGTGAGGGCATTCGAATTAGACGGGAACTATCCGTTCGATTATGGTGCTGTCTTGTATGTAAACCCTACAACTACAACCCCGGACAACACAGTAAGTGGAGTGGGTATGGGTAGTTATAATATAAGTTATCAAAATACCTACCCAAATGTATGGTACTCCTCTGGAGTTCTAAACTCTACTCCAGGAGTTTTTTGGGATGCAAGCTCTACGTTTGTTTTGGCATACCATAGGGACGGTGTTAATACTTCTAACGACGGATACACACAGTTTAAGGATTTTACTACATATACCCCTTTAGTGACTTTACCTTTCAACTATGTAAGGTGTAATGGTCAAACTTTAGTGGACCCTGATAGTCCGTTGAATGGAGTAGTAATACCAAACTTGAACGAAAGCAACTACTTCATGAGGGCCGATTATGTGAGTGGAAAAACTGGTGGAACTTCAAGTCACAACCACACCACTCAATTCACTTACGGAGTAGATAATTCCGGTATAGGATATAGGTCTACCCAAGAATTCCTTACTACCAGTACTACAGCTCACATACCACCATACTATTCTGTGGTGAAAATAATGCAAGTAAAATAAGGTGAATAAAATGATACAATACATTAAACGAATATTAAGGGATATTGTTCTCACAGAAGAGGAACTTAGCAAACTTAACAGTTACGACGAGTTAAACAAACTAAATTATGAATACATAAACAGGGTTGACGAATTAGAAGACTCATTAGACTTCTTTACAGCTCAATTAACACAGGTTAATAAATCATATGTAAGTTTACAAGAAAAATATTCGGAGTTATTAAACGCAGGTTATGTAGACGTAAACAACCTTAAAGACTGGTATGAAGGTCGAAGAAACCAAACACCTTGGATTTATAATGGAGCTCGTTTGGGACATGTAGATGTTAAAAAATACCTAGTTGTTCAAGGAGAAGATAATGTATTAATTATGAAGGAATCAGCTTCAACTATAATTAATAAGTATAAGATTCTTAAAGACACCCCTATTGAAAAGATAGTTGAATATTTATTAAAATATTTCTCTTCATCAAGTCAATGGCATTATGTGTATGATAAAGATAAGTTTGGTATGATTGAATTTTGGCAGTCTGCAGAAAAAAGTTGGATTGATAGAAAGGGAGACTGTGACGATTTAGCAATTTTAATACATGTACTATTCAATTATATTATGGAATATTTTAATAGAGAAAACGAGAGTTGGAGATTAACTTTTGCGGCCGGTTTAATGAACGTTGGTGGAGGACACGCATTTAATACTTTCTTGCACACCGACGGAGAGTACTACGTTGTGGAAAGCACATTTGATATAAACGGTAGTTATTCAAGAACTTGGCTTCACACTCCCGTAAGATACGACAATACTTATTATAGCTTTTGGGGATTCGCTACTAAAGACAAATCTTGGAAGGGAGACTTAAATGCTTTAATTAACTATAATGATATCAATGGGAGCTAGATGTTTATAAATCAATCAAAAAATTTATAAACTAATAGAACTTAACACGGTAAGTATTGTGAAAAATCGCAGTACGAGGTAAGAAAAAAATGATTAAAAAAAGTTTGAAAGTTGTTGGAAGCATTGTAGCTGTTGCAGCTCTGGTAGGGGCAACCTTAGCAGGTATTGGATACTACGATGTGAAGGCAACAAATAAACAATTGATTAATAACAACGACAACTTAGCATCTAAACTAGAGTTATCAGAACAGATTGAAGGTTTAAAAGCTATGGAAGCTGCTGAAAATTATCAGTTAGCTGTCGGGTTAGGTTTACAAGTTGAAGAACTATCTTCCATTGTGGAAGAAAGTCGAGAAGTAATTAAAGACTATGAATTACTACTTTCAGAAACACAAGCTAAAAAAGATATGGAAATTGCACAAGCAGTTGCAGAGGCATTAGCTTCTACCGAATTAGGTGTATCTTCCAGTGCTTTTGAAAAAGATGAATTAGCTTTAACTTTTAAAGGTAGATTACTTCTTGATGACAACGATTTAGAACAGTTGGCTGATAGTGAATTTGAGTTCGACAATGTCGATATTAAGTATGAAACATTCCTAACGTTATACGGAGAGTTTGCTTCAAATGATAAAAACTTTGAAGGAGTTACAATGTATAAGTTAGCTGACGACGAAGTTAAATATGAAGTTCGATTTGACCAAGATATGACAAAACTTGATTGGACAAAAGATTCTGTAACTATTGACTTCTTAGGGAACTCCTACGAAATCGGAAATTATAAAGATGGTGTAATATCTTTAATTAGTAGCTCTAATCAGTTTGTGACTAAAGGAGAAACAACTGCAGGAATAACTTTATTAAAAGTAGGTCGAGATTCTGTAGCTGTTGAGTACGACGGTCAAATTGAAGTTATTGCAGAAAGAGAAGAGTTCAAATTTGATGGCATTGAAGTTCGAGTGGAATCTATTTTCTACGCTGATGGTTCAGCTGATGATGGAGCTGTTTTAGTTATTGACTCTGATTTAGAGAGAAGCATCGAAGATGGTGATGACTACTCAGATGAAGAAATTTATCAATGGTTCATTAACAAAAAAGGCTTTGGTATTACTTTAGTTGAAGACTACGATGAATTTGACACAGCTCTTAAAGAAGGTGACAAGTTTGTGTTACCTAACGACTTTGCTTCTGTAAGTTTTGAGTTAAGTAAACCTGACATGACAGATATATCCTTTGAATATGACAAAGACGGATTTGTAGAAATTCAAGCAGATTTTGAAGAATACGAAGGTAAAATTTTAGCATATACAGATGGTCAATTCTACGATGATGTTGAAGATGAATTCATAAAGAATAAACGAATTTACTTAAAAGATAGTGATGCCTTCATTACTTTCGATGACGAAGGTAACTTACGAGTTAAAGATGTTACTATTGGATTTAATGTAGATAAGGTTATTGTCAATGAAATTGATATGTCTTCAAAAGATGTTGATATTAAATCTGTTTACGGAATTGAAGTTAGTGCTCCAGAAGATGACTTAGAAGATGGAGAGTTAAAAATCTCTGTTCCTGAGGAAGCTATTGAAGTTACTATTAAAGTGGATTAATTTCCACTATTTTTTCTTTTTAAAATACAAAACTTTATAAACTCTAATTCTTAAGAATATATTTATATATAAGTGTAAATAAATAAAAGAGGTATGAGTTTGGAAAACAAAGTAAAGAAGTATTTTATCACAGCATTTCAGGCTAATGCGCATGTGAATAAAAAGGTTTTAGACACCGTTAACTCTTTCTGTGAATATCAAAATATTCCCGAAAGTAATTTATTAATGATTAAACTACCTGGTCTTGATATTAGGGAGGAAGATACTCCAAAAGTTCTACAAGATAAAAATGTTCTTGAAAAAGATTACAGATTAAATCGCAACTTTAAAGTCAGTAACTTTTCGGTAAGACCTCAACAAATAAAACCCTTTACCGGGTTAAGTGGGTTCACTAGAAAAGAGGGTAGTTTTGTGTTTGGGAGTCCAAAACAGTATATGCACCCAGTACCTACTTACGATAAACATTACCCTAAGTTCTTATATACCACAGGAGTAGTCACTGACCCACGTTATAATTTAAAACACTCTATTGGTGTAAAGGCATTAAAAGACCATACATACGGAGGGTTATACGTTGAAGTAAAGAACTCCAGAATATACTTTGCACGTCATGTTACTATCACTTCCAATGGAACAGGATATGATTTAGACAAACAATTTGAGAACAAAAAAATTACTACTATTAGACCCAAAGCTTTGGTTGCTGGGGACTGGCATACAGGAATGACTGACCCATTAGCTAGAAAGGGAACAGAGGATTTAATAAAAAGTTATAAGCCGGAAAAGGTATTCCTTCATGACTTTGCTGATTTTGCAAGTATTAATCACCATGAACAAGGAAACTTAATTGACCAGGTATATTCATATAATGAAAATGGTTTATTGCTTAATAATGAATTAGAAATGATTGCAAATGAATTAAAGTATTTTGTTAAAATTACTCCAAAGGACACTAAGATTTATATTGTGAAGAGTAACCACGACGAATTCTTAATGAGATATCTTAATGAAACACGCTTTACAAAAGAACCTCACAACGCTTTAATTGCAAGTAAATTATTAACTAAGGCGTTTGAAGGTAAAGACCCTTTTGAAGAAGGGGTAAAAATGTTTTACAACTTTCCAAAAGAGAAAGTATATTTCCTTAAGGCTGATGATAGTGTTAGAGTTGGAAGTGTAGAACTAGCTAAACATGGTCATAAAGGTATTCATGGAGCTAAGTTTAGTTTGAGAGGTGTGGAGAACTCTACTCCTTATCAAGTAATTGGACATAAACACACTCCTATTAAAGAAAGAAATCAAACTGTTGTGGGAACTAATACTATTTTAGACCCTAGGTATACTTCTGGTGGTTTGAGTGGTTGGGCTCACGGAGATGCTTTAGTTTTTCCTAGAAATATTGTTCAATCAATAATAAAAATAAAAGGAGAGTATAAAGTTTAATTCTTACTCTCTAAAAATTTCATTTGCTTTTCTTTTGACTCTGCACTCATAATTCTAATAAAAGGAGTACTCTCTTTTTCTGTTGTGCATGTCTCAATTTGTTCTGGAGTTAAATATTTTTAGCTTCAGCTTGCAAGAAACTTTTTCTTGGTTTTGGTTCTACTAAGGTAACCTCACCTAAGTCCTCAACAAAAATCTTTTTAGTTTTTTGCTCCTGCATAATTAAAGTCAAAGCCTCTTTATGGAGATTTTGTTCTTCCTGTAGTTTTTTTAATCTCAGCATCTATTTCTAGATATGTTTTTAAATGTTCTTTATAGTCTGTCATTTTATATCACGCTATACAAATCCTCTAAGGATAATTGCTTATTTCTACTATTGTCTTCTCCTGATGGTTTCAGAATAAAATGCTTTCGCATGTAAGTTTCATAATAACTATTAGGAAAAATATTATCTGCTTCCTCTGTTTGCATCCAAGCTTTGAACTTTTCCAACTGCTCCCAGTTTAATAAATTTATTACTTTCATTTTTAAGTTCCTCTATTTATTTAAACTCAAATACTCATTTTTTCCAAATACTAAAGCATCCAAAACTTCAATTTGTAATATTTTTCCTGCTTTTTTAATTCTTTATATATTGTATAATCTTCTGTACTTGGTTCTAAATCTTGACTGGGATGATTGTGTGCAATTATAATAGAATTACAATTCATTATAATTGCTTTTCTAAAAGTTGTTCCTGCTGAAATCATGCAACTATTAATAATACCAATGTTTGCAATTTCTCTATATACAACCTTGTTTTTATTATCTAATCCTATAACAATAAAATGTTCTCTGTCCTCGTCTCCGTACTCTTTTAAGTATTTTTCATAAATATCTTTAGGCTCATTTATTTTATAATCATCATTTATTTCTCTTAATATTTGTTTCATTTTTTAAACCTCTAATTCAAATTCTGTTCTAAGTTTAAAACACCTGCTATGGCTTCTTTTAAGCTGTTTATTTGGTCTACCATTTCATCATCTGTAGTTTTAAAACTTTCTTGCTCTAAAACTTCCCAAACTAAAATTACTCTTCTCTATCAAATTTATATTCTATTTTCATTTTATAAACCTCCTTTAAGTATTAAGTTATTATTCTTGTATTCAAAAACAACATTATTGCCAATTTGCTGTTCCAGTTCTTTTATAGTCATATTATTCATTTTGTATCACCTTTGAAGTATATCTCACTTCTACTATATATGAGTATAAGCTAGTATATAAATACTACTGTGATGTAAACTATAGTTTCAAGTATATATAATTTCCTCTGCTCCCTTGAATCCCTTTAAACGCGATTTAAGCCACTCTGTGTCTTGTGTATTTGGAACGTATAGTTGGTATAACTTAGCATAATCTTTGCCCTCAGCGGTTCTTAAAATACGTCCTACTCGTTGTATGCTTTGTCTTGTTGTTGAGTTTCCCGAAACTACTATTCCTATATCACAGGTCTTTACATCTAACCCCTCATCCAAAGCTTTGACAGTAACCATAATCTTGTAATCATCATTAATATACTTTTCAATCATTTCAGATTTTTTTTTGTGATTTAACCCACTATGATATAAACCAACCGACAATCCTTCTTGGCTAAGGATTTTATAAATCTTATCAGCTACCTTCTTTAGTTCATTGAATACAATTATCTTACTATCCGGGTGTGCTTTAATTAAATTCACACATTCTTTTATTTTGTTTATAGAGTTATTTAAAACTTTCTTTCTACCATTATAACCTCTGTTTGCTTTCATGGCTTGTTTTTTTAACGAGTTCCATGGACCTCTTTGTAAGGTATCCATCATATCGTTATAATTTTTAAAATTTTCCATAGCATCATTTTTATTTCTTTCATGCTCATCATAGTCTTCCTGTTCACTTTCAGTCAAATAAACGCTTTTGTTAACCACAATGTACTTGCTAAGATAACCTCGCTCTATGGAGTCTTTCTGTGAGATATTGTAGACAATGGGAAAGCGTTTAGTTATTAGTTTATCATTACCGTCTTGTCGTTTCATAGTTGCAGTTAAAGCTAAAACTTTTGTAAAAGTTCCATTTTGCAAAAACTTTATGTTTTGTTCAGAAGCATATCTATGAGTTTCATCCATGATTAGAACATCTTTAATAATAGTTTCTTCTCTAATACTATTAATTACTGCTATAGTTATTTGTTGTGAGTAATCATTTTTGTCTCCTCCAACTAATCCTCCAACAAGACCAATAGTAATGGTGGGAAACAAATTCTCAATTTCTTCCTTCCACTGTTTCTGCAAAACAACTGTGGGAACTACTATTAAAAAAGTAGAATAAAAGTTTTGTTCAATAACCATCATGGCTAGTTTAGTTTTTCCTGTCCCGGTAGAAGCTGTAACACTTGCTCTTTGATTTGCTAATCCCCAAGCGTTGAAACCTTCCACTTGCCAATCCCTAGGAGTGAAAGATAAAAAGGAGGAACTAGAAACTATTTCAAATGAGATGTGAGGTGATACTTCTATTTGAGTTTTCAGTTCCGATTTATATGAATTTAAATTCCATGCCATTTATAACCCTAACTATTAAGTTTATGTAAATAAAATAAATTAACTAATATATAAACCTTCACATACTAGAAACTATATATGGTTTGTCCCACTTACCAATCCCTAAGTGTAAATAGTAGTTTACATCAAAGTAGTCTGTCATTATATCTGAGTTATCCCAATTCCACTGGTTTGCTATTTCAACAACTCGTCTTAAAAAGTTGTGCGCTTCTTCTGTTAAGAAACAACCATTATTCCATGTGTCCTCTTCCCAATCGTCGTTCATATGTTCACTAATTTGGGAATGATTTTCCTCAGTTAGACTTTTTAACTCTTCCACACTTCGATTTGCTGTTTCATTAGTATATCTCCAAATAGTGTGCTCTGATAATTCGTCGAAAGAACGTGTCAATTTTTTTGGGCCACTCATTATATTTAAATTTATTGCTCCTGAATCTTTTGAAACACTAAACTTATAGGAAGGAAATTCCTGTTTTAGTTGTTGTCTAATTCTTTTAGAAATTTCTTTTAAATTATATATTTTTTTCATTTGTATCACCTGAGTTTTTCTCAACTCTGTATATAGTTAGAACTAGCAAGTATATAAATATTGTTGTGATACAGAATATAGTTTATAGAATATAGTTTATCTCTTTCTACTCTTCTCAATTACTTTAGGTTTTTCTCCTTCTGGAACATCAGTATTATATAGAGTATATTTATCAAACTCTGGTTTAAGAGTAAGTATAGCTTTATTAACATCTTTACCCATAGTTTTAATAACCTCTAAAGGAACAAATCTCTTTTTCATATCGTCTTTTTCGTCAATATATCTCTTTATGTTTCTTTCCATAGCTTTGTGTGTAGGTAATTGGGTACCTATCATTTCAGTGGTATACCCCTTACGTTTAGCTTTGTTTAACATTATCTTTGCTTTTTGAATGTTTTTCATAGTTCCATCAATAATTAAGTTTACTTTTTTATTGACTGCGGCTTCGGTTAACTTTTGAGCTATATCAGAACTCTCATCGTGTGTGACAGCGGCTCTTTGCAAACTACTTTCTTTTGTGAATTCAGGTAGTTTTTCTTTTATTTTATCAGCATCAATAATAACATATTTATGTTTATTTATTCCCATTGCTTTCAAAGTTGTTGATTTACCACTACCCCCAACACCAGCAAGGAACAAAACTGTAGGGTTGCGTTGAGAAGGTACACCAGCAAGAAATTCAGAAATAATCTTCTTATGTAGAGATAATCTACTTTTAGAATAAAAACCACCTTTCTGGTTTGCTCCTTTTGTGTCATCTCCTAACTTTCTACGCTTGTTTGCATCTTTTAAAATTCGATATTCTTCTTCTGTTAAGATATTTTTATTTGCTTCGATAACTTTTTGAATGTCAGATTCACGGTGCAAATTTTCAATAACGTCTAGTACTTTTAAAGTAGATTTTTTTAAAGCTGCTCTCTCAACTAAACGGTCTTGCTCGAAACCATTGGATATACAGGTTTCATAATAGTCTGACATTTCTTGATACATTCTAAAAATATCTGATTTATTTTTAGATTCTATAAGAGAATTTAATCTAGATAAAATGTTATTCATAACAATAAAAAAGAATTATTTAAATATATTTATTTTCCGAATCCTTTAAGGATGCTATCTTCTAAATAATCCTCCATATCTAAATAAGATTCCACGACTTCTTGTGGACACGGGTACCCTTTTTCTATTACCCAATTTCCTGAATTATACGAAATAGTATATCCATACTGCTTAGTAATATCAAAAATATCTGAAGCTCTTAAACCATAATCAGAGGGTGACTTCAACATCTTTATTTTATTTCCTACAATTTCCACATCAAATGTTTCACTTAATTTTTTATACAACTTTTTCATCTATTCCTCCACCAATACACTACAAAAAGCATTTATCATACTTAAAGTTTTCGGTTCTGAAAGAAGTTTATTCAATTCTTCCTTCGTACCACCATGTTCTAAATAACTTGCATAAATTTTTTACGCATTTCCAATCCCTTATCTCCTAAAACTCCCATTTTATTCCTCCGAAATGATAAAAGTTCCACCGTCATATGGTTCAACAAAAAGACCAGCTTTTTTAAATTCTTCATCAAGTCCATAAAGTAACTCTGTATTATAGTAATCGTTACAAAGACTTATACATCCTTCATTACTTAAAATCACTGTTCCGTTATCTCATTGAAAAATTAGTTTTTCAATTGATTCAGGTTCTCCCCATTGAGGAAACTTTTTCAACATTTCTTTATGTTCATTAACTGCTTCTTGATATCCTTTGTTATTATTTAAAACTTCTCTTGCTTTCTTTAAAATTGTTTCTTGTTTCATATGTATCACCTTTGAGTTTTACCTAACTCTAATATTGTTAAACACTATTGTGATATAAACTATATATTATAAACTATAGTTTCTACCTTCTAAGTTCCTTCGGAGCTTTAGGCACACGTAAGTTTAAAATTCCATTATATGAACTTTCAAGAAATATGACATCACGGTCGAACTGCTCTTTGGCTTCCCAATAAGCTAACTCCCATTTAGACTTACATAAACGGATTATAGTACGTTTAAAATTTTCTTTACCTAATGTTTGTATATCAGATAAAAGTTGATTAGAGGAGCCCCAATAGTTCTTCCAATCACTCTCCTTCTTAATATGTCTTTTTTGTTTCTTACCTTTAAGAGGAGACTTAGTTAAATGACTCCAGAAAGATTTCTTTCCTACATAAAATTTATCATCTTTTACATTCTCAATAATATAAACAAAACCTTCATACTCAGAAATATCAAGAGGACATTTCTCCCAGTCATTTGATAAAGCATCCCCTTCGATAGATAGAAACGTTTGAGACATTAATTTTTACCTCTTATGTTATGTTCCATTTTATTTATCTCTTTTACTATAATATTGGTTTATTTAAAATATAGAGGAAAATTATCTTCTTGATAATGTTCACACTTTCTTTTACAATAACCCTTGCCAATTAATGTCTTGCAATTAGGAACAACAATTCCTTTCCTATAGCCATACCTAAGAACACTAACACTTTTAAAATGTTCATAAGCATTCTTGTGACCACTGGTTACTTTTTTGTTTGAAAAATATTTCTTAGCCAACTCATCTGTGACAGCTGGAGGATACCCTCTTCCCGCACAGTAAACGGTGAACAAATATCTTTGCTCATAATTGCAACCTGGAAGATTGTTTAGTGAGTTATATAACCATTCTTTAATGCAAGGGTGGAATCTATTAACTAAGGAGTCTTCTAATTTAACAACATAATTATAGTCTTTTAACTCTATGTCGTCGTAAAATTTTGTTGCTTCCGGATTTGGGAAATCAAATTGTTTCATGTCTAAAAGTTTGGACCCATACCATGTAATTCTATACTGCTGTTCCAGTGCTAACTCCTTTATTTTTTCTAATGGCATATTTAATTGTCTTAATGTTAATGGAATACAATATCTTTCTCCTTTAACATGCCAGGAATTAGGAACTCTCATGATGCGAGCAACATCTCCCACAATATGAAAATCATTTTCAATACCAACGGTTTTTTCAAAATGTTTATGAGAGTTGTATAAACTTGATTTAGCATCAGATAAAGATTCATAATTTGTAGTCAACATATATAAATGAAAACCCTTCTTTCCACTAAATAAAACACAAAACTTTAAATCCTTCTGTAAACAATAAGAAGCCAATTTTCTACAATGGTCTAAAGCTAGCTCACCATCAAAATCCCAAGCAACTTTATCTATATTAGAGTGTGCAAACTTTCCGTTAGGGTCTATTCCATAAACACTAAAATAACAATTGGTTTTTCCATTGTGTTTGTTTAATAGATTATAAAACTCTGTTTCGGTTTTAACTAATCTACGCCCGGGTGAGGCAAAGTGTCTCGGAAATTCTGATAGCAGGTTTCTCATTGGAATATCTCCATTATATTCTTAACTAGAATACTGTTCTTTTAAAAAATTTAGTTGTGCATTATATAATTCCTCAGTCATTAAAACATCTCCCATTGCATCGTGAGCATCTACAGGTTCTTTACCAGTAAAGTGAGTATATGCAGTTCCGAGTTTAGCGTTAGCAATTTTAATTCTTCCACTAGCCATCAAAACTTTTGTGATAGGCAGTGTATCAATATACTGGTAATGAATCATATTTTTAAAACTACCACAATTATTACGCTGAAACATTCCTTCAATAAAACCTACATCAAATTGAATATTTTGCCCGATGATTGTAGGTTTTTCTGAAAGATTATTTCTAAAGAAAGTCTTTATTTTTTCTACTGCTTCCAACTCAGTAACTCCCAGTTTATCTAATGTCTCTAAGCTAAGTCCATTTACCTTTA
>Ga0100403_1001729_pt1 | contig 18953 bp, 11 predicted proteins | sample CryGeymet201501t_FD_83663 | JGI IMG/M metagenome (GOLD analysis project Ga0100403, IMG submission 83663) | Groundwater microbial communities from Crystal Geyser aquifers in Utah, USA - Crystal Geyser metaG 2015-01t | ecosystem: Environmental > Aquatic > Deep subsurface > Groundwater | place...
GCGCGCGAGGAGCTCGAGCGCGCGGTGATGGCAGTACGGATTGTTGCCGCGTCGCCCGAGGAGCGAGTGCGCGGTCCACGTGCAGCCGCCCTGGCAATCGTCGGCGTAGTAGCAGCCTTCGCAATGTCCCCAGAGCTCCGCGGTGCGCGGCGCGCGCGTGAAGCGCAGCGCCTCGCCGCGCTCCCAGATGTCGACGAGCGCGTCGTCGCGCACGTTGCCGCCGACGTATTCGCTCGGGAGCGACGGGCAGCCTTTGATCGCGCCGTTCGCTTCGATGCCGATCGTCGCGCGCCCCGCCGAGCACGATCCTTTGCGACCGAGCGCGACCTCGCAGCGAAGATCGGCCTCGAACGGGCCGCAGTAGCCGAGGTTGTTGCCGGGCCAGATCCGGACGTCGCGCGCGGCGGCGCGCGCCTTCAATCGCGCCACCGCCGGGACGACGTCGAGCAGGTGGTACGGCTCGAGGAGGAGCGACGGATCGTCGACGACGCGGCCCGACGCGACGGTGATCTGCACTTGCCACGAGTGCGCGCCGGCGTTCATCGCTTGCTCCAGCACGACGGGCATGTCCTTGCGGTTCTTGCGACCGATCTGCGTGTTCGCCGACACTTGAACGCCCGCGCGCGCGAGGTGCTCCATCGCCCGGAGCGCGGCGCCGTGGCTGCCGCGCCAGCCGCGGAGCGCGTCGTGCGACGCTTCGTCGCCGTCGACGGAGACCGACACGCTCGCGATGCCGGCGTCGCGCGCGGCGCGCGCGAGCTCCGCGTCCACGCCGCGGCCGCCCGTGACCATCGTGCACTCCATGTCGTGCGCGCGAATCGCGCGGACGATCGCGAGCCAGTCGTCGCGCAGGTACGCTTCGCCGCCGATCAGCGTGACCTCGAGGACGCCGAGATCCGCGAGCTCGCTCACGACGCGCAGCGCTTCGGCGGTCGTGAGCTCGTCGGCGCGGGCGCGGCCCGCGCGCGAGCTGCAGTGGCGGCACGCGTGATCGCAGCGGAGCGTGAGCTCCCAGACGGCGAGGATCGGGCGCGCGCGGCGATCGACGGCGCGCGACGAGGCGGCGAGCGGAAGGCGACGGCGCGCGGGAGGCGCGACGGGCGCGATCGGGAGGCGGCGCGTTGCGGCTGTGTCCATGCGCGGGGACGGCGATTGCGACGGGCGTGCCACGCGCGCGGCGAGGCGTGCAGCGTACGCCACGCGATCGCAGCGCACGCTGCGCCCGCGCGCGCACCCGAGGGTGTTGCGCAGAGCGGTTGCGCGTGTTGCGCCCGCGCGTTGCGATCGTTACGCGCGCGAGAACCGTCGCGGGCAGTCAGAGGCCGAGCGGGCGCGCTTCGGTGACCGCAGCGCTCGGCGGTTGCCCCGCTTGCCCGCGATCGTTCGCGCCCCAGCACCAGACGTTCGTGTCGGCCCACAAGATCGCGCAGTTGGTGCCGCCGCCCGCCGCGAGGTGCTCGACGCGCGCGAGCGCGCTCTGCGCGCCGCTCAGCACCTTCTGCACCTTGCGCGGCGTCGCGCTGAGCGCCGCGCCGCCCGCGCCTTGCCCGAGCTGCCCGCGCGCGTCGTCTCCCCAGCACCACACGCTGCCGTCGCTCATCGCGGCGCACGCGTGCGCGTCGCCCATCGCGATCGCCGTCGGCTTCGCCGAGCCGGCCGCCGACAGATCGATCGCCACCGGATTCGCCGTGTCGTGGAGCGACGGATCGCCTGCTTGCCCGCGATCGTTGCCGCCCCAACAGTAGACGCCGCCGCCCGCGAGCGCGCACGCGGTGTCCCCGCCCGAGGCGATTACGTCCGCGCCTCCGAGCGACACGCGGAGCGGCGACTTGCTCGACGCCGTCGTGAGCGCGGCGCCGAGCTGCCCGCGCGCGTTGTCTCCCCAACACATCACGTCCTTCCGAGCGGTCAGCCCGCACGCATGCGCGCGTCCCACCGCCGCCGCCGCGAACGAGCTCACCGCGACGCCGCCGTCGAGATGAACGCTGCCCGCGTCCGGGACGAAATCGTCGCCGCCCCAGCACGCGACCTGCCCATCGACCACCGCGCAACCGCCGAACGGTCCGAGCGACGCGGCCGTCACCGCGAGCAGCGGTCCGTCGCGCAGATCGACCGTCGACGGTAGAAACGCCGGATCGCTCGCCTCGCGATGAACGCCCGGCGCCGATTCGCCCGGCACGGCGCCCCAGCACTCCAAGAATCCGTCGACGGTCGCGCACGACGCGCCCGCGCCGAGGCCGAGCTCCACGGCGCTCCGAAGGCTCGGCGCGCGGCGTCCGGAGACCTCGACGCTTCGCGCGCTCAGCGAAACCTTCGCGGGATCTACGCCGAGCTCGCCGGACGCGTTCGATCCCCAGCAGCGCACCGATCCGTTCTCAGGGCTCGTCGGCGCATCGAAGACGGTCGCGCAGGCGTGCGACGCGCCGACCGCGATGCGCAGCGGCGTGAGCGGTCGTGCGACGACCGATCCGTCGTCCGCTGCGTCGGCTCCGACGTCGGACGCATCGGGATCGAAGACGCGCGGATCGCCGAGCCCGACGAGCGCGCCGCAGCCCGAGCCGCACGCCAAAAAGATCGCGGTCACTGCAGGTCGCGCGAGATTCACCACGAGCCTCCGAGCGTCGCACCAGCATGATTCGGGCCGACGACCGGCGCTAGGCGCACCGCGCGCGCGTCGGGGAGCGATCGCCAATGGAGGACGACCCCCGCGAGCGCCGCCACGCCGCCCGCGACGAACCACGTGGTCGAGCGAAGCGCGAGCGAGCGCGCATCGCCGTCGAGCGCCACGCCGTCGCGCGACGCGCACGACACGCCGGCGCACGCCGCGTCGCGGTCCGACTTCACGACGAGCGTGCGGACGCCGAAATACGCGCCGGCGCCGATGGCAAGCGCGCCCGAGCCGAACGCGACGTACGACACGATGCGGAGCGCGCGATCCGGTGCGGGCGGCGCGGGCGGGATGATCGGCGAACGGCGCGCGGGCGCCGTGGGCGCGGGCGCCGGCTCGGGCTCGGGCGACGGGACCGGCACCGGCGACGGCGCGATCGGCACGAGCGTGATCGGCTCGCGCGCCGTCCCGCCCGGCTCGACGGACGTCACGCGGCGAACGCTCGTGTACCCGGAGGCGCGCACTTCGAGCACGACGCTCCCCGCTTCGACACGCAGCGGCGCGCGGAGCGGAAGCGCGCCCGCCTTCGCGCCGTTCACCCACACCTCCGCGCCCGGAACGCCGCCCGTCACCTCGAGGCTGCCGAGGTGCTCGCGGATCGTCGCCAGGCTCTTTTCGAGCGTCGCGCGCGTGCGCGCGATCCACGCGTCGTCCGCGCTCGCGAGCGCCTGCACGAGATCGCGCTCGGCGTCGACCCAGCGTCCGAGCGCCTGCTCGGCGAGCGCGATTTGCGCGAGGTTGCGCGGCGTCGGCGACGCGGCGTACGCGCGCCGAAAGAGATCGAGCGCCTCGGCGTCGCGTCCCTCGCGTCGCAGTTGGAGCGCGCGCTTCGTGAGCGCGTCGTCCGTGTCTTGCGCACGCGCCGACGAGGGCGCGCCCGCGACGATCAGAGCGAGGACGAGCGCGACGGCACGAGGCGGCATTCGCGCATGACTCTACTCCACGATCGGCGCGCCGTTGGTCCCGCGCTCCGGGCCGGAGGCGGCGGGGCGCGCGGAGGCGGAGCGCGCGGGCGGCGCGGTGGACGACGCGCGCGCGGGCGGCGCGGCGTCGCGCGTCGCTTCGGACGGGGCGGCCGACGCAGCCACGGGAGCGCTCGCGGAATCGCTCGGCGGTGCCGTGACCGCCGCGCTCGCGGACGCGGCGACGTGGGTATCTTCACGCCGGCTCGCTTGCCAGCCGGCGATCGCGATCGCCGCGACGATCGCCACGAGCACCGCCGCGATCGCCCCGCGCGCGCGCCGCGGCTCCGCCCGCGCGATGCCGAACCGCGCCTCCCACTTCGCGCGATCGCTCGCCCACGGCGTCAGCGCCGCGCCGAGCGCGCGCGCGTCCGCGAAGCGCTTCGCCGGATCGCGCTGCATCGCCCGCGACACGAGCGCGTCGAACGCCGCCGGAAGCTCGGGGACGATCGCGCGCGGCGCCGTGAACGCCGCCGAGACGATCGCGTGCATGAGGCCATACGGTGTTCCCCCGCTGAACGGCTTACGCCCGGTGGCGCACTCGTAAAGCATGACGCCGAGCGCGTACACGTCGCTCTTCGCGCTCGCGTTGCGCGCGCCGCGCGTCTGCTCGGGAGACATGTAATGCACCGTCCCGAGCAGCACCTCCGACGTCGTGAGATCGCGATCGACCTCGCTCGTCACCTTCGAGATCCCGAAGTCGAGCACCGTCGGCGCGATCGCGCCCGCGTCGCCGCGCCGCGCGAGGACCACGTTGCTCGGCTTCAGATCGCGGTGGACGACGCCCGCGTCGTGCGCGGCGACCACCGCGGACACGACGGGCAGCATCACGTCCGCGATTTCGCCGACCGAGAGCTGCCCCTTTTCGCGCAGGTGCTCCGCGAGATCGACGCCGTCGAGGAGCTCCATCACGAGGTACGGAACGCCGTCCTCCGCGCCGACGTCGAAGACGTCGACGACGTTCTCGTGATGAATCTGCGCAGCGACTCGCCCTTCGCGAACGAAGCGCTCGGACGCCGTCGCGTCGGCCGCGAGGTGCGGGTGCATCCGCTTGAGCGCGACGCGCTTTCCGAGCTTCGCGTGGCGCGCCTCGTACACGGTCGCCATCGCGCCGCGTCCGATCTCCCGCAAGAGCACGTACTGCCCGACCTGCATGTTGGCGGCGACGGACGCCATGAGCGCGTAGATGGACTATACGCAGTCGCGTGGGCACACGCGCGGACGACCCTACGTTCACCGACGCGCCGGGCGCGGGCGCGCCGCTCGCACGGCCGGAGCCGTACCTCGTCGTCGCGCTCGAGTGCGATCGACCGGCGTCAGGCGCGTCGCGGCACGCGCTGCGCGGCGTCGATGAGGTGACGATCGGGCGCGGCGACGATCGCGCCGCGACGCGCGACGGCAAGCGCCTCGCGATCACCGTCCCGGACGGATGGATGAGCGGCGCGCACGCGCGCCTGACGCGCGCGTCAGGCACATGGCGCGTCGAAGATCTCGGATCGCGCAACGGAACGCGCGTCGGCGGCAAGCCAATCGCGCACCTCGCGCTCGGCGACGGCGACGTGATCGAAGCGGGGCACACGCTGATGATCTTCCGCGAGGCGCTCCACGGCCCGCCGGGCGCGCCGCTCGACCTCGATGCGCGCGCAGCGACGCACGAAGCGCCCGGCCTTGCGACGCTGTTGCCGGCGCTCGCGGCGGAGATCGCGGCGCTCGCGCGCATCGCGAAGTCGGCGATGCCGGTGCTCCTGCGCGGCGAGACCGGCACGGGGAAGGAAGTGGTCGCGCGCGCGGTGCACGCGCTCTCGGGGCGGGCGGGGCCGTTCGTCGCGGTCAACTGCGGCGCCATTCCCGCGTCGCTCGTCGAAGGGCAGCTCTTCGGTCACGCGCGCGGCGCGTTCTCGGGCGCGGTGCGCGACGAGCCGGGGTTCGTGCGCGCGTCGCACGGCGGCACGCTCTTCCTCGACGAGATCGCCGATCTGCCGGCGGCGTCGCAGGCCGCGCTCTTGCGCGTCCTTCAAGAAGGAGAGGTCGTGCCGCTCGGGACGACGCGGCCGACGCCGGTCGATCTGCGCGTCGTCGCGGCGACGCACCAGCCGCTCGAAGAGCTCGTGGCGCGCGCGGCGTTCCGCGCGGACCTGCACGCGCGCATCGACGGCTTCACCTTCACGCTGCCGCCGCTTCGCGAGCGGCGCGAGGACGTCGGGCTGCTGATCGCCGAGCTCCTCGCGAGCGCGCCGCGCGCCACGTTCACGCTCGACGCGGGGCGCGCGATCCTGCGCTACGGCTGGCCGATGAACGTGCGCGAGCTGAAGCACGCGCTCGCGCGCGCGCTCGTCCTCGCGGCCGACGCGCCCATCGAGCTCGCGCACCTGCCGCCCGCGGTCGCCGCGGCAATCGGTGACGCGCGCGCGACGCCGGCGTACGCGCCGCCCGACGAAGACGCGCGCTTGCGCGCGCAGCTCGAATCCCTTCTCGCCGAGCACCGCGGCAACGTCGCCGACGTCGCGCGCGCGCTCGGAAAAGCGCGCATGCAGGTGCATCGCTGGATGAAGCGCTTCGCGATCGATCCGAAGCGCTACCGCGCGTGACGCTCGCCGCTACCTAGCCCTGGCCGCATCGCGCACGCCCTCGCCGGCGCGCTCCCTGTCCGGGACACCCCCAAAACTGTCCGGGACACCCCCTGATCGCACGATTTCCCGAGAAATCCGCGTGGCACGCCGCGTGATGAGTGGTGGGCCGTGCGCAAGACGACGCTCCTCGCCGTGGTCGCCATCCTTCTCGGGCCGCATCTCGCGCGCGCGTCCGAGTCGCGCGCGCGCGAGCACGAGGACGACGCGGGCGCGGGCGCGGGCGCGGAGGCGGACGCGCGCTCGCGCTTCGTCTGGCGCGGCGTCGCGTGGAGCCGCGGGCCCGTCCTTCAACCGTCGGCGTGGGCGTCGGCGTCCGGTTGGAGCGCGGACGTCTGGTGCAACGTCGCGCTCGCAGAGCGCCGCAGCCTTCCGAGCGCGGTGGTCGCGTCGATCGAACGGAGCATCGAGTGGCGCGCGCTGCGGATCGCGCCGCGCATCGTCGGCTACGACATGCCGTCGCCGTCACACGCGCGAACGACGGCCGAGGGGGAGCTGTCGGGCGCGATCGATCTCGACGCCTTCGAGATCGTGTCGACGCACTCGTTCGACGTGGGCGCCGCGCCGGGCGCGTACTTCGGCACCGCGGGCATCGCGTTCGAGCACGAGCGCGGCCCGCTGACGCTCGCGATCTCGGGCGACGTCGCGTGGGCGAGCGCGCCGCTCTACCGCGAGTACTTCGCTCGTGACGCCTTCGGCGTCTACCTCGCCGAGGCCGCGCTCTCCTTTCGATGGGACATCGGCGACGTCCTCTACGCGGCGGTCCGCGCCGAAGGCAGCGCGCTCCTCTCCCCTGCTCTTCGCCGCGCCAGCGAGCCGACGCTGCTGAGCGCCGGCGCCGCGTTCGGCTTCGACCTCTGACCAACCCACGAGACCCATGCAAAGCGAATCGCCCTTCCTCGGATTCTCCCCGCCGTCCACGCAGCGCGCCCTTCCCGTGCGGACCGCGTCGGCCGTCGTCGCCGTCGCGGCGTTCGCGGCCATCGCGTTTCGCCAAAGTCGCGAGGACGCCGTCACCGTCGCCGCGTCGAGCGGCGACGACGCGGCGCCGCGCACGGTCCGCGTCGAGGCGACGCTCGACACGACGCTCGGCGATCTCGTCGCGCGGGTGCGTTCGTTCGCCACCGCCATCGACGGTGAGGTCGTGCGCCTCTCGTGCTCGGAAGATCCGTCGCTCGCGGTGACCGTCCGGCTGCCGGGCTTGCACGTCGACGACGGCCCGCTCGCCGCGCCGTTTCGCAACGTCGTGAGCGCGTTCGAGCGCCGCGCGACGCGTCTCGGCGACGTGCAGCTGCTCGATCCTCGCGAGCGGAAGCGGATCCTCGATCTCGGCATCGGCGGCGACGCGCCGGAGCTCGCGGCGCCCGCGCTCCTGCACGATCTCTTCGCAGAGACCGCGCGGCGATTTCCGGAGCGGATCGCCGTCCGATGCCGCGGCGTCGACGTGCCTTACGCAGAGCTCCACGCGCGCGCGTCGCGACTCGCCGCCGCGCTGCGCGCCCGCGGTATCGGCCCGGGCGCGTGCGTCGCGCTCTGGCTACCGCGATCGATCGAGGTCTATGTCGCCATCCTCGGGGTTCTCGCGAGCGGGGCCGCGTACGTGCCGATCGATCCCGAGACGCCGCGCGAACGCCTCGCGGGGATCCTCCTCGACGCGCGCGCCGCCGCGGTGCTCACCACGTCGTCGATGAGCGCGGATGCGCTCGGCTGCGCGGTCCTCGCGCTCGACGCGGACTGGGAGCGCGCGCTGCCTCCGTTTACGGATCGCGTCCGCGCGCCCGTACCGGAGGACGTCGCGTACGTCATCTACACGTCCGGATCGACCGGCAAGCCGAAGGGGGTCGCGGTCACGCACGCGAACGTCGTGCACCTCGTGCGCGCGGAGCAGCGGCTCTTTCCGATCGCGCCGGAGGATCGCGTCTTCCAGGGGTTCTCGATCGCCTTCGACGCCGCGGTGGAGGAGATCTGGCTCGCGTTCGCTGCGGGCGCGACGCTCGTCGTCGGAACCAAGGACGTCATCTTGTCGGATCTCCCGGGGTACCTGCGAGCGGAAGGCGTGACGGTGCTGTCGACGGTCCCGACGTTGCTCGCGTCGATCGATTCGGAGCTGCCCGGAGTGCGCCTCTTGATCGTCGGCGGTGAGGCGTGCGCGCCCGCGCTCGTCGATCGCTGGGCCTCGGGGCGCGCAATGTTCAACACGTACGGGCCGACCGAAGCCACGGTCATCGCCACGTACGCGCGGATGCGCGCCGGCGCGCACGTCACGATCGGCCGCGCGCTGCCGAACTACCGCGTTCACGTCGTCGATCGCGCCGGGCACCTCGCGCCCGCGGGCGTCGCGGGAGAGATCGTCATCGGCGGCGCGGGCGTCGCGTGCGGGTACGTGGGACCGGCCGAGATGACGTCCGCGCGCTTCGTCACGTCCCGCTTCGATGGGCGGCGCGTCTACAAAACCGGCGATCTGGGGCGCGTCGACCGCGAGGGCAACATCGAGTTTCTCGGCCGGATCGACGAGCAGATCAAGCTGCGCGGCTTTCGGATCGAGCTCGGAGAGATCGAGGCGGCGCTCGTCGCCGCAGGCGCGTCGCACGCGGCGGTCGTCGTGCGCGAGGACACGCCGGGGGTACGCGAGCTCGTCGCGTTCGTCGCCGGCGCAGAGCCGGGCGCGCTCGTTCGCAAGGTGCGTGCGTCGCTCCCGCCGTACATGGTCCCCGCGCACGTCGAGGCGCTCGCGTCGCTTCCGACGTCGACGAGGGGGAAGATCGACAAGCGCGCCCTGCCCGCGCCGTCGCGCCGCCGCGCGTCCGTGGACGAAGCGCACGCTCCCCGCGGTGACGTGGAGCGCGCGATCGCCGCCGTGTGGAGCGACCTTCTCGGTGTCCGGGTCGCGCGCGATCAGGACTTCTTTCGCGATCTCGCCGGTGACTCGATGCTCGCCGCGCGCGCGGTGTCGCGCCTGCGGCAGTCGGAGCGCTTCGCGTCGATCTCCGTCGTCGATCTCTACGAGCAGCCCACGGTCGCCGGGCTCGCTGTGCGCGCGGCGCCGCGCCCGACGCCTCCTTCGGCGCAGGTCGAACGCGCGGCAAAAGCTGCGAGCGCGTGGCGCCACCGCGCGTGCGCCGCAGCGCAGGCGGTCGGTTTGTACGGCGTCTTCGGCGCGTACTCGGTCCACTGGCTCGCGCCGTACCTCGCGTACGTCGCGCTTCGACACGCCGACGCGAGCGTGTTCGCGGCGCTCTGCGCCTCTGCGGCGGTCCTCATCGGCGTGCAGCCGCTCTTGCTCGTCGTGGCGCTCGCCGCGAAGTGGCTGGTCATCGGACGCTACCGGCCGGGGCGCTACCCACTCTGGGGGCTCTACTACTTGCGCTTCTGGCTCGTCGACCGGCTCGTCGCGATCGCGCCCACGACGTACCTCGTCGGGACGCCGCTCCTCGGCGCGTACTACCGGCTCCTCGGCGCGAAGATCGGCAAGGACGTGCACCTCGCGTCCGACGACGTCCGGTGCTTCGACCTCGTGACGATCGGCGACGGCGCGACGCTCGGCATCGAGGCGTCGGTCACACCCTACGCCATCGAAGAAGGCGCGCTCGTCGTCGGCTCCGTGCGTGTCGGTGCTCGCTGCGTCGTCGGAGCGCGATCGTCACTCGCGCTCGACACGACGATGCACGACGACGCGCAGCTCGGTGAGCTGTCGCTCCTCGCGTCCGGAGCGGACGTGCCGCACGCCGAGGCTTGGGCCGGCTCGCCCGCGCGATGGAGTGGGCCGGCGGATCGGTCGGCAGTGGCAACGCCCCGCCGGACGCGGCGCGCCGCCATGACCGCGCTCTACGCGCTCGCCTCCGCGCTCCTGCCGGCGTTCGCCGTGACGGCGCTCTTGCCGGGGCTCGTCGGCTTGAACGCGCTCGAAGCGCGCGTCGGCGCGCGGGCGCTCGCGGCCGCGCCGCTCGTGGCGGCGAGCTTCGTCGTGCTCTTGTGCGCCGAGATCGCGCTGCTCAAGCGCGTCGTTTGGGGGCGCGCGAAGGCGGGCCGCCACGATCTCTTCAGCGCGGAGGCGTTTCGGCGCTGGCTGTTCGATCGCGCCATGGCCGTGAGCCTCGACGTGGTGGGCGGGCTCTATGCGACGCTCTTCCTCGCGCCTTGGTACCGCGCGCTCGGCGTGACGCTCGGCCGCAACGCGGAGGTGTCGACGGCGTCGTCGCTCGTGCCCGACCTCGTCGAAATCGGCGACGAGTCGTTCATCGCCGACTGCGTCTCGCTCGGGACGCCGCGCATCGGGCGCGGGTGGATCCACCTGGAGCCGACGCGCGTCGGAAGGCGCGCGTTCGTCGGGAACAGCGCGGTCGTCGCCGCAGGCGCCCGCGTCGGCGACGACGCGCTCGTCGGATGCCTCTCCGCGTCGCCGCCCGTGGCCAGCGGCGCGTGGTTCGGCTCCCCGCCAATCGCGCTGCCGAATCGGCAGGAGAGCGCCGCGTTCCCCGCGGCGACGACGTACCGTCCGACGCCAGCGCTCGTCGCGCAGCGACTGGCGATCGAGACGCTTCGCGTGACGCTTCCGACGACGTGCTTCGTCGTGCTCACGTGCCTCCTCCTCGACGCCGCGGTCGCTTTGCACGAGGCGCTCCCGCTCGGCGTGTTCGTAGCTGCGTTTCCGCTCCTTTATGCCGCGTTCGGCGTCGCGGCGGCGCTGATCGTGATCGCGGTCAAGTGGATGGTGCTCAGCCGCCATCGTCCGGGCGAGAAGCCCCTTTGGTGCACGTTCGTCTGGCGCAACGAGCTCGTCACCGCGATGCACGAGAACCTCGCCGATCCGTTCTTCAACGAGCTGCTCCTCGGCACGCCGTTCGCGGCGTGGTTCTTCCGCGCGCTCGGCGCGAAGATCGGGCGGCGCGTCTACATGGGGACGACGCAGCTCACCGAGTACGATCTCGTCGAGGTGGGCGATGACGCTTGCCTCGGCGCGAACGCCACGCTCCAAACGCATCTGTTCGAAGATCGCGTGATGAAGATGTCCGCGCTTCGCGTGGGTCGCGCGTGCGCCGTCGGCGCGCAGTCGGTCGTGCTCTACGACACGAGCATGGAGCCGGAGTCGAAGCTCGGACCGCTCTCGCTCCTCATGAAAGGCGAGACTCTCCCGCGGCGGACCGCGTGGATCGGCAGCCCCGCGCGACGCGTCCGTGCGCGCGTTACCCATCCGTAACCATGGCGCCCGAAGCGATCGTGCTTACGCTGCAAGCGTGGTCCATTTCCTCTCGGCGGCGTCGCGCGCAGCCATCGTCGCGCTCGTGTGCCCGAAATGCGGGCTCCTACAGGCACGCGCCCGCAAGAAGGCCGATCACGTCTACACGTGCAAGGCTTGCAAGCACTCGTTCCGCGCCGACGAAGCGACGCCTCGGGACGAGGGAACGGCACGACGCGGACGTTAGGGCACGCGCGCCATGCCCGCCGAGCTCCACACCACCGAGGTCGCGCTCCTCGCCGCGGGGACGCTGCTCCTCGCCGCCGCGCTCGCGGGTCGCGTGTCGAGCCGCTTCGGCGTTCCGGTGCTCGTTCTGTTCCTCGCGCTCGGGATGCTCGCAGGCTCCGACGGGATTGGCGGGATAGCGTTCGATGACTATGCGACCACGTACCGCGTCGGCACCGTCGCGCTCGTCCTCATCTTGTTCGACGGCGGGCTCCGCACGTCGATCGCCGTCGTGCGCAAGGGCATCGCGCCGGCGGGCGCGCTCGCGACCGCGGGCGTGCTCCTGACGGCAGGCGCGATCGGCGCGGGCGCGCATGCGCTCGGGTTCTCGTGGACGCAGGGGATGCTCCTCGGAGCCATCGTGTCGCCGACCGATGCGGCCGCGGTGTTCTCGGTGCTGCGCGGCGGCGGCGCGCACCTACGCGAGCGCGTCGGCGCCGTCGTCGAGCTCGAGTCGGGGCTCAACGATCCGATGTCGGTGCTGCTGACCGTGGCGCTCGCGACGGCCGCGGTCGAGCACCGCGACATCGCGATCGGCGCGCTCGCGCTCCGCGTGATCGCGCAGCTCGCGATCGGCGCCGCGATCGGCGCGGCGACCGGCTTCGTGGCGCGCACGCTCTTCGTCCGGCTCCCGATCCGCACGCTCGCGCTCTTTCCCGTCGCGACGCTCGCGTTCGCGTTCGTCGCGTACGGCGCGGCGTCGCTCGCGTTCGGCAGCGGGTTCCTCGCGGTGTACGTCGCGGGCGTGACGATCGGCAACGCGCGCCTCCCGAGCCGCGCGAGCCTCCTTCGCGTGCACGACTTCGTCGCGTGGGCGGGGCAGATCGTGATGTTCGTCGTGCTCGGCCTGCTCGCGTTTCCGCACCGCGTGCTCGCGGTCGCGCCGACCGGGCTCGTGCTCGCGGCGCTCCTCGCGTTCGTCGCGCGACCGCTCGCGGTCGCGGCGTGCCTCGCGCCGTTCGGCTTTCGGCTCCGCGAGATCGCGCTGGTCGGATGGGTCGGGCTGCGCGGCGCGGTGCCGATCGTCCTCGCGACGATCCCCGTGCTCGCTCGGGTCGAGGAGGCGGAGCGACTCTTCGACGTGGTCTTCTTCGTCGTCCTCGTGAGCGCGCTCGTGCAAGGCGGAACGACGCGCAGGCTCGCGGAGGCGCTGAAGCTCGCCGACGCCGCGGCGCCCACGCCTGCCGCCCTCGTCGAAATCCAGTCGCTGCGCGCGCTTCGCGAGGACATCCTTTCGTTCTTCATCGCGCGCTCGTCCGCGGTGTGCGGCGCCCGCATCGCGGACATTCCGTTCCCGCCGCGCTCGTCGGTGATGCTCGTCGTCCGCGAGGGCGCGCTCGTCGCGCCGAAGGGCGACACGGTGCTCGCGGCGGGCGATCACGTGTTCGTGTTTTGCACGCACGATGACGCGCCGCTCGTGCGCCTGATGTTCGGGCGCGCGGAGGATTGAGCCGCGGTCCTTGCGCCGCAGTGACGGCTTTCGAGCCGTCACGCGGCGCTGTCACCCGTCTTCCTTGCAACCTGCAGCGGGATCGAAGCAGCGGCCCCGCGGGCACACGCAGATGCGCGTGGGCTTGGTGTTGCCGGGGCCGCAGCCGCATGCGCCGATGAGGCAGCTGCTCGGGAAGTCGCCGGACGAGGTGCAGCACGGCGCGCTGTCGACCTTTCCACCGGTCGACGTGCACTTCGCCTCGGGCGTGGCGGGCGCAGCAGACGCGGCCGACGTCGCCGAAGCTACCGGCGGCGACCCGGCCGGCGTCGACGCGATCGGCGCCGGATCGGTCGACACGGGCGCTGCCGTGCTGGGCGACGGCCCCGCAGCGCACGCGACCACGCCGGCGCCCGCAAGGGACGCCGCCGCGCAGAGCAGCCTGCGCGCCGCGCGCCGGAGCCTCATCGCGCCTTGGACGTACATGTCCAAATCGTCTGATTGAGCTAGTTCACCGTCGTCGTCACGTCGCAGATCGGCGCGGGGCACACCTTCTCGCATGGACCGTTCATACACCCTTGGACGCCGTCGTCCACCGTCCACTTGCATGCCTTTTCGGTGCAATCGACTTTCCACCCCGTGCCCATGTCGCTCCCGGCTTTGCACGCGGTCACGCACGTGTTGGTCGCGTCGGCCACTTGCCCCGTTCCGCACATGCCGCCCGAGGACGCGCAGGCGCCCATGGGATCGGCGAGCGTGCCGTCGCCGCATACGACGCGGCACGTGCCGTCGAGCGCGCCCGCCTGGCCCATCGGGCAGTCGGGCGCCGAGGTCGGCCCGCTCGGCGGACGAACGGCCATCGTCCAGCCGTATTTGATGTTCGCGTGCATCGTGTCGGCAGACATGTACGCGTAGCCGCCGTCGGCCCAGCCCGCGCCCCACGAGTTTCGGATCGTGAAGTAGAGCCGCCCGTTGATCGTGCGATAGCCGACCAAGATGACCGCATGCCCGCCGCGGCCGGACATGTCGTAATCGTCGATGACGCCGCCGGGCGGATTGTTCCACTTGCAGCTCGTCCACATTCCAATGAGCACGTCGTTGCCGTCGAAGATCGCTTGCTTCAGCTGATCGATCGTCGGAACGGTCTCACCTTGCGGCGGAAGGATCTTCTGTACGCTCGTCACTTCGAAGATGCCCATCATGTCGAGCATCGACACGACGCCGGTGTCGGGTGACGCCTCGTTCGCCTCCCACGCCTTTGCGGTCGCCGCGTCGTAGGTGAGCCCGGCGTTCGCCGCCATCATCGCGGACACGATGCCGCCCTTGCGCGCGGCCGCGGCGGCGGCGGGGGTCGACGCTTGGTGGTAACGCGACCAGAGGTGCATCTCGCTCAGCACGATCTTCTGCCCGGTCGCGGCCGCGACGGCTCCCTCCATCGCCGCCGTCGTCGCGAACGCGGTGCACGTCCCCGCCGAGCCCTGGTTCTTGATCGGGCCGTAGCGCGCGCGGTGATCGACGTCGCCGGGCATCATCGGCGGCGGATCGCCGTCGCGCGCGCCCACGGTGCCGCCGAGCGGCGCGTCCCCCTCCATCGGGATGTCGGTGAAGTCTTCGGCGCACTCGATCGCGAGCCAGTCGGCGCCGACTTTGTTCCAGTCGCAGACGCGATCGCCGTCGGCAGCATAAGGCGGGTGATCGACCGGCGGCGAGCCGTCCGCTTGGCACTCGCCCGGCCACACGCTCACGCCTGCCGGCGTCTCTGCGCAAATCCAGTCGCAGCCGCCGTACGTCACCTTGTCGGTGCCGCACCACTTGCGCGCGGCCTCCTCGGGGATCGCCTGACACTCCTTGAGGCAGTTGCTCCCGACGCCCGCGTCGGGATCCGGCGGATGCAGCCCGGCGTCACCGTTGTTGTTGTTGTTGTTGGCGTTGCCGCTGCTCGACGAGCATCCGAACACTGCAAGCGCGACGCATGAAGCAGCGCCGAACACACCGGCGCGAACCAAGCGCATCATCATCGTGGCCTCCCCTGGCTGAACAGGGAATTGTCCGCGACGAAAGCTCACGCGGTCAAGAGCGGCCCCTGCCGGTCCTCGCAAGCGTCCGTGTGCTGGAACGGACTCGCCGACGCCCGCACGCGCGTTCGCTGGTACCGTTCGGCCGTGCGATCCCTCGCTCTTGCCTCCCTCCTCGCGCTCGCGGCGTGCACGCAGTCGTCGCCGAGCGGGCCGGCCGCGTCGTCGAGCGCGCCCGGCGCGAACGCGCCTCCGCTGCCTTTACCCGAGTCGTCGGCCGCGTCGATTGGTTACTACCAATACCCCGCGATTCACGGCGACGTCATCGTGTTCACCTCCGAGGGCGATCTCTGGCAGGTGCCGCGAAAGGGCGGAACGGCGTCGCGCTTGACGACGCATCCGGGGCGCGAGCTCGCGGCGGCGGTCTCGCCGGACGGATCGACGATCGCGTTCTCGGCGGCGTACGAGGGGCAGAGCGAGGTCTACACGATGTCGCGCGCGGGCGGCACGCCGGTGCGGCGCACGTTCGACGGCTGGGACGCGCGCGTGGTCGGCTTCGCGCCGGACGGCGCGGTGCTCTACGCGACGCAGCGCTACAGCACGCTCCCCGAGACGCAGCTCGTTCGCCTCGACCTCGCGAAGAACGAGCGCGCGCCGCTCCCGCTCGCGCAAGCGGCCGACGGCAGCTACGCGCCCGACGGCAAGACGCTCTTCTTCACGCGCGTGCCGTTCCAAGGCAGCCACACGAAGCGCTACCGCGGCGGCACCGCGCAGAGCATCTGGAAATACGCGACCGGCGCACCCGAGGCCGTGCCGCTGACGAGCGACTACGACGGCACGAGCAAGACGCCGATGTGGTGGAGCGGCCGCGTCTACTTCCTGAGCGATCGCGACGGCACGATGAACATTTGGTCAATGGACGAAAACGGGCACGACCTCAAACAGCATACCAAACACGACGGATGGGACGCGGACCAAGCGTCGCTCTCCGAGGGACGCATCGCGTACAAGCTCGGCGCCGATCTGCGCGTCTTCGACGTCGCGAGCAACGCGGACGCCGCGATCGACGTGCGGATCGCCTCCGACTTCGACCAGCAGCGCGAAGCGTGGGTGAAGAAGCCGCTCGAGTATTTGACGTCGATCGCGCTCGCGCCGAAGGGCGATCGCGTCGCGCTGACGGCGCGCGGCCAAGTGTTCGTCGCGCCGGTGAAGCAGGGGCGCTTCGTCGAGGTGACGCGCAAGCCCGGCGTGCGCTACCGGCGCGCGACGTTCATGCCGGACGGCAAGGAGCTCGTCGCGCTCTCCGACGAGTCGGGCGAGGTCGAGCTCTGGAAGCTCGCCGCGAACGGCGTCGGCCAGCCGGAGAAGCTCACGAGCGGCGCGAAGGTGCTGCGCTGGGACGCGGTGCCCGCGCCCGGCGGCAAGTGGATCGCGCACCACGACAAAGATCGCCAGCTCTGGATCTGGAACACCGAGAAGAAGACGGACAAGCTCGTCGCGACGTCGAAGCACGGCAACGTCGCCGACATCGCGTGGTCGCTCGACGGAAAATGGCTCGCGTACTCTGCGCCGGCGGCGAACCGCTTCGATCAGATCTTTCTGCACGATCCCGAAGACGGCGCGACGATCGCCGTGACCTCCGATCGCTACGACAGCTACGGCGCCGCGTTCAGCCCGGACGGCGAGTGGCTGTATTTTCTATCGGACCGCCGCTTCAAATCGGTCGTCGGCGCGCCGTGGGGGCCGCGCCAGCCGGATCCGTACGTCGCGAACCCGACGGAGATCTACGCGCTCGCGCTGGCGAAGGACGCGCGCTTCCCGTTCGCGCCCGCCGACGAGCTGCACGCCGACGCGCCGAAGCGCGCGGCGAAGGTGAAGGCGGCGACGGTCGATCGCGACGGCATCGTCACGCGACTGCGAAAGGTGCCGGTGCCGTCCGGGCGCTTCGCGTCGCTCCAGACCGATGGCGAGAGGCTCTATTGGATCAGCGTCGACAACGCCACGGAACCGCCGAAGCGCAAGCTCGTGACCGCGGCGATCGGTCGCGACAAGCCGCACGTGAAAACGCTGATGGAGGACGTGCGCGAGTACCAAGTGTCCGCGGATCGCAAGAAGCTCCTCGTGCGGAGAGAGAAGGACGGCGAGAGCGATCTCTTCGTCTTCGACGCCGGCGAGAAAGCGCCGGACAAGCTCGACGAGGCGAAGCTCGATCTCGGAAAATGGACGTTCTCGTTCGATCCGCGCGAGCAGTGGAAGCAGATGTTCGTCGAGGCGTGGAGGCTCGAGCGCGACTACTTCTACGACCGCGGCATGCACGGCTTGGACTGGCCGAAGGTGCGCGACAAGTACCTGCCGCTCGTCGACCGCGTGCGGAGCCGCGACGAGCTGAACGATCTCCTCGCGCAGATGGTGAGCGAGCTCTCGGCGCTGCACATCTTCGTGCGGCGCGGCGACCTTCGGCGCGCGCCGGACGAGATCGAGGTCGCGTCGCTCGGCGCGGAGGTCGCGCGCGACGTCGCGGCCGGCGGCTGGCGCGTGACGAAGGTCTACGTGACCGATCCCGATTCGCCGCAGACGCTCTCGCCGCTGCGGCGCGACGGCGCGAGCGTCGAGGTCGGCGACGTGATCCAATCGGTGAACGGCACGGCGACGCTGTCCGTGATCGATCCCGGATCGCTCTTGCGCAACCAGGCGGGGCGGCAAGTGCTCCTTCGGGTCGTCCCGTCGAAGGGCGCCGCGCGCGACGTCATCGTCGTGCCGATGCGCGCGTCCGAAGCGCGCGATCTCCGTTACGACGACTGGGAATACGAACGCCGCCGCCGCGTCGAGGAGCGCGGCAAAGGCGCGATCGGCTACGTGCACCTGCGCGCGATGAGCGGCGACGACTACGCGCAGTGGGCGCGCGATTACTATCCAGTCTTCCAGCGGCAAGGCCTCATCGTCGACGTGCGGCACAACCGCGGCGGCAACATCGACAGCTGGATCCTCGGCAAGCTCCTGCGAAAGCCGTGGTTCTATTGGCAGGACCGGGTGGGCGATCCGTACTGGAACATGCAGTACGCGTTTCGCGGGCACGTGGTCGTGCTGGTCGATGCGTTCACCGCGTCGGACGGCGAGGCGTTCGCGGAAGGCGCGCGGCGGCTCGGGATCGGAAAGGTGATCGGCACGCGCACGTGGGGCGGCGAGATCTGGCTCGGCCAGTCGAACGTGCTCGTCGACAACGGGATCGCGACGGCGGCGGAGAACGGCGTCTACGGACCGGAGGGGCAGTGGCTCATCGAGGGGCGCGGCGTCGAGCCGGACATCGTCGTCGACAACTTGCCGCGCGCGACGTTCGACGGAAGAGACGAGCAGCTCGAGGCGGCGATGAAGCACCTCGAGGAGCGGATCGCGGCGGAGCCGATCAAAGACGTACCGCCGCCGCCGTTTCCGCGGAAGTGAGGCGCGCGTCCCGCGAGACGCGCGCCCCGTTCCGCTCGATTCTCAGATGCAGCGCGTCCCCGTGCACGTGCTCTTGCAGAGCGACGGCAGCGTGCACGCACCGGTGAGGTCACAATACGGCCTCGTCGGCGGGCAGACCGGCGGCGGCGGCGGGTTGTCCGAGACGCACGTGTTGGTGTTGAAATCGTAGTGCGTCCCCGTCGCGCAGCAGTACCCGTTCGAGCACGCGCTGCCGGCGGCGCACGCGCCGCAGTCGACGGTCATCCCGCAGCCGCTCGACTTCACGCCGCATCCCTTCGCGAAGATCCCTCCGCATACGTCCGCCTGCGGCTGCGGCGTGCACGCTTGCA
>Ga0100403_1001730_pt1 | contig 18949 bp, 21 predicted proteins | sample CryGeymet201501t_FD_83663 | JGI IMG/M metagenome (GOLD analysis project Ga0100403, IMG submission 83663) | Groundwater microbial communities from Crystal Geyser aquifers in Utah, USA - Crystal Geyser metaG 2015-01t | ecosystem: Environmental > Aquatic > Deep subsurface > Groundwater | place...
AAAAAGGCCCTACAAGTGGAAACCCTAAACGGCGATGCCGCAACCATGGGAACAACCATTTTGTAGGGCCTTTCATCTGCTCGACTATTTTCCGTCTGCCCGCTTCAAGAAATACTCATAAAATAACACGGCAAAGAATCCGGCCGTTGATGCAAAAGTTATAATATGAGTTTTTACGTCTGGCGGTGTGTAAAGGTCAAAGGCGGTGAAAATTACGGCAACCAAAACCGCGCCAAAGGCGAGGGCATGCTTGGCCGAGATTCCAAATTGCTTGCCGCCCCAAGCTAGGAAGTTGATAAAACCTGTCGCTAGGACAAGCATTAAACTGGATGTGAGAAGTTCTGCTGTTGTCATGTTGTAGGGGTTTAAAAATTAGATTTACCCTTTAAGATCCGGCGGACCTTAAAATAGGACTTGATGCGTTGGATTGCCCCATAGTAGGGCATTTGAGGATTCGCAATCACAAGGTGCTTTGATTCCAATGCGCTCACGAGATCGAATTTTTGAGCCTTTAGCGCTTGATTCTCACGCTGTAATGCCTTGCACCGCTCAATTGCCGCGTCTCGCTCTCGTTCAACGCGTATGATGCCTCTCTTGTACGTTTCAAGGGCATGTATAGGATCAAAGAGTGTGTACCCCACACTTTTGCCATCCTCGCTTTTAATTGTGAATCGCTCCGGCATTATGTTGGTTTTTAGGTTGTACGACGGAATAATTTTGATAAAACACGTCGGAATAAGTATAGCCTCCATACACAACGGCGTAAACTTCATGCGGATACGGAGCCTCGCCTTTGATTTTCGTGAGCCTCCAACCGTGCCGTGCTTCCAAAAAGATGCGCGCGAATAGGGTCCTGCGCTTGCCGTAAAACTCTTTGACTGTTTCGTTGCCTCGAGACTTGGAGAATTTTGGCGCATAAACACCGTACACCTCCTTGTTGATTTCTCTTTGAGGAGGCTTGACTCCGGTCTTTTGCCAACCTCTAAGAGCCGCGAATCCTTCCAATTTTAAATTACGCTCTTGGTGCATATTTAATTAAGTAAGCCAAGTCTATCAAAAGCGACCGCAAGCCTGATCGCCGAAACATCTCCGAGCTTCTTTGTGAGTCCCCCCAATTGTACCAAGATCACCTCAAGCTTGGCATCTCCGACAATTACATCCGGGTTGTGCCATTCCGTCCATCCTTTCTTGATGGCCTTCTCAACTGATGCCTTGCCCCATAATGGCAAATTAGCCAATGTATTCATCTCATCGAAATCTTTTTTGATAACGAAAATATACCCGGACGGAAAGAAAACCTTATTTTTGAGCAAAGCCGCGAGGTTCTCTTTTGGGAACCTATAAACATTCGGTCGATTTGATTTCTTGTAATTGTCAACGATCACGCTGTACGTTTCGCCTTCCTTATCCTTCACGACACGAATCGCGTGTCCATAAGTTGCATCGCCAAAGTATGTACCGTCCAAAATCGCATCAAGATCGCGATCCTTCTGATATGTCTTGTTGCCTCGGAATCCACAATTGACCGTGTACCCCTTATCAAGTACATCCCAAAAATCTTCGCCACCTAAAACGACATAAAAGCTCAATAACTCCTCTCCAATCATCTTGCTTCCAAGGTTACGGACAACATCAACCGCTTTGCGAATGTACCAACCCGTCTCCGGATTCGCACCTTTATTTAATGCTTCTGCCCATAATTCTTTTTGTTGATCGAGTGTGAGTTCTTTTCCAACAAGATCGGAAGCCGTGCCGGTTGCGCTCGAGACAGTACATGAAACTTTTGATACATCCGGCTGATGATACGTGATCTCGTTATCCCAATAGGTAAAGCGTGGCTTCGGGACCTCAAGCTCACCGCCTAAGCGATAATCGGTCTCCTGATCATCAACGCCTTTACACCCCCAATATGGATCAAGTGTGATTTCGTCATTCATAGTTTTAATGATTAAGAATTATTAAGAGCGGCGAATAATACGCCAAGGATAAACTGCATTATGCCAACCCATAGAACGATCTTTTTCCATCCGGTATTTTGCTGATCATTCTTTCCCTTTTCTTCGCCACAATGTGCGCCAAATTCTCGCTCAAGCGTATCAAGACGGCCATCATATTTTTTGTGTACATCTCGCACCTCGATTTTGAAGTCCTTAAATTCCTCTCGGCCAATTTTATTGTCAACGATTTTCACAAACGCATCAAGTTTTTCCCATACGCCCTTTATATTGTCCTTATTCTGTTGAGCTTGGGTATGTAATTGTATGAGTATATCCCTATCCGAAAGGTTTTTCAGTTCATCCATGGTTTTTAATGGTTTTGATTATCCGAAATATCGGTTTTGAGCGATTAAAGAACATTGTGTCTTTGTTGGTACGTGGCCAGTACCGGCTCCGCCTCCTGCATTTCCGTTTTGGTTTAAGCCCGATGTAGGGGATCCTGCATCTCCATTTGTGCCGTTCGATCCTGCCGTACCCTGTCCTCCAAAGAAAGAATTACCACCTGCTCCTCCGCCTCCACCGGCTCCGCCCCCTCCTGATCCTCCGGTATTCCCATCGTCTGACCCTGTCGTGCCACCAGTCCCTCCATTAAGTCCTGCGTCTGCTGTTCCGCAAGCTCCTGCACCAACGCCACCGGCAAATCCACCTTTAGGTACTCCTGATCCTCCGGATCCCGCTCCTCCTTGGCCACCTTGGCCTCCATCTCCACCGTCTCCACCGGATCCGTCAACCGTGCCATCGTTAGCCGTGAGCGCGTTATAAAGTAAGATCAAATATCCACCCTGACCACCTGCGCCGCCGCCTCCACCTCCACCCCCTGCTCCTCCTGCGGATGTAGTTCCCTCGTACAATCCCGATCCATCGTCGCCTCCTGCTGTTCCAACCCCGCCATTTGTGCCGTCCTCGCCTGAAAGATCTATGTTAAAAGCCGCATCAAAATTAAGTGCGCCTCCACATTCAATAATCAATACAGGCCCGGGCGCACCTGTAACACCTGCCACTCCACCCGGAGCGCCGTCTCCACTCGTTGAACCTGCCGCCGGATCACCGGCTGACCTCGGCCCCTGCACAAATAAGACGTGCCACAAAAGTTTGTTTTCTGAATTTGTGAGCAACGTCGTACCGAGCGCGCTTGAGAAAGCGCTCCCTCCTGTAACACCCGACGCGTCTGTTGCCGATGCAATATCCAAAAGGGCGTTGCCCTCTCCCGCACCGCTAAACGCGATCCCGGCCGCCGCCGTTGATGTCAAAGTAACATCACCTTGAGACCTAAGTACGATAATGTCGGAATTTCCCGAGAAATCAATCGCTCCTGTTCCTGTAATACTGATCGAAGTATAATTTTTTACTGTAATCCCGGAGGATAAAGCCACCGTGTCCGTACCGGAGGCAACGCTCAACGCGCCATCGGATCCGTCCCCTCCAAAAGCGGCCGTACCGACCCCCCAATATGGAGTTGTCCCGTTCGATTTCATAAAGAGGCCGGAGCTACCAAGTGCTAAGTTTTCCCATTGACTTGATGCGTTCCTAAACAAAGAATCTCCGCTTGCTAAACTTGCGAAATTCATGTCGGCGATGTCGCTTAATACTGATCCGGATTTGCTAATCTTGGACCAAGATATTGCGGCCGAGCCGTTAATGTCCGCGTCAACAATCGAAAGCGAAAGGTTTAGTTTTGAATATGCAATTGCGGCCGCCGCATCAATATCGTTGTTGACCAACTTAGTGCCGTCTGCGTCCTGATGATGCGCCCCTCGAATGTCGTCGCGCAAATCTGTAAAGTTTTGATTTACCTCCGAAGCTCTCGCAACGGTTAAGGCCACAAAGGTATAAGTAACGTCAATCGCCATGGTTTATATTGTTACGGATTCCGGACTATCCGGATTGCTTGATGTTTGCGATGCTTTTAAATCTCGATTGATCTGCTCTATTGTCTCGGCAACGCGTGGCGTTTTACTGCTTACCGTAATTGTAGCATAATCCGGCGCGTATTGAACAGATACGATCTGCATCATTCGCTCTTGCACGTTTGAGATTGATTCGTCCCAATACATCTCATCCCAAAGGCCGAGATCCCATCGGGAATACCCGGTCTCAATAAGATTTCGCATGTTGATAATATCGCCCGGCTCGATGCTTTCAATATCGTATCCATTACCGTCCTGACTATTATCGATCACCTTGACGATCATCCTGATTTCCGGATTCTCATTGTCGTCGAGGATCCTTTCTGCAAGCGCGTCCATGGTTGCCTCGGTCGTGATTCTTTCGTCTTGCCTGAAAACTGCATGAGTTCCCCAATTCGTAACTGAATCCGTCCGAGTATATTTTTTATAGAGTGTTTGACCATAATGAATTTTGAAATACAGGTCTTTTGCTTCGGCCGACCATGTAACTGCATCGGTACTTTTTTTGAGTACCCCGCCCGCATATCCGGCGCCGGAATCTGCACGGAGTTTTACATAATTGGACGCGTCTGATGTCGAGCTTTCAATCACAAGATGATATGTTTGCGAATCGTTAAGGTCAACGAGATCGGCAAGTAAATCAACAACGTAATCCGTATCGAGTGCAATATCAAGCACGGTTGCGTTGGCGATAATGAGTTCGATCAACTTTGTGCCATCCGGCTCATCGGATCCATTATTTTTTTGAATACTGAAAATCAAATCTCCGGCATAAGTGCCAACAAAGCTCTCAATTTGGATGGTTGCCCCTATTGTCGGCGTTTGCGTTGGAGTAAATTGTTGGCTCCAATACTGATCTGTACCGTCTCCAAGATTTACCGTTGTGTCTTTGGTTGTGTTTGTCTGATCGTCTAGGACTTGAGATCCGCCGGTAAAATAAATCACGTTAATTACATCCTCGATATTCTTGATTGCCTTGAAATCCTCAACAGTTTGGCCGAGTTTAAATTTATGATCTGCCGCCACCCCTTTCGGCTTGAGATGCACAACATCGTCGGAATCGATATACGAATACCATCTCGTCGGACACATCCCGACAATGGCCTCAACGGCCTCGAGATAACTTTGACTCGAAAATTCGTATGTCTCGGTGTTTCCTGTTGCGGTGATTGATATGCCGTCATAATCAACCGTGCCACCCTCCGCCGTGAATCTATCAAGGACGTACTTGAGCATGTCGGCCGGATCCTCGGTCGAGCGTGTGAATTTCGTATTGCCATCCGCATCCTCGAGAGCGTAATTCGCAAGCTCCATCATATTCGGGAGGAAGGTGAGTTCCACATATTCCTTTTTGCCGGAGATGGTTGGCGTGTAGCGCGTCAAACGTCCGGAATAAACTTGAACACCCTGCACACAAGAATCTGCAATAAATTCAATCCAGTCCAATCTCATGCTAGTAATGTCAATTTGCGATCCGGTATAATTGAGGACGACCTCGAGAAAATCAATTCCGCTTGAGTCCGGCGAGCCTGTTGGCGTTGCCGATGTCCAAGGAAAGGCGAGTGTGTTCCATCCATTCTGAAACGCTCCTGATTCGTTTTGTGTAACTGTTTTCTCCCAATAATTGCTTGCATCTGATCCCCATCGAAGCGTTACGCTTGTAAACTCCGAGAAATCTGTAATTGGGAAATATAGATGCGCTTTCAAGCTTCCGGTGTCCTCATACAAACTCAAATCCTTTGATGCCATCGAGCTGTTTGTAAGTGTCGCAAAGTTATTGCCCGCATCTTTGGATACATCGACGTTGAATTGAACAGATCCCCAACCTCGAAATACGATTGATCCGGTATCTGTCGAAAGACTATCCGCATCGTTTGATGCTGACCAAGTGCCATCGTAATCATACGCATTGCATGAGTGCAAAAGCACCTTGTCCGCATCCGAATCGAAGCATCGAACCTTTACCAAATTGTTAAAGCTTATCGTATCCAATTCCCCAAAATCCCCGATCTTTTTCGCGAGCGTAACTGTAAGCTCGGAAAGGCTCCCGTTGATATTCTTGCTGAAATCCGGATCACTCACCACGTCCGTTAAGGTTGCGAGAAAGTTCCCGGAGCTGTCGTAAATTTTGTATAAAAATCGTTTATTGCGTGCCATTATAGATAGGTTGGAGTGTAAACAATATCCACATCGGCGTTGAAAGCCGTCGCGGTAACTTCAAGCCGCAAGCTATTCGATCCAACGTCAAAAGATGGAAATACTCCAATGTAGTCGATTTCTGTCCCGTTAAGTTTGACCGTTTTGTTTGCGGTATCGATCTCAAGCTCGTCTCCGGTGATATACGTTGCTCCGACAATGATTTCATCGTCCGTTGTTGAGTTCTTAAACCTTATGATTGTAACGTCTGTCGCGGAGTTCAAAGTAATCGTAATGACCGGCAAAGGTGGAGCGGATCCGCTTATGGTTTCGCTCCAAGTATTTGGACTTGTTGTAATCGCCGCCTCGCTAAGGGTTGAGGCCGATGTTGCATATCCGAAAGGATCCGAACATTCAAAAGTGAGCTTAAATTCAACAAATTTCGAGTTGTAGCTTTTCTTTGGGATGTCCGCCCGCTCAAGAGTTGCGACATATCGCCTTGTTGCCGCACCATACTCAATATCAAGATTTGCTTCTGGCTCTCCGAGAGCCTTGAGCATTGCATCGAGTTTTGATTGTAAATCCGACGCGGTTGATCCCAAGACAGATCCGGAGACAATGATTTTTCTTGTGTCGTACCAGTCTGAAACAATAGCCTCGCCATGCGCGCGCGCAAGCTTTAACCTATCAACAACGCGCTCCGGAGGTGAAACATGATTGATTTCCGAAGTTTTATAATTCGTGTCCTGCAAACTGAAACTATTAAATGAGATTGTGGTTCCGGCCATTTTTAAAAAGTTAAGTTGCTAATCCAAACCGAGCAAGTTCCTGACTACGGCCAAGCATGTCGCGCATCCTTTCGAGATCCTGATCGTTCCTGACAATTGGATTGTTGATGTTGATCGTTGTACCCACTCCTGCCCCATCAAGCGGAGTTACACGTGCGCCTTGAGGTAAATCAATCAATTCCGGACCGGCTTCTCCAACGATCGCGGATCCCCGACCGGTGATATTGCCACCCTCGGCAAGTAATGGAATCGTTGCAATCGGAGTGATGCCCGGCACGATTTCGGCAACTTTGTTGGCCTGTTGGATCAAGAAATTGATTTTTTCGATGACCCAATTCACACCTGATTTAACAAGCTCTTTGATGTTTTCCCATACGCTTGAGACGACATTTGCGATTGCATCCCATGTATTTGACCAAACTGCTAAGAGTGAATCTGTTGAGAGCCCAAAGAATCCAAGCACCCAGTCGAGCGCCTCGACAATGTATGTCGTGATGATATTCCAATACTCAACGATCGTATTCCAAATCCCCGTCCACATTCCCGACCAACTGTTCTCGGTATCTGTCGTGAAAAAGTCCCATATAGCCTTGAAGGCTTTTGTTACTTTATCGATGAGCTTCTGGATCCCCTCCCAAATCCCGGCTACAAACTCAACCATGTCATTCCAAGCCTGTTGCCAATCTATTCCAAGCCATTCGAGCAATGTAATTAAAATCCCTAGGACGATCATTATTGCCAAGTTGAAAATCTCCTTAATTGTCTCCCATACGGCCATAAAATACGCCATCAAACCATCCCATACCGAGACGGCGGTATCGACTATCGTCTGCCATATATTCCCTAGAAATGCCATGATCTCATCCCAATAAATATACAAAGCAACTCCGGCGGCAATTACGGCGGCAATCGCCAAGATCCACCATCCGGCGGCTGTTACGATTATAGCGATCACGCTTGCAACCATTTGTAATCCGGCCCATATAGCCGGCAAAAATCCAATAAGCATGATGATCGGTCCGACAACTAAAAGCAAAGCGGCGGCGAGGGCTGTCCCGATCGCGATCACTTTGAGCAAAGTCGGATGATTTTCTTGCATGTTTACGAAAAAGTCTTTTAATTTTTCTGCTATTGCTGAAACTGCGGGCAAAAGTGCATCTCCGAGAATCTCCTTCATATCTCCGAAGGCATTATTCATTTGTGCAATTGCGCCTTGAGTAGTATCTGCCATGGCCTCGTTTAATCCACCAAAGTTTTGAGCAAGAATCTCGGCCAATGCGGCCGCTTTTTCTTCCTCGGTTCCCGTCTTTAGAATCTCCTCTTGAACATCGCTAAACGTAACACCTAAACGTGAAAGCGCGCTGACTTGGCCACCCATAACTTTGCCGACCATATTGCCGATGCTAATCATGTCCTCTTGCGTAACATTCACACCCTTTTGAGCAACGGCCATGTCTAGGATCGAAGGCGTAAGCGTAGCAATCGAATCGCTTTGCAATGCGAATGTAGCAAGTTGAGCCTGTCCGACCATCGTTACCTCATCACCAACGACACCCAATTCTTGAAGCGCGGAGGCTTGTTGCTTCAAAGCATCTACTTGTTCAAGTGTTGCTCCGGATGCGTTCACCGCGAGCGTAGTCAATTTCGTTTCGGCCGCCTCTTGTACTCCTGCCGCATCAATCCAATCCTTTGCCATAAGAGCAAGGGCGGCTCCGGCGGCTGTAAAAGCGGCTCCGACTTTCTTGAAATCTGCTTGAGTTTTTTCGCTGAAATTCGAGACTGAATCTTCGGCATCCGAAAATCCTTTCTTGAGATCATCAACTGATGCCTTTAGTGTTGCGACAATGGATCCGACGTTTAGGCTCATTGTTTACGGTTAATTTTCTTTTTAAGGGCCGCTAGTCCGGCGCGGTCCGTTGTTGCTTCCATTATACTATCTTCGGGTCTTTCAAGCGAGCGTTTGATTTCACGGATGTAGTCCTTCGGCGTTTTTTGATTAACTGTTAAAGCGGCCATGCAATCGTCAAGATATTCGCTTCGTTGCAAGTATCGCATCTCATTGTAATATAAAAAGAAATGGCGAGCCGATAAGCGCCGCCATTCCCAAGGCTTTGGAAAGTTAGGATAAAATCGGCTTAGAGCCGCAAAGATCCTGACTAATCGGATTTTTTTTTTGCTCCGTCTTGCCCCTCCGAAGATCCGGACGGCGTAAGTTCTGCGGGCAAATCCGCGCCTCCTGAAACCTCCTTCACGATAGTTTCAACAAGTTTTTGGAATTGTTTGATTGTGAGTCTGCGAAAAAGCGGCCTTTGGCCTTCTTCAACAACCCAATCAAGAATTATGTTTGTGGCTTTTTTCATTGCCCCAAGGTCTGCATTGTCTCCCTCGAGTTTATTAAAATGCTCCATCATCTCGGCCAATTCAACAAGACCCGGTGATCGTACCTCGACGATCTCGCCTTGTATTTTGACTTTGACATTCGCATCCGCGATCTGATCAAGATCAATTATATTTGACATGGTTGTTTTATGGTTATGGATAAAGGGGAGACGTTGCCATCTCCCCCATTAAAGCGCAAAAACTAAGCTGTTGAGTCTCCGATAAGACCAAGAATTGCTCCATCACTCTTTGACTCGTCCACAAGTGCGAAAAATTCTACTTCAAGGACTCTTTCCTCGTCGTATTTATATGGGATCGTTACCTCGTTGACTATCACCGCTTTGTATAAAACGATGTCATCGCTCAAATCGCCGGCTCCATTCTCAAGAGGATGTAAAACAAGCTCGTGAGCAACGGACGACAATCTTGCGCCGGCCTCTTTCCCGATAGTCAATCGAGTTGCGGCCGCAAGCGTTCCAAGAGGGATCGCGTTTTGGATGTTGGCATAGACTGACTCGGCAAGCTTACACTTGACCATCAATCCCTCGCCGGTTTGTACCTTTTCGACTATGGACTCGCCGTATTTATCAACTTTGATGTCCTTGTACTGCGGTGAGTACACGACCTCGATGCCACCAATAGTGTGTCCAACATCAACGCTGTTGAAAGTAACACTACAAGGCCCGACTTTTACATTTGTAACATCTGACATTGTGAAGGGGGGTTAATAGATTAAGATGTTCGGATTCTCATGTTGAAGTTTATACTCCACTCATGGCGATCGTTCTTGTCGCGTCCGATATAGCCGACATCGGCAACCGGGTGGATAAAAAGCGCATGAGTTCCTCCTGTTGTTAATTCTACATTATTTTTTCGCAAAAATACATCTTTCACGTCCTCGGCTTTTGCTCGACCGGTTGCGTAGCTTGTATTTCTGATCAGCACTTGGAAGGATGGATTTTCTAGGGGTACATACTTGTTTGCTTCAACGCCTGAATTTTCAAAAAGAGCAATACAGTTGTCCGGAGATTCCGGCAAACTTGAAACAAAAATATCCGTGCCGCGCGTCCCAACGGATGCGTTCTCAAGATATTCTGCGACTTCTTGTATCAATAGGAGTGTCATGTAAGTACGGTTTTCATGTGATCAACGATGTAATCCGAAAGTACATCTTTGTTTGAGTTGAGAGGATCTTCAAGGTATTTACCCTTGCGCCCTCCCTTGAAATTATATTCCGGATGCTCATGTAGCCTTGCCGCATAAGGTGTATTATACCCGATGCTAATCTCAAAGCTTGTGTATAGCTTTGTCGTGTCAACGCCTCCGGATGACAAGAGCGTACTCTTATCAAGCGGGACTTCCTTATTTGCGAGCCGCATGAGTTCATCTGCGGCCGCAACCATGCCTTTCATGGCTTCTTTAAGCAAGGAGTCCTTTGCGTTCCGGAGATTTCGCAAGACTTCATCAACGCCCGAAATTTCAATGTTCATGTTTTCAATCCCGGCCATATTATAGCTTTCTTAAAAATACTTGTATATGATGGATGTCCTCTCGGCCTTGCCGATTGAAAACCTGCACCACTTCCCAATCTTTGCTCCTGTACGTGATCTTATCGTGTTTGTCGATGGTCGTGTCTTTCTTAAACCAAGCGGATGCGTCCGTTTCTATCTGCTCGCCGTTGGCATCCTCAATCAATTTGTACCTCTCTTGGAATCTGCATTTTACAGTTGAGCCGGATCCAAAAGATGCCTCATTAAATTCGTTCTTTGAGGCTCTATTGTAAAGCGTAACCGATTGAGTAAGGTGTTGAGCAATGGACATTTTAAATCATGTTACCGAGTCGATTGATGTATTTGTTGAGAAAGTATTTGGCTCTTGCCGGGATCTTAGCCTCAACACTTTTTGCAAAAGCCTCGCTAAACTCGCCAATCGAGTAATTTGTAAGTGTTGGATCAAGCAAATCATTTGCCCCGCCGCTTAAGATCCAATTTGCAATTTCAAAAGTAGCGTACTTGATCTCGTTTGGGACCTTTTCGATAAGCCTAAACTCATCTCCGGCGGCCGGAGCTACCGAGAAGTCTCCCTCTAATGTGAGGGTTCCGGTGCTTTTAGCAAAATCTGTTACGAGCAATATCTCAAATTCCGCATCTCCTGTCCGCATCTCACAAGCCCAATAATTAAAGTAATCGTTCGGATAATACTCCTCTCCGGCCAAGTCCGCATCGACGATCAGGCGATTTGAGCTGTCCAAAGATGTCGAATCAATAACACCCGAAACGTCATTCTGATAATCACGAGGAAATTGGAAAGGTTGCTCGGGTTCTGTTCTGTACTTACTGCCACGAAAGCGGAATGTATCAACCAATTTCGACGCTTCGATCAAGGCGACTTTCTTGTTGTCGGCCGATCCCGCATCCCAATCAGTCGAGCCATAGCGTGCCTCAAAATAGGCTGTTGCTTCTGCCACGGTTGGATATGCGTTTGAATTGAATCCCGAAGGTATTGCGACAATTGTGAGCGTCATATTTTGCGGTTTAAATCTTCGACCCTTATTATACCATCAAAGCCGAAACTTGAGAATCAAAAGCAAATTGACCGTGAGTATGATCCACGACACCATATTTGACCAAAATACACCGCCCTCGGCCGATGTAAGCACAAAAAGGATCGCAAACCATGTGATGACATACATCAAAAGCGAAACATCCTCGCTTGAGCGTCTCTTGATGAGCTTTAAGGTCTGCGGGATTCCTGAAACTATAAAAAGCGGGATGGCGATATAGCTTAGGTCGATCATCGGCTTACATAATAAACATCTCGAGTATTCCATCGAGTGCGGCCGAGATATTGCCAATTTTTAAATGTCGTATGTTGGTCAAAGAGCTTTTTGAGTTCGCCGTGATTGATGTCCCGGCCTTTTAGCCAATCCTCCGAGTCCGTCCCGATCTCGATAAATAAACCCTTCTTTGTAAGTCGTTCGAGTGCCTTTGCGCCTTCAACTCCACGCCCTTCTTTCATAGTGTGGTGCATAACTGCCAAACAAATAACATAATCATATTCACCTTTTTCGGATATAAAATCCTGATGATGATATTTCGCACCACTTGGATCATCAAATTCAAGTCTTACCATTGCATCCACATACTCCGGGTTGATGTCAATCGCGTGGACATTATGGCCATCGCGTGCAAGCTCCCTTGTGAAGTACCCCAAGCAAGCTCCTATGTCCAAAATACTTTGTGGATCATTTTCTTTTTTTAACATAGCCCTCATCATCTCAAGCCGATCGGTACACTCTCGACCCAACTTTAAACCTTCGCCGAAGCCATCCGGCAATGGTTGGTATTTTTCGGACTTCCCTTTGTTGATCACGTTTATCAATAAATCGTCAAAGTGTTTAATGCGATTCATCTTCCAAAATTCTGCGTATGTCTGCTCATGCTCGTCAACCTCGAAATCTTCAACTCCAAGCGCTATGATTGCGGCCGCTCGATGATGTCCGTCTCTTATGACATAAGCGCCGTCCTGATCCCCTTTGTGGATCATAACCGGGAAATTTACGCCATGCTTTTTGATGTCCAAAATAAGATCCCTGAAATCACGACACCGATTAAGCATCCCTTCTGCATCCGTAGCACCAAAAAAGCCACCTGCCCCGAGTTCCTTAATCGCTTCCATACCATATTTATAATAATCCGTATCCTCGAAACAAATATCATCGCCTTTTGCCTCGGCCTCTAAAATAAGCTTTGCAAATTTATAGTGGGGCGCATCCTTGATTAAGGTCTGCACCGAAACATCCTCACCATAATACTTTGTCGGCCGGAGTTCAAAAAGCATGGCAAACAAATTGCCTCCTTTGATTTGTACGGGGTTGCGTGGCTCTCCTGTTTGCATAATTTAATTGTTTTTATAAGATAAGACATGCCAATTCCATTTTTTTGCGGAGGTACTTTGAGAAAGGAAAGCATCCTCCTTTTCGTATTGCCTTCCGCCCGGGAAAACTCTTTCCAGTTGATCAACCCACCAACTCAATGGGTAGATTGTAACGTGAGACTTGTCCGCTTGCGCGTGAGCTGTCGTTCCAACTTCCGGATAATGGAATGTTTCACCGGTTGGCTTGAGTACACGCTTGATCTCGTCTAACAGTCCGGGGATATGCTCCTCGTGAATATGCTCGAGTGTTGCAAGTGAATATACGAAATCGAAAGTATCGTCCGGAAACATCGGTAAGCCTTTTGCTACATCGACAAGCTGTACACGTCCTTGATCGTATGATTTCTCAACGGCAAATTTTGAGCAATCGATACCATAGGCATCGGCGCCAAGCATATTAAGATGTTTGACCTGATACCCAAAACAACATCCAATGTCCAACACCTTCTTGCCGTTAAGCTCAAAGACTTGGAAAAGATCATTTGCGTCGTTCACATGCGTTGATCCCTCGGCATAGTCAAAATATCCGCCCTTCGTAGGCTTGTGGTCAACACCCATAAAATACTCCTCATCGTAGAAATCCGGTGTTATTTGATGGCCATTTGATTGGTTATCGTCCTGCATTATGCTTGAGGTTAGAAAAATAAGTGTTGAAGCGTTCCGCGACCGCTTCCCATCTCCAACTCTCCAAAAGCCTCTTTGCCTCTTGGTCCCGTTTGGCGATGTCCTTTTTAGTGCGATCCTTAAAAGCCGGGTTGTAATATACGGCTCTCAATTTTCTTCTAAGATCATCTTTCGACGGTTCCGCCCACATCGGCTTTTGACCCGGTGAGTAATAAGGCTCCTCGGGATTGTTGTGGAAGATCGACGGGATCATTTTGTAATCCAAGAGATCGCAATTTTCCTCCGTGCAAAACTCCATATTCCCACCGTATCCGGTACAAATTACAGGAGCGCCACAACAAAGCGCCTCTAAAATACAAAGGCCAAAGCCTTCCGATCGATGCGGGTTCACAAAAGCGCCATTCATAGCGGCACGTCTATAATACTTCGCAAGCTTTTCAAAAGGCCAATAATTGTACTCATAAATTACACGTGGCGGATTGGATTTGCCATTCCTTAAATTGCTGATCAATTTTTGTGTCTCGTTTTTATGTCCGTAATTCCCATCCTTCAAGTATAGTACGATATTGTCATCTCCTGAAAACTCCTCAAAATATGCCTCAAGCAAAACATTTGTCCCCTTGCGCGGTTGAGTGGCGCCGTTAGCAAAAAGCAAGAATGTTTCGGCGAATTGTACTGTTGGATTGATGTCCGGATTGTAGATGTTCCCATCCAAACCGTTCGGAATCAAGTCAACCATTTTCTCGGCCGGTACGCCTGATCTGACAAGGTTCTCGGCGCAAAATTTCGACGGTGGATTGATGAAATCTGCCTCCTCAAGTGGTTCAAGCCAACCATCCTGCATAACATCGTTTTCTTGATGCACCCACCAATAAGATTTCCCCATATGCTCAATCACGTTTCCGGTACAAATCCGGAGACCAATCGGCACGATCTTTTTAGTCGGCTTTCTAATTACAATCCATCCTTTCTTGCGTAATTCGTTGCATAAGTTTGTTGTACATATACAAAGCGACTCCATGCAATCCTCGCCGTGATAGTCCCGATATACCCTGATCACGTTTTCAGCCTTGCATTTGTTTTTAATGTAATCGAGATTTGATTGAAATTTATCAAACCAAGCTTTCCCCTTTTCCTTCTTATAGGTTCCGTGCCATTCATGCTCCCAAGGAAAATTTACCGTGTAGCTATACCATCCGGCGAATCCGGCTCGCAAACAAAGCTCCGAATCTTCGTGCCAAAACTCTCCCATTCCCCACTCATCAAGCAATCCAACCTCATGGAATACTTCGCGACGGATTACAGTTGCACCTCCCGACACAACATCCACTTGGATCGGATGATCAATTGGCGTTATCAACCGCATCCCGTTTTGATCGAAAGAATGGAAATTTGTCCCAAGCTTGCCAATAAATCCGGCTCTTGGGTTCGCATCGAATGTTTCCATGCAAATCCGATCCCAATTCTCTCCAACAGTCGAATCGTTGTCAAAAAACGCAAGGAAACGACCCTTTGAGGCCATGATCCCATCATTACGTCCTCCGGCAACGCCTCGATTCGTTTCGTTTAGGACAAGCGTTACGTTATCCATTTTCGAGGCCAATTCGCGAAAGTAGTCCGGTGTCCCGTCGGTCGATCCGTTATCGACTAGCACTAATTCATAGTCGAGTGTGGTATATTGGATAAGGGAATCGATGCACTTTTTTGTCATATCCAATCTATTCCAAGCCATTACAATAATGCTCATGTAATACGTGCGATTGCGTTTTTGATCTGGCGGTAAAGTATGAGGACTGCATTGTAATTCGCATTTTTTAAAGCCTTGAGCCTCGAGATTATCAGCCTCCCAACGATCATCCTGTATCTCAACTTGTAGTCCTGCCGGATTTATAACCCACATAGTAATTTGTTTAATTTGTAAGCTGTCTGCTTATATGTCCAATTTTTTTGAACCCAAGCCGCATTTTCGCGCGTCCATTGATCGATCCTGTCCGGATCTTCCTTCCAAAGCCTATATGTTTCGCGCATCACACGGGCCAAATAATCCGCATCACACTCGATCATCTTGCCTGTCTGTTCTTTGGGATAATGATCGTATAAAGCATCACACGGCTTATAATTTAACTCAATAAAGCGCTTATGGTCAAAGTATTCACTCATCCCGGAGCCATCCGGAATCATCACCGGCAAACCTGTTGCCATAGCTTCGAGCGGAGTGTGGCCAAAGCCTTCGCCCCTTGATGGGAATACCATGCAATCAGCTTTGTTGAGCCAATCCATTTGCAAGCGTTCGCGCGGAGTAACATCATAAATAAATTCGATGTTCTTGTATTCGCCCATCGGCGGAAGCCTCTCGGGGAATACGGTTTTAAAAATCAAGCGCACCGGTTCGTCCGGATCAAACGCTTTCGTGAAAGCCCGGAATGTAATATCCCAACCTTTTCGGAATCCATAAGCGTCATAATGCAAAAACGTAAACACGTCTCGCCTTGGGCGCTTATAGTATCTGAAAAACTTGTCATTATAGCCGAGCGGTATGATCTCCGCCTCAAACCCTGCATCGTTTAATGCTTGCCGACAAAATTGGCCGGGTACGATGATTTTATCTGCCTTCTTTAAAGGCTCATGCCAATCGTCGGGGATCCGCGTTGACTCAAACATGGTAAACACGACTTTTTTCTTACATCCCCATTTTTCCAAAAATTTGATGTTGTGCGGGTATCCATAGCAAAGCCCAATGTCTCGGCCGATGTCATCTTCTTTTAAAAAGATCCCAAACTCGGCGAGACTACCTTCTAAATCTTTGCGACTTTGAGGATAGCCATTCGCCGAGTTATGGGAAACACTTTTAAAACTTACGTCCATGGTTGTTTTTTTTGGTTGATTTGAGTGTCCGATAGTAAGTCGTTTTTGAGACTGGCTACGCCACCCGGCACTCGGTACGTTTAGGTAAGTACGTGTACTCCGGCCGCATTTCTTAGCACCGCGACACCGTACAAAACGTCTAGGGAATATACAACTGCAAGCGCTCCGTGGTCGTAGCTCTTTGTGTATCGAATACCCACGCCCATTACCGGATCAAATACATAAGTCTGTTCTACTCCATATTTTGCGCCATCCATCCCAAGATTTCGGAAACCAATTACGAAAGCTGTCTTGTGGAAAGCTACGTTATGAGTTGCCGTTGGCGATGATCCTGTTGTTGGGATTGCTTGATGCACGTAATGAGCAAAACCAAGGATCTTGCGACCTCCGATTAAGCCGTTAGTGTTCAAGTCTGATGCTTGAGCGTCTCCGATTGAGCTTGCTTTCGCAAAATCATCTTCTTTAAGCAAAGCCGCCTCGTCCTTGGCACTCCAAAAGAAGTACCTGTCTCCTTGAGGGATCTTTCCATCTGTCAAAGTCTTGCGCGTGTCAACGATCAGATCTCTTGTTGCATCAGTTCCCGCAACACCCGTGGATGCTGAAAGGGAAGCATAAAGCGCCAAGATGTCTGAATCGATTGTCTCCGCGATTGCGCGCATACCTTCTGCCACGTATCCCTCACCGGTGTTGATCATCGAGTGAAGTGCCGCAACGTCCTCCTGTCCCCAATGCACATATTTGTGCTTGTTGATTGAAAGCGTTACTTGGCTTGTGGTTGGCTCCTCAACTGTCATGTCTGTTTGAGCCGCTTTGTCGCGCACGGTTAGGCTTCCAAGTGAAGAAATCTTCACGCTGTCGCCTTTCTTGAATGTTGCCTCTTGGTCAACATCCACGTAATCCTTGTCTTTTGCGATCTTATCGATCAGAAAGGATGAGTTTCGGAGGATTTCCAATGCCTTGTTGGCAATGGTCTCCGGGGTAAGATTTGCATCTTTATCGATGTAAACTGTCATTTTGTGAGGGGTTTAGAATTTAATCGTTTTCAATTGTCCCCGCGATTTCGGCTTTTGCAATTGCTTCCTTATTTTCTTGGTAGAATTGAGCATTGCGTAATTGACTTCTCTTGAATATTGGCGCGTCTCCATGGTTGTCTCCGCCTCCGCCCGCCGGTGGTGTCGAGCCGTTCCCTTTAGGGGTGGTTTTTGGACCACTCTCCACAAAGTGAGGTCTAGCCTCCACAAACTCTTTGACAACGCCTTCGATGCTTGACTCATCCACAACCCCGTCTTTGACGGTGATCTTGGATTGATCAATCAGTTTGAAAGCATCATCGGGAGAAAGGACTTTGTGTCGAGATGCAACCTTGAGGAAAGCAAATTTCTTTGCATCCTCAACAGATTTTGCCTCAAGTTGGTCTGCGCGAGTTTTTTCCTTTTGATACAACTCCTCGAATTTCTTTTCTGCTTCGAGACGAGCTGTTTCGGAAGCTTCGCGCTCCTTTTGAAGTTTAGCAAGCTCCTTTTCGGCTTTATCCGCTTTGTCGCGGAAGTGTTCCTTTTGGGCTTGCAAAGCCTTAGCGTCAAGGGTCGAATCATCGCCGGCTTTTCCGCCGTCCGATGGTTTGGGTTCATTGTTAGGAGTTTTGTCTCCGGCTCCGTTTTTTGGATCGTCGCCACCATCCTTTTTACCGTTTGGCATATAATTTCATGTTAAGGACTTTTGTGTCCGAAAGGTTGTTTTTTCGGTTGCCAAAATTATAAACTTAAATCGTTTTGCTTGCAAGTTCTTCGTGATATGGGTCAAACACATGGCGACAGTTAGGGCCGAAAATGTGGCCTCCCGAGCCTTCTACCTCGTCAAGCGTAGGGTATCCCGGAGATGCTCCGGTGATTGAAATTATGCGCCCTTCCCATTCTGCACATGACGGGCAACTGTTGGCGTGAGTTGTAATTTGAGCAAGATCGAATCCATTTTCAACCATACGCATCCCAACCCCCGTATTATGGGCTTGCATTTGCTTGGTCCGGGAAAGCATCGTTGCATAAGTATCAAGTTGCCACGCCTTTCCGGCACGGTCTCGTATAGCAACGACTCCCGCATTGTTGAAAACACTTTCGACGGCTTGCGTCTTTTGGGCGAGTGTAGCGCCCTCGATCGTTTTCTCGGCCATCTGGCTCCTGATCGCTACCCTTTGAGCGTCTGAAACCACGCGCTCGGCGTTCTTGTAGGTGAGCGTCAAACCATTCGCAAAATCGTTATAAGTCGAGGTGATGATTGCTTCGATCGATTGACCATGCACAAGATTAAAGGCGCTTGA
>Ga0100403_1001731_pt1 | contig 18939 bp, 7 predicted proteins | sample CryGeymet201501t_FD_83663 | JGI IMG/M metagenome (GOLD analysis project Ga0100403, IMG submission 83663) | Groundwater microbial communities from Crystal Geyser aquifers in Utah, USA - Crystal Geyser metaG 2015-01t | ecosystem: Environmental > Aquatic > Deep subsurface > Groundwater | place: USA...
GGATGGCGTGGGAACTGTCCGCTATAGCGGCATCATCATGCCGGGCCAGATTGATTTCGATGACGATGTCAACGAAGCGAAGAAACCAGCCGCGGCGACCACCATGTCCCGCGAGGAAATGACCGACTGGATCCTCGACAACAAGCTCCAGGACGGCTTGGGCAAGATCGACGAGGACGATGCTTACGAGATCGCCCGCAAGACCAGCACCTGGCGCTTGGCCGACGTGCCTCTGAGCGAACTGGATGAAGTCGCCCCCGGATCCTTCCCCAAGAAGAAGGGGCGCAAGGACCTCCCCATCATCGTCCTCAAGATCGACGAGGACGCGTATGAAGTGCTCGATGGCAAGCACCGTGTTGCTGAGGCTCGTCACGCTGGCAAGGAAACGATCAAAGCCTGGCTGGCTGACTGGACTCTCGACGAGAGTAAGAAGGTCGGTGCCTACCTCCTGGAAGCAAGCGTCGAGGATGTTCGCAGCAAGGGCTTCAACGAGTTCCTGGAGAAGTACTCTGGACGGATGCCCAAGGGTCTCCGGAAGAAGGACCTGTTCGTTCGCTTCACTCAGTCGGCAGACAACAAGATCATGCCGGTCACCGCGGCGCACCACGATCCGACCGCCGTCTATGCGTACCCGCTCGACTTCGTGGTCGATAACCCGATGGACGTCAACTACGGCTCGAACATGGACTGGCTCCATGTCCTGAAGCTGAAGCCAGCCGCCATCCTGGAACTCCAGGGACTGACCGAGCGTGAGGCATACTCTCTTCTGAACCGCGCCGGTGCAGACATCAGCCTGTTCAAGAAGAAGCGCAACGAGTTCAAACGCAACCCGCCGAGGCAGATGTTCGTAGGCCGCCTTACGAGCCCCATGGGTCTCGCGTTCATGTACGCCATGCAGTACAGGGACTCCCAGAGCCTCGACGAACTGCTGTCCGGCCCCGAACAGCGCAAGCGTTTCCTCAAGACCGGCTACGATGCCGTGCGCGACAACTCGAAGAGGAAGGGCGGCTCGATCATTAACCCAGCCGAGCCCCAGCAGATCTTCTTCCTCACGAAGGATGCCTACGAGGTCGTGGATAAGTTCCACATCGGCAGTGGCAGGAACACGCGAGGCCAGGGCGCTGAGGCTGACACCGAGCACCTGATCGGCAAGTTGGTCGCCAACATCGCCAAGCAGCTCGGCGAGAAGAAGATCGTTTGGCAGAAGGAGAACCCGAACTACTCCTACGGCAAGTGGGACAGCTACCAGGCTTGGATCGGCGACAGCTACCTGTTCCTCGGCCACACCGAAACGGACCCAGCGTTCAAGGACGACGAGGGCATGTTCCGGGCACCAGAACACCGCGAGCGCGGACACGCCAACATTGACCGTTTCGTCGTGAAGCTGATCGGTCCCGATGGCACTGCCGAGTTCACCTCCGTACGCCACGACACAGTGGATAGCGTGGCCGATCGTGTGGTGAAGAAGTACAAGGATTCGCCCGACAAGTCAAAGACGATTGAGGGCCTCCGGAGGTCTGACTTCGAGCAGAAGGCAAAGGATGCTTCGGACTCGAAGACAAAAGCAGAGCGCGAGAAGAAAGACGCCGCGGCCACGAGGTTCGTGAAGGCCGCCGCTTACTTCGGCGTCAAGGTACCCAAGGAAGTCGCCAGGGAGATGGAATCGTCCATCGAGAAGGCGATCACCCAGACGGCCATCTACCACAAGAAGCAGCCCTTCGACGAGTACAAGGTCGACAAGGACCTGTACGAGTTCATGAAGAAGCACGACCACCTCGGCGGCGATCTCAGCTACGAAGAGTTCAATAAGCTCTCTGAGAGGTTGTACGACAAGGTCGTGGAGTTCATGGAGAAGCACAATCGCCTGGCTTCCCCGTGGAAATGGATGGCCGACAACTTCGCCAAGGGCCAGAACCCCTTCGACAAGTCGGTTACAGAAAGCGCCAAGGGCATCGAGGGACCTTTCTACCACGGCACCTCACGTCCATCCTGGGAGAACGGAAAGGGCTCGCACCTCTACCTCACCACCCACCTGAACGATGCCTGGAACTACGCCTACGAAGAGGCCGCCAGGGACGAGGAAAAAGGGCTCGAACCCGAAGCCATCGTCGTGAAGTTCTCGACGGAGGACATTGCCTCCTACCACAAGTTCGTCGACGATGGCTGGCAGGATGGACCCGACGACGCGACGTGGATTGATTCCATGGACGCTATCGGCAGCTTCGCCATCCAGGGCAACATCAACGCGCTCAAAGACAAGGGCGAGACCCTCACCAAGGAATCCACGGCGCTCGGCGAGATCATCGAGGCATTGCAGCAGCGTGCGCCTGCGCTCGCCAAGCAGTTCGACAAGAAGCCTGACGAGATCCTCTCCTTCGGTCAGATCGATCCCACGCCCGGCGGCAAGTACGTCGCCTGGATGCTGAAGATGGAGAAGGCCGGTCACCTCCGGTTCCCCGAGGACCGCGACAAGGTGAAGCAGACCCTGAAGCAGTTCGCTGAGCTGTCGAGGAAGGGAACGTGGAAGGGCGCAAAGGACCTGAACCAGTACAAGGACTTCGCATCCCTCTCGCGGGCCGTGGAGGAGAACTCCACCTCAGGTGAAGAAACCGCCAGGGACATCCGCAAGAAGCACGGCACCACCGAGGGCCTCAGGCTGGTGAAGAAGACTGGTTTGAGGGAGATGTACCACCTCAAGGACCAGCAGCAAGTCACCCAGGCCTGCAAGGGCAGCCAGTGGTGTGTGAAGGACCCCGAGTGGGGTCAGCACTACATCGACAAGGGCGAGTTCTACATCATCATGGAAAAGGGCGAGCGCGAAGCTCTGCTCTTCGTGCCTAACGCCAAGGAAGACAAGGTGTCCTGGGACCTCCGTGACGTACACGACGGCAATCTCAGCGAGAGGGACATGGACAATCTCCGCCCCTTCATCCTGAGGACCCTTCCTGAGATCATGTCTTCGATAAGCGCCGCTGAGGGGCTGTCCGATTACGGTGTCTCCGATGACGTAGTCGAATGGGTTGAATCCCTGGACCCCCAGGGCGAAATCGGTTGGGACGAGCGTCTCGATTCATGGACCATCAACACGCAGAAGAGCTGCCAGCAGGTCGTTGGCTCCATTCCCTACAAGTGGATCGAGGAGGGCGGTTTCCACACCCTGGTGACCTGCCCTGACGGCCAGGTGTTCGTCTTCATCGAAGACTGGCTCTCCGGCTGCATTCCCAAGGACATGGAGTACGGCGACGACAAGACGACCGAGTACTGCCGCTCCAAGGGTGATGGCATGCGCGATCGCTGGGCAAAGGCGCTCGGCGGAGGCTGGAAGCTCCAGAAGGATTTGAACGATCCAGAGGAGCGCGTAGTTCGCTATGCCTGGGTCAAGAAGGGCAAGTCTCCCATCGTGGAAGCCGCAGAGAAAACCGAAACGGTGACCTGGGGTAAACTGATGAAAGTCCTGGGCCCAGAGGAATGGATAGCTGAACAACTGAGCGACGACGATGTGGTTGTCATCAGGCCACTCACCGCGGCGAAGATGGCTCGTCTCACCACCGCCCAGGCAGACTACTCCGTGAAGGATGCCTTCGAGGAGTTCGCCGAGCCGTGGCAAAAGAAGCTCGTCGCCGACTACAGAAAGACCATCAGGGGCAAAGGCTTCAATGGCCTTGAAGACGTCATCATTCTCGATGGCGACCGGGTGCTTGACGGTCATCACCGATCGGTTGCCGCTGTGCTGGAGAACAAGCCAAACCTGCGCTACGTGGACATTGGCAAAGGACCGGAGGATCAGGTATCTGAATCCAAGTCGGAAGGTACGAGCATTCCCACCGAATCCGAGCTTCGTAAGATCCGGTCGTTCTTGAAAGAGAAGAAGTGGGACAAGGGCAGCTCACACAACCAGTGCCAAAGGGCCACGTGGTTCTTGCACAGGCTCTACGGTGGCACCATCAAGGGAGGATGGCCCAAGGATGGTTCGCGTGAGTTGAATGCCGGGTACCTCTGCAAGGGAATCACCTGTCCTGATGGCGAGTGGGCGTTCCACTACTGGCTGGAGAAAGATGGTCACATCATCGACATCACGTCCGATCAGTTTGTCGGCGGACAGGACGTTGTGATCGCCAAGGCCGGTGACCCTCGCTACAAGGCCGTATCCACCAACAAGGACGTGGAGCACGACTTCAAGTTCACGAAGCAGAAGGTCGACCCTTGGGTGGAAGAATGGAAGGAACAAAGCCTGCAAGAAGGCGTGTCAATTTCTTCGTGGGCCTCCTATGGCAACGATGACCTCACTGTCCGCATCAATGGAACTCCCGAGAAGTGGGAGTGGCTGGTTGACGGAGGCCGCGAAGAAGTCGTGAGCAACGTCCACGCGGCCCACAACACGAAGCAGGCTCTCAGGGTACTGGCCCAGTATGCCAAGAAGAAGACGCCGCCCAGGAGGCCCGAATGCGGAACACCCCACAGCAAGGGAACATCCAAGTGCCCGAACTGTGATGAACTGGTGTCAGAAGCCAAGAAGGACGATGTCCTGGCGGCCACCCACAGGCTTGAAGGGTCGGGATTGACGAGCAAGTTCTGGAAGGCTTTCAACACCAACTCGAACCTCTACCACAACAAGCTCCAGCGCATTGGTGCCAGTGAAGAAGAAACGGTCGCTTACGCTGGCAAGGTATCAGAGATTCTAATTCCAGACGTCCTGAGGCACGTGGCGAAGAGCGCTCACGATGTCCCGGTGTATGTCACCTATCGCATCGAGGTAGATACCGCCTACGGCAAGTGGAATGACAAGTACGCTATCTTCGTCAGGCCAGGGGCCAGGGCATGGATTCTCTGGAATCTCCTGCACGAGATCAAGCATGCGATCGATAGAGCTTCCGGCAAGGAGACGCTCAAAGATCCCGATATCTCAACTCCAGATAGGTTCAGGGACTACCAGGGCCACCCGGCAGAACGCTGCGCCGAGGCGTTCGCAAAGCGAGTCATCATGCGTGCCGCACCCGAGAAGAAGCCGAGCCTCATCGAGGCCGCCAAGCTCATCACGAAGTCCAGGGAAGCCGGGCATCCGGTGGAGCATCGTGGTGTTTTCGGATGGTTCGATGTCTACTCGACTCCGAAGCTGGCTGCCAGCCTGAAGAAGAAGTTCGAGCCCGTCGCCATCGAAGCAACGCGCCAGCTCGGCAAGCTCGGGTTCCGCCGCCAGCGCAGGGTTGTCATCGTCAACGAATTCGGCGAGAAGGGTGTGAACCACATCACGGGTGTTGAAGGCGGGAACGCTGGTTACGCTGACGCCAAGAACCACGGCATCTGGGTTCTTCCCAAGCATTACTCGGTGGACACCCTGGTGCACGAATGGCTCCACATGTTCTTCGAGGAACTTCCCAAGGCGACCAAGGCCAAGTGGAGGGCTTTCTGGGAGAAGCAGGTGCACGACCCTACGCTCGATGCGATGTATCCAGCCACCGATACATCCATGTCCGAGAGGTTGAAGGAGGAGCTGGGCAAGATCGCGAAGTCCGAGAACCTCCAGGGCCTCTATCACATCACGGATATGTTCGAGAGAGATACGGTCCACATCCCGTCGTTCGTTCACGGGCAGATGAGGGATTGCTCCAAGAAAGAGGGCGACCTGCGCGAGAAGATTGCTCGCGTGGCCGCGATCGGTGCTTTTCACATGAATCCCGACGTGAAGCTGATCAAGGACCTCGAAGGTCCCCAGCGCCACTCTGGATCGAAGGACCGCGGCTACAAGGACGACGACGCCGACATCATCTACAACAACGGCACCTGGTTCATCACGAATGAACGTAAGAGTCACAGCGTGGTCGACGCGAAGCACTTCATGCGGACCAAATCGCCTCTCGAAGTAGCTGAGGCCGTTGATCTGGAGTCTCTCCGCCAGGGCATGGCCGAGCACATCAAGAACGTGCCAGAGGTTCAGGAGTTCATTGACATCATGGAGCACCTGGTGTTTTCGGTGATCAAGGAGAAGAGCGAACGAGACAGGTTCGCCTACAGGTCCTCACACGGCTACAGGGGCCTGCATGGGGTCAACGTGGATGAAGCGATCAAGGAGTGGGAAAACCTGATCAACACCACCGAATCCGGTACCGGCAAAGGCACGAACGGCACCTTGCTTCAGGCAGTGGCGAAGAACGTCGACATCTCGAAGCTCGTGGAAGAACTGGTGAAGTTCAACCTCACGAAGAAGGGTGAGGAGAAGGGTAAGATCGGCAAGCCAGAGGGAGGCGAAATGCGTCTCAAGGCAGCCGAGAAGGGCCTGACCGCAAGGGCCTACGGAGCGGCCAATCCTGACGAGCTGTGGACCACGACGGGTGAAGCCATGGCTCGCGGCGACAAAGTCCCTGAGAAGGTCAGGAAAGCGTTCCTGGGCATCATTCAGGGCCGTGATCCCATGAACGAGTCTGTCCTGATTGAGGCAGCCTACCTGGTATCCGAAGCAGTCAGCATCCACAAACTCGGCGAGGACTACGTCGAACGCCTCCGCGGTAACCTGAACACGTTCATCAAGAACGTCGGCAGGGTCGAGAAGGCCAGTGAGATCGTCGAGTACTTCAACGCGCTCCACAAGTTCCGCGAACGGCTGGATCTGATGGCGGGCCCGTACTCGTCATGGGTGCGCGGCTTCACGATTGATGAGACCCCGCTGCGCAAGCTGTTCTACAAGCTCGACAAGCGCGATCAGATCGAGAACTTCGGATCCTGGTACACGAAGGCTCTCTATGACCTTCTGTCAGATTTGAACATCAACGCTCGTTGGGACTCAAGGGAGCGCGGAGACTCTTATGCTGAGTTCTGGTGGGGTGAGGAGAAGGGTAAGTGGAAGGCCAGGGTCCAACGTAAGGCCAGAAGGCTCTGGAAGGACCTGAAGGCTGCATTCCACGCCTTTGATCTCGAAGGCGAGCGCGTGCGCGTACCCGAGGAAGAGGTTGAGGAGATCCACGGCCATCCCACGGTGATCATGGGCTACGACCCCGACAAACCAGATCACAAGAAGCGCATGGATGGTATCAAGCGCGGCATCAAGCAAGCGAAGGAAGCCATCGCCAAGAAGTTCCCCACGCTCCTTCCGCAGAGCCTTCCCATCGTCATCAACTTCAATTCCCAGCTCGATGCTGGTGGATCCTACTTGCACGCCTTCGGTGGTCCGAATGCACCGGCTGTCGAGATCTCTGCTTTCCAGAATGAAGCAAAGACAGCCGAGGTAATCATCATCCACGAAGCAGCGCACCACTACTGGAAGCGCAAGCTGAAGGCGGAGGCCCGCGAGAAGTGGAGCGAGGTGTACCGGGCGAACATGTCTGGCCGCCTGAGTCTCAAGAAGCTCAAGAAGTACTGGGACGAGAACCCAGAGATGAAGTGGATCCATCAGGTGATGGATGACACCTCTATGAAGGTAGACGACCCACAACTTTACCTCCAGCTCAGCTACCTCATCAACAATGGCCGCCGTATCGGCTTCGACATCCACCAGCGCTATGACTTGGACCAGGCTATTGAAGACAAGAAAGTCTGGGTAGTTCCAAAGCAGCCGGTCACCTGGTACGCCGGTAAGAACGCAGAGGAACTGTTTTGCGAGAGCGTGGCGACGTACCTGGGCTTCGGCGACAAGGCAATGCCTGACTTCATCCTGGGCGTTCTGAAAGACATCATCGGCAGTCCGTTGAAGGAAGGGTATCTGGTGGAAGCTTACCAGGGGCTCACCTTTGACAAGGATGCTGGATCGATCGATGGATATGAAGTCGACGCCGATGCGCCCAACTTCCGCAACTGGATCACGAACCTCCTCGGTAAGAAGGGTGATGCCGTCGCCGACTACGTGAAGGAGAACGCTTCCACCGTTGCTGTTCTGAAAAACATGTACGTGGACGATGATTCCCGCGGTCAGGGTATTGGCACCTCCCTTATGGATGAGTTCATGGAGAACACCGAAGCCGACATGGTGTTCCTGGAAGCCGACCAGGGCGAAGAGCAGGCCCCTGGTTTCTCGCTCGTTAAGTGGTATGAAGGATATGACTTCGAGACCTTCGCCGATGCCTCTGGTAACCCTGTCATGGTCTATCCGGCTGAGCACGCCGAGGCATTGAAGGCTCTCAAAGAGGGTATCCTCACCGAAGCACGTTTTGACAAGGTGACCACTCAGATCTCCAGGGAGCTGATCAAGAGGGTGAAGGAGATGACCGACAGCGATCACATCTCTTTCAAGGTCAATGACCACCGGATCTACCGAGTCGAGGTCGAAGTTGACATCGATCCCGACAATGAGAAGTTCGACATCGACGGACAGTTGAGGAGCACCGAGAACGCCAAGATCATGATCATCTGGCTCACGCTGCCCAAGTTCTGGCGCGTGGAGCTGGACAAGTACTTGCCCAAGATCAAGGAACTCATCGCTCACGAGTTCGAGCACACCCATGACAAGGACCCTAGTGGCTGGGACCCCTACCCTGGTCAGCTCGGCCACATGCTAAACCCGGTCGAAATGAACGCCATGCTGGCTGGCTACATGAAGGAAGCCAAAACCAGGAAGGTCCCGTTCATGACCGTCGTCGACGAGGCCCTCGAACAAGCCAAGCAGATGGACAAGGAGGACCGCCACCACACCGCGGCAAAGCGCAGGAAGCTCGCTCAGGAGATCAGGATGAAGATCCTGGCGGCTGCCAGGATGCGCTTCCCGAAAATGGTGGAAGAAAGTGCCGACATGGATTCAGGTCTCGGCCAATGGTTCAAGGGCAGCAAGATCGTAGACGATGACGGTACACCAAAAATGGTGTATCACGGCACTAATGCCGACTTCGACGAATTCGATCTGAGCAAGACTGCCCAGGGTATCATTTGGTTCAGCGAGGACAGGGACAAGATCGTCCATGGAGACTCAGGAGCTGACGCTTTCGACAGGATCATCAGCGCCTACGTCAGGGTCACCAATCCCGCTGGATGGGACGAATACGAAAAGCTGACAACCGACCAGCTCATCCAGAAGGGGTACGACGGCATCGTGTTGGATGATGACATCGTGGTGTTCAATCCCGAGCAGGTGCGCATCGTGAAAAAAGAGGATGTCGTTCAGGAAAACGTCGGCGCATTCATGCTCCACCCTGAGCTTCTCTCCGAGGAGAGTGAAAAGTCGAACCTGGATCCTGACGACCCCTTCATCGACAACCTCAGTGAGAGGGATGCCAAGAAGCTGAAGAGGTGGTGGCAGAAGAACGTCCCCTACAGCAACGCTCTCGGACGCGGCAAGAAGGTGCGGGTGTTCTATTACTACTACGTCCTTGGCAGCAAGAAGTACAAGGACAGGTACCAGATCACCAGGACGAAGCAGGACGGCAACAAGAAGGAGAGCTGCATCCTGGAGGGCAAGAACATCACCGACGCTCTCGAAGCGATCAGGGACTACAAGCACAACCCCTCTCCATGGGGCAAGCAGGTCGACACCATCCAGAAGCTCCTCGGGGAAGATCACCCGATCACAAAGCGTAGCCAGGAGATCCTCAGGAAGAAGTTCGGGGCCAAGGTCACTGTCTACCGCGGCGGCGAGTCCGTCAGCGGCAGTAGTCCGGCTGGCTGGACCACCGACCCTGACATCGCCATTCGCTTCGCCCTCGATCACGACGGGGAAGTCTGCAAGGGCACGGTGAAGACCAGCAACGTCCTGTACTACGACCAGGCGATTGATACACGCATGCCTGGAACCAGCGGCAACGCCGGTGCTGGCATGGACAAAGACGAGGTCATTCTGAAGGCTGGTGCCAGCTTGGACATCACCAAGTGCGTGGACGTCGCCGACGAGGCCGAAGAACACGACCCAGGAGACTACCCGAGCGACGAACACCTTACCGCCATCAATGGCAGGTTGAATGAAAACCAGTCAGAAGAGGTTCCCGAGTACCGCAAAGAGTGGAGGTCCATGATCTTGGGGTTCCTGGAAGAGAACAGAAATCTCATGGATGAGGTGAGGGTATTCGGCAGCATCGCCGCCGGGAAGGCATACCCAGGAGATGTCGACCTCATGTTCCCAAAGGGAGAGATGAGACAAGCCTCTCAGGTAGCTCAGAAGGCCAAATACGGCAAGCCGTACTACGGACTGATTGATGTCTTTGTTGAGGACAAGAATGGCACGCTGCTTTGTCGCAACGACGAAAGTACCGGGCTCATGGTAGCTCGTAATGCCAAGAACCTGAAGGCTTCTTTCAAAAGACAGTCCATCACAGTCGATGAAGCGATCATTGCTCTGAAGAAAGACCCCGAATCCACGATCCAAGAAGCCATCGAACTCCCAGGTGAACCAGCAGACTACATCTCGGGAGGTTGCGGTTTTTTCGCAGTCGCGCTCGCACGTGCCTACGGCTACAAGCTGGGTGTCTGGCGAGATGTCGAGTCAGGCGAGGAGTACGTAGCTCACGTCTACGCCATCAACGCCCAGGGTAAGCCGGTCGACGTGACTGGAGTATGGTCCTCCGAGGAAGAAATGGCCGAGGAGATCCATGGTATCTGGGGAACCTTCTCTGACGAGTACGGTTTCGAGGAGCTGGATGGCGAAAAAGCCGTGAAGGCCTTCAACGATGAGATCATGGTCTACAAGTGGGACGAGCGGCTCATCAAGAAGCTGGTCGCTTACGTGAAGGACCACCCAGAGGTGTACGGCCCAGGAGCCACAAACAACGGCCACATGCACCTGCTGGAATCAGAAGAAGTCGACACCCTGAAGGTGCCGCGGCTGAAGCAGAAGTACGATCACGACTGTGGCGTAGCCGTGCTGCGGGCCGTCGCCAAGATGACCGGCGTGGAGATATACCAGGACGAGCTGATCGACATCGTGAAGCCCAGCGAGGAGAGCGGCCTCTCTGCCAAGAGACTCTTCACAATGGTCAAGAAGGTGGATCCATCAGCCGAACTGCTGAAGAACCCATCCGTCGAGAAGCTCCGCTCGCTCATTGCTGAGAAGACGCCTGTGGTGACCTGCATGCGTGCCTACGAAGGCGAGGGTCACTGGGTCATCGTTACCGGGATCGACAAGAAGCACGTCCACCTGAACGATCCCTACACTGGGGACACCAGGAAGGTCTCGATCGAAGACCTGGACGATCGGTGGAGGTCCGAAGATGAAAGCGAAGGCAGGGTGGCGATTCAACTCTCGCTCTCTGCTCCCACGACCAAGGTTCCTTCCAAGCCGCTGAAGGCCTAAATAACACGAGGTGTTGCATGGCTGATCAGGAAAACAGCGTCGTAGAAGTCAATCCCGATGAGATGGAATTCACCATCCCTATCGACGGGATGGCCTACGTCGAGACCGAGCTGGAGAAGCTGAACAAGAGGGCGAAGCGTCTGAAGCTGGAGCCCATGAAGCTGGTCAAGGTCGGCACCAAGCAGGACACCATCTCGGTCAAGTACAACCCCAACCTCCATGGAGACATGGAGAGGGACGCCAACGGGTACGTAAAGATACCCGTCAAGCTGATCACGCTTCGTATCGAACTCCGAAGCTCCCTGGCTATAGGCTCATTGCCCGCCTGGACTGGAAAGAGGGCAGCCCCTTCATCGCCGAAGTCCCCGGTGCTGATACGCCGGTCAAGTATCGCTCTGTCGCGCAGGGCTGCGACCACTGCAACAAGAAGGCCAAGCGCAACGACACCTTCGTCCTCCAGGACACCAAGACCCAGGAGTACATCCAGGTGGGCCGCACCTGCCTCGCTGACTTCCTGGGGCACAACGACAAGGCCCGTGACATCGTCAACTCCATGCAGTTCTTCAAGACTGTCAGGGACTGGCTGACGAGCCTCAACGGGGTATTTGCCGGGTTTGGCGAGGAAGATCCGGAGGACAGGATGTACGGTGGCGGAGGCCGCCGCGAGCCTGCCTGGATGATGGATGAGTTCTTCCCTCTCGTCGTCATGCTCGCTCAGAAGGACGGCTACCGCAGCGCCGCATACGCACGCGAACGGGAAGGCGTCATGTCCACAGCGCAGGATGCTGGGGACATCATCTGGGCCTTCCAAAACGCCTGGGGCCGGGATGCTGGCAAAGTGCGTGAGCAGATGAGGAAGATCCTCGAAAAGGTCACGGACAAGCACCGCGAGACCGCCAAGAAGATGATGGAGAAGGTGATCGAGGTCTACGAAAAGGACCCCGAAGGTGCCAGCACCTACCTCTTCAACCTCTACAACATCGCCAAGGGCGGCATGGACCAGGTCCTCAGCAAGAAGAAGATCGGCCTGGCCGCTTCCATCTTCCAGTTCTACATGAGAGAGCTGGAACGCGAGGAAAAGCAGCGCGAGAGGGCGAAGGAGCAAGAGAAAGCCAAGAACTCGGAGTGGGTCGGCGAGATCAAGAAGCGGGTGGACCTGAAGCTCAAGATCTCCAGGCCTAACTACGGCTTCGAGAGCATGTACGGTTACATGACCATCATGTTCTTCGTGGACACGGCAAGGGCATCTACTTCGCCAACCTGATGCCTGTCGCCAGGGGCTACGCGAATGCCGGAAACGGCATGCTGATCAAGGCTCGCCTGGACATGCAGAAACCATTCATCATGGACACCCGCACTCCCGAGAAGCGTGGGACCTCTGCCAGAAAACTCAGGGAGATGGGGGCGAAGATCGATTCCCACGGCTACCCCAAGGACAAGCGCCACGCCGCCAAGCTGACCGGCCTCCTGAAGAAGCGGGGCTATGACAGCATGATCGTCTATAGACAAGGCGTCAAGTACGTGGTGTTCAGCCCCAGCCAGATCGAGGAGATCTCCCGCGAGGAGATCGATCCTTCGTCTCGACAGGATGAGTCTTCTTCTCCGAAGACTCTGACGCTGGCGGATTTGCGAGCCCTAACTTCACCTTGCAGCGCCCCAGCTCCTTACTGATAGCACCGAACAGCCCGCTGAGCTTCTTCTCCACACGGGTAGGCTGCCTCTTGGGCTTGGTCTGACCAGACTCACGCAGCTCACGCTGCTTGGTGGCCTCAGCATCCTCCCGGCGCTTCTTGAGAAGCTCCTGGACGTTCACCTTGGCACCCTTCCTAACCGAGATCGACTTCTTGCCGCCGGTCGTCTTTACGACAATGTCGTCCAGATCGAGCCCGCGCTTCTTCCACTTCTCGCGGACCTTCGGATCGTCCTTATTTTCGATGTCGTGAGCGAGTTTCTCTGCCCAGCTCTCGATCTTTGCGCCCCAGGCCTCCATACCCTTGCTGAACTTCTCCATCGAGCGCTCGAACTTCTTCATGATCTCGTCGATGGTGCCGCCCACATCAGGCATAGGCGGGATCGGAGGCAATGGGGGCAGGTCAGGGATCTCGAATGTCGAGCCCCGCTTCCCCTTCTTCTTGCTCTCCTCCTTCATGTCCTTCCGCTCTTCGACCTTGGATTTGAATGAAACCGACACCGTGGCGTCTTCGGTTCCGTAGCCCATGAGGTTCCTGGAAATGAGCCAGTCGTCCAGGAATTCCTGAAACACTCCCCCGAGGAACCAGTCGATGTAGGCCTGGATGGACTTGTCGCCCTTGATCATTCCCTTCTTCAGCTTCTCTGGGAGAATGGAGGTCACGTTGAACGAAGTGGACCCACCGATCAGACCCTCCTCGACCTGCTCGTTGACCTGGGACTCAGCAGCCTTCTCCATGCCGATCTGGATCCAGCGCTGCTTCTCTTCTTCGTGCCGCTTCTCAATGTCCTTTGGTGAGTAGCCCATCATGAACCTCGAATTGATTATTCGGAGACGTGCTCATCTCCTCGGTTGCACCATATAATACACCAGGCCATGGAAGGCAGCACGACGCATGCAACTCATCACCGAATCCGAGATCAAAGAGGGCACCTTCAAGAGCTTTGTAGGGAAGGAAGACGGCGTCTCGGAGTCCATCTACTTCCTCGTGGAGGACGACTGTTTCACGGAAGTGGCCTCCCTGCCTTTGATCCTGGCCCACGGCGTGATGGCGACCAACGAGCTGGAGGCGATCGAGGCCCTGCGTGAACACCAGGGTATGAGTCACCGGATCTGCTACGTCAACTCGAAGGACCTCAAGGTCGGCGACCTGCAACCTCTCCTGAAGAAGTACGAACACTGGAGGGAGTCCCTGGCCGAGAGTGGCTTCTGCCGCCTGGAGCTGACCAACCCAGCGGCTCAGATTCATGAAGTCACCGCGAGCGCTATCGACGAAGGTGAGATGGTCCAGGACCTGGCCGCCTACTGGTTCGGCGAGGGCGAATGGCAAGCCAAGATGGTACAGGAGACCGCCGACCTCCTGGTGTGGGCTTGCGTGAACGAGTCGGAACGGGCACCCATCTTCATTGCCTCCAGTTTTCGTGGCACCGTGTTTCCCTTCTCTGCCCTGCCAGCCGGTTCATCCGAGACGATAATCAAGGAGCAGGTGGCTCTCGCCGAGGAGTTCGGCTACCGATCGTCCATGGAAGACTTCGAGGAGCGCCTAAGGAACGCCGTGCTGCCCGTCTCAGAGGACTTCGGCTTCTCAGGCACAGGAATCCTCACCGAGACCCTCCGACCCAAGATGGCGGCCTCCCTGCGCCTCAAGAAACTCGTCACGGATTTTCTGACCAGGGACCCCGAGATCACCGGCAAGGTGAAAGAGGTCAGGGTCTCCGGCGACAAGTTGACGGCGAAGGTGGGTAGGCGCACCTACATCTTCGAGATCGAGCGCGACTCCAATGGCTGGGTCATGAACGTGAAGTTCGTATGGCCGAAGCACAGACGACAGGAGACTGCGAAGATCGAGAAGAAGATCAACAAGGCCTTCTCGGACGCCCAGTTCGCCCAGGTGCTTGTGGATGCCTGCGCTGAGAAGACACCCAAGCTCGTCATGCTCGACTACGTCCGGATTGACAACAATGGCCGCCGGACGCGCCTCGTTGAGCCATACAGCTATCGCACCAAAGCCAGCACTGGCCGCACCTACTTCTACGGCTGGAACGTGGAAGAGGGAGGTATCAGGAGCTACATCACCGACCGCATCCAGGGAGCCCGCAAGACGGACCAGACCTTCAAGCCGAGGTTCCTGGTCGAAATCGGTGCCGCCGTCCGTGCCAAGAAGAAGGTGCAGTACCGGATCACGAAGGGAACTTCCCCAACGGTCTCCAAGGCCGTCGTCCGCCGCGCCCACGAGCGCTTCGACCTGAAGGGCGGCTATGGCAAGATCATCAAGGCCCTGGGCCGCTCGGTCGCCACACCATACGCCCAGAAGCGGGAGCGCGATCGCAAGAAGTACGAAAAGGCCAAGGAGCTGCTGGCGAAGGCTGGCATCAAGGACGACCTCAAGTCGGTCGCCGACCGCGCCGAGGTATAGTGTACCTCAGGAGGTACACCATGCCCAAGATCAATCGCATCTACCGCCACTACAAGGGCGGCCTCTACAAAGTCATCGCGATCGGCAAGCATGCCGACGACACCAGTGAGCAGGTGATTTACCGGGCGCTCAAGGGTGGTCAGGTGTGGGTACGCCGCCTGGAAGAGTGGAACACTCCAGTCGACGGGAAGCCTCATTTCGTCCTGATCGGAACATGAACTGCATCTCCTTCTCCATGTTCGGCACCGCGCCACACTACTGGAGGGGAGGTGTCCGCAACGCCGAGCTGGCCGCCGAGCTGTTCCCCGAGTGGGAATGTGTCTTCAGCGTGGGCGAGGAGATCTCTCAGCACGTCCTCAGCCGCATCAAAGGTGTCGGGGCCAGGGTAACGGTCAGAAACCCCCAGGAAGAGGACTGCTGGGGCTACTATTGGCGTTTCTACCCTCTCGCTGACTCCAGGTACGATGCGGTCATCATTCGCGATGTGGACGCCCGTTTGCTCCAGCGCGATGTCGAGGCTGTCGAAGCCTGGCTCGCGAGCGGACAGGCTTTCCACATCATCAGGGACCACCCCTATCATACCGCCCCGATCATGTCTGGAGCCTGGGGTGCCCGTGGTGGAGTGGTGTCTGACATCAGGGAACGCATCTCCCAGTTCGACAAGCGTATGGAGGTCTACTCCACGGACATGGAGTTCTGCGAAAGGTGGATCTACCCCCAGGCCTGCCAGGATGCCCTGGTTCACGACCCCTTCTTCGAGCGCAAACCATTCCCCCGGCCCCGCCGCGGCACCGAGTTCATCGGGAACACATACGACGAGTTCGACCAACCCAAGCAGGAGTACGTCGACGCCCTGGTGAACTACCAGGATGAACGATTCCTGATCCTGTAGCAAGAAATCCCTTGACCTCCGACGAGTAATTAGATGAATTATCAGAAAACGGAGGCAGAACATGTCAGCTACAGCCGAAGAACTCATCACCCCTGAAGTCGAGCAGTGGATCCAGCTCATCGCCCCGCGCATCGCCGCGAAACTGGATCCCAAGCGCACTTGGACCCTCGAAGAGGTCAAGCGGGCCATCGGCAACCATGACGTGAAGGCGGCTCACGGCGAGCTTCAGGACCTCATCATGGAAATGGCCCTCGGCGAGACCGAGCGTTCCAAGCTCGCACGTACTGCCCTGATGAAGAACATCTACGACTCCTTGACTTGAGCAGTTTTGCATGCAAAAGTGCATGTAAATCCCACCAAACGGCGCTCACGCGCTCCCGCCGCCCCAGGTCACGGGAATTCCCTCCACACATACAGCTCAGGCGCTTGCCAAAGAGTCTTCGCCGTCCCACCAACGAAGCCCCCAGTGACCAGGGGGCTTCTTCCTATTTGGAGGTGTAGATAACGCTGACCGCCAGGAGGTACGCCGAGTGTTCCGATCTGCCATCATGGAAGCTGTTCTCCTCGTCACGGAGGGCTTCAGCTACGACTACAAGGTCCCCAAGGACAGGGAGAAGCGCATCTACGACTTCTACCTGCTCTCCCTGTACTACAGCTACATGTTCGGCAACGGCAAGGCGGCTAAGGTCTCCTACGTCGATCAGACCAATATCTTGCCTGGCATAGATGAGGACACCAGAAACGACCTCGAAGGAATCGTTCGGACCGGCACGAGCAAACTCGCCGACGAGATCAAGGACGACCTTCTGAGCGCCCTGGTGACCGCAGTCTCGACAGAGTTCAGGCACATCTGGTACTCGAATAGTGCCAGTGAGATCCAGAAGTTCATGGAGAAGCACGGCGCGTTCGAGCAGTTCAAGAAGTGGGCTCGCCACTATCAGCGCCACATAGGAGAGAAGAAGACTCCTGCCCCCTGGAAGCGCGAGGGAGAAAGGCGCGAGGGATCCTCAGAAGGATACGATGCCGCCTCGAAGGCGACCAAGACCTCTGGGTGGGACCACGACGATTTCATGAAGGTCGCCGCGGCGGCGTTCACCGACCTTGGGTGGACCTCCCAGTACGGAGGAAAGGCCTGGGCGAACATTGCCAAGTCCTGGACCAAGCTCAATAGCGCTGAATCCATGAGCGACAAGCAAATCTACATCGACCACGTGTTCGACCTGGAGCACAACACCGGCACCATGCTGAACAAGGTCAAACGCTTCAAGAAGGACGATGGCTACGGCTGGATCAAGAAGGCTCTCGACGCGAAGTTCGAGATGACTCCGATCGAGCTGGCCCGCGCCTCCAGCATCCCCATGTCCGTCGCCGGGCGACTCAACAGGCTGACCGGCTTCTCTGGATCCGTGGAGGATCACGACAAGGAGAAGCAGGCGAAGAAGATCGCCAAGGAGTTCCCGAACAAGATCGGTCCCCTGCAAGCCAAGATCGATCTGGATCAGGATGAGATTCACATCTATCTTCCGACCGATGGTGTCGATCGTTACGACGTGGAGCAAATTACCCTCTACAAGAAGGGCGGCAAGTATTTGGCCCTGTTCTACGGAAAGGGCGACAGCACCGGTCACGCCACTCTCGCCGTCGAGAGCGACAAGTTTACCGACCAGATCAAGAAGATTGGCTTCAACGCCACAGAAGCAAGAGCGCTCGCCAAGGAACTCAAGGAACTGGTTGGCGGCATGAAGAAAGCAGAGGAGCACAGGGGAGACTTCGACGACAAGAAGAGCGAAGAGGTCATCTCTCTCGGCAACCTCGTCATGATGAAGAAGAAGGAACAGAAGGGTGGCCGGATGCACCTGACGCCTCCTCCCAGTACGCCTGGTAACCTCAAGATGATTTCCATCTCCAAGGATGCCATCAGGTTCTGGCTCAAGAAGGGCGATGGCAAGATCATTCAAGGCGATCCGAAGAGCCCCATGGTGAACCTCAGGATCAAAGATGCCCTCGCCGATGTTTTCTCTGGCATCCTCGGATACAAGCTCGACGCCGGTGACCAAATCATCTTCGCCATGTCCGAGAACATCGTGAAGCTCCAGAAGGAGCTGCGGGGTGCTCCTGGACCCCAGGCCTCGGTCCTGTTCGGCGGCTGGCCGTTCAAGACCCAGAAGTCGAAGAACAAGGTCGTAATGACGCCCCAGGACCCGATCGGCGATGTCGAAAAGATCGTTATGCAGGGCGAGAAGATCCAAATCTTCAGGAAAGATGGGTCCACCACCTATGACCCGAAGATCAGTGTCCAGATCGAGCTGATGGAACAGTTCTTCCGGGATGCCCTGATCGATCAAGGCACGAAGTACCAAGACGGCCACATGGATGCTGAGGAACACGGCGATATGATCGTTGCCGACATCCTTCGGCAGTTCAGGGCAGTCTTCGATGGAGCCCCCGCCAAGCAGGACGAGGATGGCTGGAAGTTCCTTGGTATCCCCCTCGCTTTCCACCCCGAGTACGGCTCCGCTGGCAAGAAGCTCGAAAACGGAGAGCGGTACGACTTCGCTGTCCCGCATGGAGACATCCTTGGCCTCGCAGTGCACTGGGGTAAACCAGCCTACGTCGCTGTCCAAACAGAGAAGGGCCCCAAGAAGTTCAATAGGGACCAGTGGCAGGAGTTCTACCTGGAACTGGAGCATCTCGGCAGCATGCGCAAGAAGACCTACGAGAAGCTCTACAAGAAGGCA
>Ga0100403_1001737_pt1 | contig 18886 bp, 31 predicted proteins | sample CryGeymet201501t_FD_83663 | JGI IMG/M metagenome (GOLD analysis project Ga0100403, IMG submission 83663) | Groundwater microbial communities from Crystal Geyser aquifers in Utah, USA - Crystal Geyser metaG 2015-01t | ecosystem: Environmental > Aquatic > Deep subsurface > Groundwater | place...
ACATAAAGAGCGCGTAACATCCTCCGAGGTGGGTGTCCCTTTTTTGATCAAGATAAACTTAACCACACACTTACAAACCAAGAGAGACTTGAAGAGAAGGTCAAAAAACAAATAGCGTGGGTACAAACTACTACCTTCAAGCAGACACATGCCCGGCCTGTAACCATTCTGCCGAAGTACTTCACATAGGCAAATCATCAGCAGGTTGGGTATTTCTCCTACGACTGCACAAGGAAACAGACTCAGTAGGCCCAATAGCTTCACTAGAAGACTGGAAACTCCTGTTCGACAAGCACCTAATCAAGAACGAGTATGGCGAAGTAGTATCTAAGAAAGAGATGCTATCCGTTATTACGGAAAGGCCACCGTTCAATGGAAAGCCACTGTGTGGAAACCACCATGGGCGGCATAACAACCCTGGCTACTCCTTCAGAGCCAAAACCTCGGGACAACCTGCTCCCAACCCAGAGGACACTTGGGAATACTTTGACAGCGATTACTCTTGAAGCAAAGCCATTGGCCGGGTGGCGAAACGCAAACGCATCTGCCTTAAGAGCAGACTCCCTTTGGGATTACGGGTTCGAGTCCCGTCCCGGCCACCAAAAGCAAGCCTACACAAAACAAAAGTAGAGAATAAGCGGGGTCTTTTAGGGCCCCCGCTTATAGAAAACTATATCTTTCGTGCCACCGTAGCCCAACTGGCAGGAGGCCCTTGTCCTAGGAACAAGACAGTGTCGGTTCGAATCCGACCGGTGGCACCACAAACCCTTTGCAGGTGGCCAGATGCACCCAAACACACAAGCATTCGTAAACGTCAATAGTCCTTGGGAGAAGAAATACAAGGACAAGCTTGGCGTTCGTTGGGCTACCTTCAAAACCGCTCTAAACCTGTTTTCTCAACGTAAGACACAAACAATAGTAGAAACTGGTTGTATGTCCCAAGAAGATTGGGGCGCGGGCTGTTCCACTAAGCTTTTCGTGGAACACATTAATAAAACAGACGGAAGATTGCATACCGTTGACAATTCCCCTGAACACATAGAGAAATGCAGAAAACTCACAGATGGATATGAGAAGCACATCAACTACCACACGATGTGTTCTCTAGATTTCTTTGGAAACGAGCGACCACAAACCATATCCACATACGGCGTAGATCTTCTATACCTTGACAGCTTCGACTATCCATACGGTCGTATGCTTGAGGAGTACGGAGGCAAGACGGACATAGAACAGGCTCGTACTATCATGTGTGGTCTTAGCGAAGAAGAGATTGTTAAGAGGCACAGAGACATTATCTCTCCCTGCCAAGAGCACTGTCTTGAGGAACTGAAAGCAGCCTGGAACTACCTGAATCCAGGTGCCATTGTCCTGATCGACGACAATGATCTTCCAGGCGGTGGTAAACCCCGACTAGCCAAGAAGTACCTAGCAGACTCAGGTATCTTTCTATGCGTCCTAGACGCTTACCAGACCCTTTGGTTGCGAAGTGGATAGCAAAACCACAATATCCTAAAGAGGATCAGATAAGGCATGCCCCGTGGGCTGGTCGTCCAATTAGGTCTTCTAAACCTTTTTCGCTAGGTTCGATTCCTAGACGGGGTGCCACCCATGAGTCAGGTCTACGAAGCTTATGTGAGGATGTGTGCAGCCCAGCAAATGCTAGATGCCGCATGGGCGACAGCTATATACGAGGGCTCTACGCCCACCCTCCGAGCATGGGCGCGCACCGCATCGGCGGAGTACACCGCCGCATCAGCGGCATACGCTGCCGAGCGAGTGGCGCCACGGCGCCGCCGCGCCGGGACCGTGAGACCGGAAAGGACTTGAGAATAACAGCTGACGTTGAGGACTGAGTAGCTCCACCCCGTCCATTGCCCCGCCGGGACCAGCACCCGGCGGGGCCTGCCACAAAGGAGGCGTGAGCCTCTCCCTGTCGGCGCGCCGTCACCTCTACCGGTGCGTGGTGGCGCCCGCGCCGGCAGGAACCTTACCACCAGAGCCACAGGGAGCCGCGCTATGGCCACGACCCTCACCATCTACGAGGCGTCGAAGGCCGCCCGGAGAAAGCGCGCGGACGTGTGGGAGGCTCGCAATCGCCTCGACGCCAACGCCAGCGCGGTCATGTCTGAGGCACGCGCCGCCGCCTACGCGACCGCCGATGCGGCCTGCGACGTGACCGACGCAGCCTACAAGGCGGTGGTCGCTGCTACTGCCCCTGCAGCCCTGCGATAGCCACCGCCCTCACCCCCTCCAGCCCCGCAGGGCTTGCAGCTATGGAGGAGAAGGAGACATGGCCACCGACGAAGGAGAGCCCATGAGCGTACCACAGTGCGACTACGACGGCGAGATGACGTCGTCGCTCGAGGAGGCCATCCGCACCGCTGGGGTGCGGTGGTGGAGGGCCGAAGGTCACAAGAAGTACGAGGAGCGAACCCTCGATTACGTAATCGAGAACCTCCTCGCTGAGGACAAAATCGAGACTTACATTCCGACGCTGATCGTCGGGGGCGCCGTATCGCGGTCGGCACTAGGATTCTTCACGTCGTCAGGGCTGCTACACCAACTGGCAGAGGTATGGGACGACGAGTACGGAGACCCCGAAGACTACAGTCTTGAGCCGAGCGTCGAGGCGGAACGACTCGCCGCTCTGCTGGTCGACGAACTTTATAAGGGAAACCCCGATAAATACTGGTGCAACCCCGTACTTCACGTACGGGTGGACGTGCGCGCGTGGATCGCGCGACACCGTCCAGACTGGATAGAGGCGGCAAAGTCCGCCGAGGCGAGCCTAGAGGCGAAGCGTCGCAACGAGGCGGAGCAGCGGGCCGGCGACTGAGAGAGGGGGAGTGATCGTGGTGCGGCCCGGCGGCCCCCGCCATTGTGGTACTGCCGCACCTCGCTCGCCGCTCTCGACGCCGCTGACGAGGCCTTCGACACGGCGTAAGAACTCTGAGTCGTGGGCGTGGTGACTGCGCGCGACGGACTTTGTGCCTCAGACACAGTGTAGGAAACGGCATGAGGCGAGTGCATGGGGACGCAATCTACGCGTCCTGGATGTCGGGATGCGACCCCGACGACGTCGATTTTGATCGCATTGACGACGATGCGGAGCAGGGGTACTCACCAGACGAGTGCGTGGATCGCGAGGTCGATCGACTGATCGTCGACGAGCGCCCCGAGCGTGACGAGTGGAACCAGCCATAACCGGATACACCGTCACCGTCGCGGCGGCGGCTCAGCTTCTGCGAGACCGGCTCGATTGAGGCACGATGTGGCCCACTACCGAACAGATGATCAGACAAGAGCACTTGAATACGAGGAACGACGAATTCCGAGACGATGACACTAACACTAAGGGAGTCTGCTGTTTGTAACAGCAGGACTACCCACTTCAACATAGAAGAAGCTTTCTCTATAATGACCCTACCAAAAACTTCTGCTACTGAACTGTTCTCTATAGGACAGGATTCTTCCCGTCACTTTCCTAGTACAGCTTACTGGACAAGAATAAGAACACGAAAATACTCGCGTATAAACTAAAATAGTAGTACAGTACTTCTTCTGTTATTACACATCACCACCCACATAAACGGAGAGCGTGAAAATGCGCAATAAGCACTCACGCTAAACACTCATGTACAAAAATAGGAAGATCCTTTATTACGAGCTTGAGTGGCCAGGTGGCCCTCTTCGTACATTAGGTACACTAGAACAAATCTTAGAAATAATGGGAGACAGGGTTCTTTGCGTGTATCAAGAGCTAGAACCAGGCAAGTTTGAAACACTGTACGAAAGTATACCATCGCAAGCCGAGCAAACTTAGTAGCAACTTTACCCAACAAGTGGGTGGTCCGCTGCTAAGGTACAAATTCCTTCCAAAGCTTTATTCGGAGATTCGACATGAGAGTAGCACTCTTTATTGATGGTAAGTCGTTCCACGCTGGTTGGCGATCCGTAACCGGCGCACAAAAGATAGACTTCAACCTGCTATCCAGGTGGCTAGTAAACGAAGCCAACGCAGACATCCTCTTCGGCGCCTTCTACTACACTTCTGTAGATAGTTCCGTAGATGACGATGCTGCAAGGTCCCTACAGGGCTTCTTATCAATGCTAGACAACGTTCCTGGTTTCTTTGTAAAGAAGGTTGGCACCAAATACACCAGGAACACCTGTCTATCCTGTGGCATAGACAACCCACACACATCAGACAAGGCTCTTGACACCACCATAACTGCAGACATGGTTAGGCTAGCCGCCAATGATTCTTTTGACATTGCCATTTTGTCCTCTGGGAATGGCAACCTGGCCCCTGCAACCAAAGCACTACGTGAGATGGGTAAGATCGTCCACGTGGCCTTCTGGGGCAACACAGGGCTGTCTGGAGACCTCAGGAAGCATTGTCACACTGTAATTGACCTTACAGAAGCCCTTGAGGAGTGTCAGACAAACCAAGGACAGAAGATTGAGTTTGATCCTGATTTAGAGGCAGACGAGTTCATTCACGAATTAGAGCGTGCCCAAAACCACTTCAAGGAGAACTTCGTAGGGCTTTCCTACTTCCTCAACAAGTGGCACGCGAAGAAGCTCACCTCTGATCCTCTGAAGAGAAGGGACATCCTCGATACCCTGATCACAGAGGAGGAGGTAGAAATCTATATCACAGAGGAAGGCAAGCAGGCTATCCGCCTGACTGCCATCGAAGAAACGGCTGCGTAATGTTTCAGGGAAGCACTACTAGAAAAGTGCTAGTAATACCGGACGAGAAGCACTCTATGTGCCTCCCATCCGACCTACTTCTCACCGCGCCTGAAAATGCAGGAACATCCATCTGTCTGTGTTGCTACCAGACAGAGTACTTCACAAATGCCTTCAAGTCTGGTGAGACATGTATGTACAAGTATCACAACGAACCATAAAGGTTCGTGTCACGAGACCGATGGGGCTCGGTCCTCCGCCAGTTTCTGTCTGAGTGCACTTTCGCGAAGCTCAAAGGAATGGCGGTGTTTGGCAGCCTCCAATTCACCAGGGCCCTGTCGTCTAATTGGTCTAGGATACCTGATTTTCAGTCAGGCAGATCGGGGTTCGAATCCCCGCAGGGCTACCACTCTCCAGAGGACAATTAAGTGAACGTAGATACCATTTGGGATCTGCTACGACAATCCTTCGGAGAGAACCTCGATGTGCGGATCGGTCAAACTGACAGTAAGAGAGAAGTACAGGCTACACCAAGCGACACAAAAACCAGCAACAACGTTCGAAGGACCCGTGGCAAGAATCGTGTCCGCTGCGACTGGGAATCCCTTCGCCGGGTTCGCGAAGGTAGAGTCTATGGAGAAGTGGGCCCCAAAAATAGTAGGAACAGTAGAGCTTGAGATACATGGTTTTTATGAAAAGAGGACGTATTATCCAAGGCCAGGAATGCTACAAGTACTTATTATCAAAGAAAAGAACAACAAATGCTGGTCAAGGATAGTAACAGAAGCAGTACCTGAGTTAACTCGTACGGCACACTGTCGTCAACCAGTAGTTATATCTACTTGAAGTGTATTATGGGATTGGGAAAACCATTACCAACCCCAGAGGATACCATGCAAGAACGAGCTATTCTTTGCTGCCCCTTCTGCAAAGACAAAGACCACGTAGCCTCAGTAGCTATCCAAATGGGTGTTGTCTACGTTCTCCGTCACGGTTGCCAACCACGAGAACATGAAAAAATAGACACAGAATCCTACTTCGAGTACAGCTGCAAACGCTGCAACTACAGGGAAATTCACGATTACCTAATCTACCTGGATAAGGAAGATGATAAGCCTCATCACAGAAGACCTCGCCCAAAAAAGAAACAGTGACTACCACTAAGGTTCTCGTAAATGTCAAACACAGGAGTTGAAACCAGCTTTCAAGCTGGGTGGTACGACTGTCTCTATATTCTGAAGAATCAGGAAACAGACGAATACCACGGCGCCTTCTTTCAAGAAGACCAACCTCCTAACAACTGTATAGATGATTCATACACATTCAACGTCAGGTTGTTGTGCAGATTCATCACAAAAGGACACAAAACAAAACAAGAACCACTGAAAGCAATAGAGACGGTCCAAAAAGCACTCTCTATTCCTGATGAGAACGTGTTTATAGAGGAAGACATACCGTGGAACGGCAAACACAAACTAATCCTTGTAAGGCCAAAGTGGAAACAGGAGCAGACCTACGAACCAGACTCCTCGAATCAGACTCCTACAAAAGACTAAAGAAGTCTTTTAGTGACCACAACCTCTCCATTGGAGTAATTGCTGTATCTGGTGGCATCATTACACTGGGTGTCTTCGGCTCCGCCCTAGTAGCTAACGCCGTCATTCTTGCCATCACATCTACTACAGGATTTGTGTTCCTGGCCTCTAAGCTACCTAGGAGTGTCCAGAAGACGCTGGTTCGTTATGGGCTGCTTACAGACATCTTAGCTGCTACCGCAACCTACATCCTATTTGGAAGCACTGTGACAGCCCTCCTGGCCGCGTCCCTGGTAGGTATCATGACTTCTGTCATTATCTGGACAGCCACCCCATACCTTCTGGAGGACAACCATACTCAGAGTGTGCGTATCCAGATCGAGGTCCTGTAACGGTTCCCCCACCCTAAAGGACGTGGTCTCTCGGAGCTTTTCTTATGAGCAAGTATTGCAGGGAATGTTTCCAAGAACACCCCTTGTTGAAAGAGGATCCTCCACACTCTGACTCTTATATCTGTCTTGATTGCTACATAAGGTTAAAGAAAGAGTTGTGGCGAGACCAAAAATACGGGGAACTACAAGTGCTGTTCAAGGCAATCATCGCAACCCTGAGGTTTTAAAGTGAAGTTTCACACAGTATTGCTAGATATGGACGGAGTACTCGTTGATTTCATCGGCGGTGTACTACACCTATTCGGATCCGACAAGAGAGACACTGACGTAAAGACATGGGACGGTATCATCGAAGTAGTTGGTGCAAAAGACCCTACTACATTCTGGAACAAAATAGCCAGCTCAACCGAGTTCTGGGAGCATCTACGGGGCTACCCCTGGTACAGAACAGTAGTAGATCTTCTAGAAGCAAAGGGAGTACGCCTTTACCTGTCTACCTCACCCACCAGAGATCCAAACTGTGCTAAGGGAAAGACGGCCTGGGTCGCTAAGCACTTTCCCAAGCTGCGTTCTAACCTAATGATTGGTAAGCACAAGTACCTAATGGCTAAAGAGGGCGTTCTCCTCATTGATGATAGTATGAAGAACAACGCTCTATTTACAGCACATGGGGGCGCCGCTATCCTATTCCCCCAACCTTGGAATTGTTCAAATCTAACAGATGAGCCCTGGGACCGCTTTTACCGCTTTGTAGAAGATTTTGCAGGTGCAAAATGACTAACGAAGAAGCAGAAAAGTACGTAGAAGCCGAAATCACCAAAAACACCAATATCTTCAATTCCCGTATCTTGGAGTTTATCGCAGAAATAGCCAGTATGCGTACTTCTGATACAGAAGCAGACGAGCCCTTTTCTACCACACTCGACAGGTACGACGAAATTGTGAAAAAGGCCAGGATCATAGATCTCAGAAAGTCTGAATAACCCTTATAAAGTGTTTTTTTGATATATTTTTCGTAGGCTTATTAGGATTTCGACCAAAAACAGAAAATCCCAAACAGGCAGTTGCATAACAACCTACACTTGGCAAGGAAAAATACATTGACAAACCCACTAAAGAAAGTACTACCTGTGTACTACCTGTTACCATTGAACTTACACACAGCGAATTTCTCTAGAATGGATATAGTTTCATTCTGCAGAATTCTAAACCACGGTACCTACCATACAAGTTCTTGCTTTCAAAGCGGTGTAAAGGCAACCGATTCTCGTGAAGTAACCAACAAAAAGAGGGAAGACAATGGTAAAGATCTTCAGGAACGAAAGCAACGACCTACACCGGGAAGATGGTAGTCCAGCACTACAGATGGGTCACCTGAAGTGTTACTTCGTTTTTGGCAAGCTCCATAGGGCTGACGGTCCTGCTGTCATCGACAGATACTCACATCAGTACTGGTGGAAGGGGATTGTCATTCCAGAGGATCTCTGGTTCTCCTGTATCACTATGACCCCACAGGAAATCCTCGCCATTCCAAACGCAGAGTTGCGGCGAGCGATCATTGAAAAGGTAGGCTTCAAGCATTTCGAGAAGAAGGCAAAGGTACTTTCTGTAACAAACAAGGGGACTACCAAGGAGCGAACCCTCTTGAAGCTAGAAATCCCAAAACCGGATGAGGATGCGGTTTTTGTAAGGGTGTTGGACGGAACGATCAGGCCAAACGGTGAGAGACACACCTACTACCTAAGAGTACCTCCCAACATCACAGATGCTGACGAGGCTGTTGCTTGGACATGGGGCATGACCAAGGACGAGTATCAGCCGGTAGAGGAGACGTAAAAATGAAAGCCCAGGACAAGAAGCAGGACATGAAGTTGGCAGATCGCATCCAAGAATTCGTAGGCAAACCGTTTTCCGTCCTGTGTGCTAGATACTGGTACAGAGGAGTTCTGGCAGAGGTAGGAGAAGACTATATCCTTCTGCAAAACCCGTTCGCTGTAGAGGTTACAGGAGCCAGTACGTCTAACGAAGCACGACAGGAGGATGCGATTCCGTCCGACCTAATCATCTCGCTCTTCGCTGTTGAACAGATATGCTGGCCAACTTGGGTGTTCAAGGGGTACACTAGTGATACTCCTAAGAAGCTTGGGAAGAAGAAAGGGAAAAACACATGACCATGAAACGACAAGGTGACCTTCTTATCATCCAGACGACCCTCAAGAAGGGTCTCACAAAATCCAAATCCAGGATTGTGGCGTATGGTGAGATCACCGGCCACAAGCATGAGGTAGTCGCTAAGGCAGGTACCATCGTCTTCGATGACATTCCTGGAAAGAAGTGGGTCTGCAGCAAAGACGGTTTTACGCTCGTCCATGACGAGCATGCCAGTCTCCAGTTCCCCGCAGGTGACTACGAGATTCGGCGTCAGCAAGAGTACTCGCCGCAGGAGATCCGTCTCGTAGCGGACTGATCAACAAAAACAGAGGGGTTCTTCGGCACCCCTCTGTCCTAATTACCAAACACATTCCTCGCCCACTGCGGGTGGAGCTTGAATACCAAGGTGATGTACCTACCCTTAGTAACAGCCGCAGACAACGCCTTCTTCGAACACCTGCCTCCTCTAAAAGCAGCAAGAGCCGCAAAGTCTTCGTGAGCTATCAAAGCTCTATAAGCTGGCTTGTTCCTACTACGGTGCTTGTACATATCTGGTAGCAATAACAGATCAAGGACATTCTTATGAAGGAGCCTATGATGTTCTTGACATAACGAAATGCCATTCCACATCCTGTATCTGTACTCAGGGAAAAGCGAGGCAGGAAGGATATGATGAGCCTGAAGGTTTGTGTGTGCCTTACACAGAGCACACGTAGTGTCCCTTTTCTTTATAGCAGCTGACCAGTCCTTAGACTTCTTTCCGTGTCGCCAACTTTGATAACTACGTCTACGACGTCTCGCCATACACACAAGGTACATCATTCCGGAACTTGAAAGGGGTAAGTCGTGAGTCAGATGACCGAAATCAAGAATCAGATTAGGGCTCTGTTACTGTCAAACGGGGTGGATCCTGATAGGTTTCACCTTAAGCTAACACCAAGAAGCACTAATACATTTGACACCTTTGTAGCAGACGTCATGCGTGCTCACGGGGTAGATCCCCGTTCACTGGTAGTAAAGATCCAATACGAAAGCCCTCACACGAAGAAGACGCATAGGAATAAGAACACTGGCCGACTAACCCAGGCCTTCATCCTTCCAACAGATGTCTGGCAACCTATGACCAAGGAGCAACGAGAAGCTATTCTGTTTGACAAGAACTGTCCCCTTGCCCTTGCCTACGGAGAGAGTCGTAACAAACCTAGATACGATAGCTACTCACGCAGAAACGGCAGAAAGTATGCCTTCCTCAAGGCATGGCAAGACTACGAGTCCAAGATGGGCCTTGACGGACCACGTAAGCTTCTGCCGGGTACATAGGTCACAGCATCATTGACCCAACCGGGCCTGTAGCACAATTGGTTAGTGCCCCGCCCTCATAAGGCGGTCGGTGCCCGTTCGAGTCGGGCTGGGCCCATTCAATAAGGAGAAACGTCGTGGTAGACAACCTGGACAAAGCAAACTTCTCTCACATAGCTGAGCTACGTATTGAGAACGCAGACATCACAGCAGTGCTCGTCTCTGCCGTAGAGACAGCCCTCAAAAAGGAAGACAAGAAGACCCAGATAGAAAGCGCTCAAGTTAAGAAGGAACTTGAGCAGGCCAAAGAGGAACGATCCGCCAAGCTGGTCAGTATCGTCGCCGCTCACTCTGCCAAAACAACCAAGGTTGCTACCAAGCTTCTCAAGAAGCTGGGCTTCCGAGCAAGCGATAGCCTAGTAACTTACGCAACACCCACTTACTCAGAAGACACCATTAGGTACCTCTTGATTTTGATGGGTAAGCATGCTTCTACCCACATAGAGTTACCTATTCCAAAGGAACTGAAGGACTTGATTGATAAGGCGAACGTCCTGCAGGAGAAGAAGACAGAGATCGACGACAAGCTCCTGGAGATCCGTAAGAACCTTTCTGACGTGCCTTCCATTGAGAGACAGGCTCGGGCTGCTCTTGCCAAGAAGCTGTTGTCTGGGGACGACAATGGACGCTTGTTCCTTGAGTCCTTTGGCTCAACAGACATCATGGCTACAGTCCGTCTGCTAACCTCCTCCAAGTCAACTACCTCAGGGACAAGCCCCGAGGCTTGCTCACCCCACGGCGGGGAGCATTCGGCGTATTGACTGACGCCTGCTTCGCTGACGAGAGCGAAGAGAGATAGTTGTCGCGGATGTTCTTTGCAGCGTTGAGGTCAGCGTGCAGTCGAAGACCACAGTTTGCACAGGAAAATCGTCCCCCGCTCCTTTCACCGATGGTCTTACAGGACGAGCATTTCTGACTGGTGTAACGAGCATCAACGAACGTGACAGCCTTTCCGAGAGCCTCCGCCTTGTAGGAAAGGAACGTCTCGAACTGTCGGAAAGGCCACCTGTGAAAACGTGTTCTGAAATGCTTGCCGCGCCTACAGACACGCTCTCTTATGTTAGAGAGGTCTTCAAGGATGAACACCGCGAATGGCAATTGCGCAACTCTTTTCGACACGACATGGTTCCAGTCTTTTGTCCGCCGTTGCTCTTTCCGCGAGACGCGCGTAAGCCGTCTTGCCGCCGAACGAGTGCCCTGACTTTGCAACTGGCGTTTCGTATAGAGAGCGTTGCGCTGTGCCGCCCGTATCTTCTTCGACTTGAAGAACAGGCCGTCGGAAGTGACCGCAAGATTCAGCATCCCCCGATCAATTCCGACCGCGTGACCTTCGATTTTGGCAGGGATCGGCAACTCGAAGACCACATTCAGCCAGAACTGATGCCCGTCATAGGTCATCGTCGCCGCCTTCGCCACACCTTTCGTCCAGACGGGTTCCTGAAAAGTCGGAACGCTCACTTCCTCTTTCCATCGCATCCCTGCAAGAGAAAAAGAAACCCTCTTGCCTCGAAGAGAGAAGGTACGGAGGTTGAACCTGATGCCGCTCCGCAGTCTTTTTGTGGGCGTCGTTCTCAACTTGTCGCGCTTCATTGCCTCGGAAGCGGTGTCACGGATGGTCTGCACTAGGGAGGATGGCATATTCGGGTAAAGGTCTCTCGCGGTACGATAGGCCAGACGGTGAAGTTTGAGCTTGTTCCAAGTCCCGTGTTCCTTGCCGATGCTCACGTGCAGGTCAAAAATAGCCTTTGCGGTTTTGAGCGTTCGCAAAGCTATGTCCTTGGGTGGGTTCACTTTTACCTTGACAGTTCGTTTCATAGTCATTACTATAGTACTATATGCAAACAAAAGCAATATCTCATGTAAAATACCATATCTGGTACCACATCGTATTCTGTCCCAAATACAGGAAACCGGTGTTGGTAGATGAAATCGAGATTGAGTTAAGAAAACTTGTCGCTGAAATCTGCGTCACTGAAAATTGGGAGGCTAAGGCGATAGAGATAATGCCAGATCACGTTCATCTGTTTGTTTCGGCTCCTCCAACTGTTTCACCGACTGAAATCGTCTTACGCATCAAGAGCATCACTGCGATTACCCTCTTCTACAAATTTCCGACTCTGAAAAAACGTTCCTTCTGGGGTTCAGGATTATGGAGCAAGGGATACTATGTCGGTACGGCAGGTGAGGTTTCAGCGAAAACCATTCAGAAATACATCGAGAACCAGAAACATGTCTAACCCAATACTTCCGCGATTCCTCCCCGACCACAAGGGTACGGGGTTTCCTCACGGCAAACTCTAATGAAACCGATAGCTGCCATTAGGAAGTTAGAGGAGCCAAGTAATGACGTCTGCTTCTATTGGCAGCTATCTTCCGACATTGATGCCGTACTAGAAGCAGGAACCAACGACCCAAACAGGGTCCTTTACGTAACCTCTATGCAGGAACTACTTGACGTACTAAATAAGAGACGGCCAGCACCCTGCTCTTGCCTAAGCTGGATCGTCGAATCCAAAGAGCAGATAGTGGAACATAAAATCCCAATCCCAACTAAAAATCTAATGCTATTGGATCACATTGAGTGTCTTAGAGCAGGGTACCCGCAGCCAATATGGTGGCTCCATAACATTCTCAGCAGTTACCAGGAGAATGCTATCGGGGAAAAGAATAGCCAAGGAACTACATCTTCAATAACGGCCATAGATGAAGAGATAGTATACAGATACGAGACCCGCCTGCTCGAGATAAACCCCTCTCTTGCGCAAAGCATCATAGGAAAAAGTATTCAAAAGAAAAAGAGGTACCTTAAACAACAGGAAAAGGAGCGGGACGAGAACAATCCCATTTCCGTAAGCCTTGATGTACTGTGTAGCCTGTTCCGTTTCGTAGCTAAGAGCCTAATTCCAACTAAGATGGAAAAATACATACAGACCATACAGGTTTCACCAAAAACTAAGACCATAGCAGGAGCAACAAAAGCCCTGCTATACGTAGCCGACTTGGCAAAGATAGAAAAGACAGAGGAAAGGTACAGAACCTACATTTTCCTCAGCCCTTATAATTCTTTCAACACGGAGAGGTTATGCACAAATCTTTGGAGGACAAAAGCAAGGAGCTTCACTAAAGAACTACAAGAAAAGCTAAGGGCGTGGCTCACAGAGGAGTACGAAGTCCACCTAATTAGAACAAACCAAACAACAGAGCTAAAAGAATTTAGGAAAAAGTGTCTTGCCGTCAAGGAACATAACTGTAAGACCAAAGAAGAGAAAACATCCAAGAAGAAAAGCTACAAAAGAATCGGTTGTATCTGCCATTCTAATCATGGCTCTGATACATCGGCCGCTACGTACTAATGTGGAGTGGGTGTGCGGGTACATAGCGGAGGCGTGATTGCTTAGGCGACACGCCTACCTTTCCAGGGAGGGCTATGTTGGGAGTCCAGACGAAAAAACAACTCGTAACACCCACAACCCAACAACACACGCAACAAACGAATAATATTCGTTTCTTTCAGAACAAATACCCAAACCAAAGAAAAGGAGGTACTGCTATCCACTATTTCTCTGCTAATGCTCTTTCTCAACATCCTCTTATACGCAACATACTTATCCAATCGTATGCGATACTGAGGTAATTATGAGGAGCATTATATATGTCCACCTCAAAGAAATCTTTCCGACCTAACCTCAACTGCCCTTGGTGTGACTCTCCTGGACAAAAACAAAGAGTACAAGTCTTGTTAGAGTGGGTTCAGCTTGGGAACATACTCGTAGCCAAGTGTACAAGAGAAAGATGTGACTACGAGGAGAGCCATACCAGAAGTGCGGTAATAGACATGATTATCACTGAAGCCTTAGAAAAGAAAAAGAGTCAACCACCTCCGGCTAAAGCCGGAGGTTTGGATGAGAAAGCCTAACCAACTGGAACTGACAAGACTAAACGGTTGACTAGCCTACGGAACCCTTCAGGGAATCCAAGCTGAACCCACTGCGCGTGGTAGCGCAAAGTACGTTGGAGGCGCCTCCCTAACCCCCAACCTCTACGTGAGTCAGCGGCGAAGGGATGCACACACAAGGCCCTTACGGGCACTTCTCGAGATTCAAGAACATGGTACCTGTCGTCGAACAAGTTTCTGGCATACAACACATGGAGGACGCGCTTCTTCCCCGGCCTAAAGGCCGAGGTCTCCGCCGCGTGGACACTGGATGAGCAAAAGAACCGTAGTGGACTGTGACCGATGTGAACGTAAGGATATATTCTTTGCCCGCAAGACGTTTGTAGTAACAAACGAGGGTAAAGAGAGCATTGAGATGTGTCCTCATTGCCTAGCCCTAGAGATAAACCGAGTCCTCAAAACCCTGACACCTACCGCAGGTACTTCCTGGTTGGAAGCCATCCGTCGTCGTAAGGCCAAACAAGCTCTCGTAGTAGCAGTAGAGGAAGAGGAAGAGGCTGACGCCACCGAGGATAGCCCTGTTTTCGTCCAAGCGTTTGATGCTCAAGAAAGCTGCGCTGGTGCTGTTAACACAATAGAAATCCAGAGCACCTAAGATGCCTCCCGAAGAAGATGATGCCCTACTTGAGAGCTTCCTTGATGACCTCTCGGAAGCTTTCAAAAACACCCTCATCGTAGTAACAGAGCACCGTCTTGTTGAGATCAAGGATGACGATGGTATAATCATCCAATATCATCAAGAGGAATGGGCACAAGACCCAGACCTGGTTACACAGATGATAGAGGATGTGGTCCTCGGCCTCAAAGCAGGGCCTATTCGTCTCAGGGAACGCATAACTAAGAGAAGAAAGCGCTTTGGAGACGACATAGGTACTTCTGTATCCAACGACGAGGCTGTGTTACTACGCATACCAAAAGAGCCAGCCGAGCTAGCAAAGAAAACCGTAACAGAGCAGTTCAACGATTTCCTGATAGCAAAAGAAGAGATAATCACTCCCTGTGTGCCTCCAAACCTCAGCCCTACTGAAGTACCTGTTACTCCCACTCTTCCCACGTACGTCCTAACAGACGAGGAAACACCATTTTGAGTAAGACAGCGATTATTACCGGTGTTCTCGGACAGGACGGTTCTTATCTTACAGAGTATCTCCTTGAGCTTGGGTACATCGTCTTCGGTATTCACCGTAGAATTAGCACAGAAGGATCCGGGCGCTTCGATAACATCTCCTCTGTTATAAACAATCCTCGTCTACGTCTTATCCCTGCTGATATCTGTGACTTCCAACACATGACCTTCCTTATACGTGATCTAAAACCAACAGAGTTCTACTCCCTCGCTGCTATGTCCCACGTAGGTCATTCTTTTAGTGAAGAAGTTCTTACACACCAGACCAACGCCACTGCCGTAGCCGCAATGCTCAACGCGATAGCTGCCTACTCTCCTGTTACAAGGTTTTACCAAGCTAGCACCTCGGAGCTTTACGGAGGCATGTCTGGTTTAGAACGGTTGTCAGAAGACTCTCCTATGAGACCTAACTCTCCTTATGCCATCGCTAAGCTATCTGCCTTCCACTCCGCTCGTAACTACAGGGAGCGTAAGAACGGTCTCTTTGCAGTAAACGGGATCTTGTTCAATCACGAAAGCCCCAGACGCGGCCTCGACTTTGCTCCTCGTAAGATCACTAGGGGGGTAGCCTCTATCAAGCTAGGCCTGCAAAACAAGCTGTGTATGGGAAACATGACTGCTCGTAGAGACATTGGCTCTGCTAAGGAGTACGTCAGAGGCATGCATCACCTACTTTCTCTTGGTGCTCCTGTAGACGCTGTCATAGCTACTGGTAAGGCTCCCTCTATCTGGGACCTATTAGAGTTCGTGTGTCACTTAGCGGATCTAAAACCAGAAGACGTCTATCAAGAGGACCCAAGGTTTATGCGCCCCAGTGACGTGCAGATCCTTGTAGGAGATAATTCTAAGATAACATCCCTTGGGTTCCACCCAAAGGTTAAGTGGGAGCAGACACTACAAGAAATGTATGAGCACGACTACAACGCTCTTCTCAAAGGGAAGTGAATGGAAACTTACAACATCAGATTAGGATTCGCGTCGAACTCTTCTTCTACACACAGCATCATCATAATGGAAAACAACGTAGTCCCAGACGGGTACAGCTGCTGGGATGGTAGCAACTTTGGTTGGGAACACTTCGCTGCAGTCAAGAAAGAAGACAAGATGCTCTACCTTGGAGAGCTTATCTATAGTAACATTGCAAAAAAAGTTGGAGACTACGTAGCTTCTTTAGTGGTGTCCGACATTACTGGGAAAAAAACCAAACCACAACAACACTACATAGACCACCAGTCTTGCTTCTCTTTCCCTACATACCACGACGGAACTATACATAGAGAGTTCTTAGAACACCTCTCCGCGTTTCTACGCAGAAGTGATGTCGCTATTCTTGGTGGAAACGACAACGAAACAGGACCTGCAGTCAAAGGAAAAGAACTACCGTTACCATACGACGGAGCAGGGGGTTCTGTAGTAGCCCGTTACGACCAAGTGCACAAGTACTGGACCCTCTTTTGCAAAGAGACAGGTACCAAGATCAGGATGTCTTTTGAGGAACCCGGCTTCATAACCAACCCAAAGGTTGCATCCCTTCCCGAACTAGTAGATATAAAAGTGACAGATTTCTGTGATATAGGCTGTTCGTTCTGCTATCAAGGAAGCACCAAAAAGGGTAAGGGGTCTGCCTATTCCGTATACATGATAACAGATATACTAACAGAGATGATGGTCTTTGAGGTTGCCATCGGAGGAGGGGAACCCACTACATGGACAGAGCTACCGCACCTTGTAGATGCTCTCCAACGGAAAGGAATCGTTCCTAACATAACCACGAAGTCCCTTGCCTGGCTGCTCGCTCCCGAAAAAGCAAGGCAAATTATGTCTTCGTGCGGCAGCATAGGCTTTTCCGTATCCTCTGAAAAGGATATGAAGAACCTAACAGAGGCCTTGTCCCTGTATCCCGAAGAACTGCGTAAAAAGATAACAGCGCACGTTGTACTAGGAGTATCTAGCGAGCCGGTTACAAAAGACATCCTCTGGTTAGCAGAGATCAATAAACAGCCTGTACTATTGCTAGATTTCAAAAGAACAGGGCGTGGAAAGGCCTTTCCTGCCAAGAGTTATAAGTGGATACTACCCTTCCTCAAAGAACAGACGAGGACAAGAGAGTTCACTATATCTATTGATACTCCCCTTGCTGCTCGTCTAGGTACAGAAAAGCTAGAAGACATAGGAATATGTACATCTCTGTTCACAACCAAGGAAGGGTCTCATAGTTGTTACATAGACTTCGTTGAAGAGTTCGTTGCGCCATCCTCCTATTGTGCAGAAGCAGAAAGAGTGCCCCTGCCATACCCATACAAAAAAGGAGAGCCGATTGACGCTATAAAGAAGGTAATGGACAGAGAATGAGAATACTCTACTTATCTTGCCACGCCATTTTAGAGTTCGACGAGCTGTCCTTGTTCAATAGGATTGGGCATTATGCATTCTCCCCCGGTGCTTACGTTTGTCCGCTTAACCCAGGAGACAACTCCCTTAGACCAGGACTAATAGACATCAAGTATGACGAAGAGGACTTGGCGGCCTGGCATTCTCTTGCAAGTAAGTATCCTGGTAAAGATACTAAGGACTACCTCACTAAGGAGTTTGTCAACCGCTTTGATGTTGTTGTTGTTATGCACTTACCTAGATGGATCCAACGAAACTGGCACGTCTTTGAAGACAGGCCTGTTGTATGGAGAACCATAGGACAGTCCATTAAGAACACAGAAGACTCCCTGCGCCAATATAGAGAGCGCGGGATGAAAATTGTTCGTTACTCTCCTAAAGAGTTCAATATTCCAGGGTATCTTGGCGGCGATGCCTTGATTCGATTCTATAAGAATCCTGAAGAATATAAAGGTTGGGTTGGCCATGACCTCAAGGTGGTAACACTAGCCCAGTCTATGCGAAAGAGAGGCACACACTGTAATTATCAGCTCTTCGAGAGGGTTACCCGCAACTTTAGTCGTAAGCTATACGGTCCAGGTAACGAGGACACTGGAATTCTAGACGGAGGTAAGCTTTCCTTCAAAGACATGAAGGCAATGCTTAGGAACAACAGAGTGTACTTTTACACAGGTACCCACCCTGCTTCTTATACTCTGAACTTCATTGAGAGTTGGATGACGGGCATACCCATAGTAGCTATCGGTCCGAAGAACGGTAACTCTCCTAACTACCATAATCATGAGCTGTTCGAAGTAGCTGACCTGATACACCACGGTGTCAACGGCTTCGTCTCTGACGACGAGCAGGAGCTGAAACTATGCATTCAAGAGCTGCTAGACAATCCCATCTTAGCTAAACAGATATCAGATGCTGGCCGCGCCTCTGCTATTGCTACTTTTGGTAAAGAAAAGATAGAGACTCAGTGGACAGAGTTTCTTCAAACCTTATGACTACCTACTACGGGCTTTTCTACAAGATGAGCGATGGCTCCTTCCTACCTCCTCTAGTAAATGGCAACGACTTCATTCATGATAGACACGACACCATAGTAACCGCACTTAAGGCTAAGCAAGCTTACGCTACCTTTATGGCTACGGAGGGATGGGTTGTTTGTAAGGTGACGATTGACGAGACGTAGGAACCCAACCTTTTTCATAGGCCGAACGAAGTGTAGCATGAGACGTCGTTACCCCTACCTAAACCCCTACTTCGTATGTATACGTCCTCGCCCAGAAAA